>Ga0182030_10008555_pt1 | contig 21167 bp, 19 predicted proteins | sample 812S3MmetaG_FD_121299 | JGI IMG/M metagenome (GOLD analysis project Ga0182030, IMG submission 121299) | Permafrost microbial communities from Stordalen Mire, Sweden - 812S3M metaG (Illumina Assembly) | ecosystem: Environmental > Terrestrial > Soil > Wetlands > Permafrost | place: Sweden...
CTCGGGACGTCGTGAGCAGTGCTCGGGAGCTCGTCCTGACCGCTCGGGACGTCGTGAGCAGTGCTGAGGACGTCGGGCGCAGTGCTCAGGACGCCGGGAGCAGCCCTCTACGGCACCGGCCCGTGAACCTGCGCCGCGGCGATGACGTCGTGCATCACGATCATGGCGACGTGCGCGTAGATGAGCACCCCGAGCGTGTCCACCAGGCTGGCGATGAACGGCGTCGAGCTCGTCGCCGGGTCGACGCCGAAGCGCTTCAGGATGAGCGGGAGCATCGCCCCGACGCTGCACCCGGTCACGATGATGAAGAGCACCGTGACGCCGACGGTGATGGCGAACCGGAACGACTGGTCCGGGTACATCATCACGCGCCCCATCGCGATGCCGGAGATCATCACGCCCAGCAGGATGCCCATGAAGAGCTCGCGGAACAGGATCCGCCACCAGTCGCTCAGCTTGATCTCCCCGAGGGCGAGGCCGCGGATCACCAGCGTCGACGACTGCGAGCCGGAGTTGCCTCCGGCGGAGATGAGGAGCGGCACGTAGAGGAGCGCGCCCTTCACGGCCTCCATCACGGGGTCGTAGTAGCGGAGCGCGGTCTGCGTGAAGAACTCCTCGACGAAGAGGATGATGAGCCAGCCCGCCCGCTTCTTGATGAACGTGGCGAAGCTCGTCTGGAAGTACGGCAGATCGAGCGGCTCCATGGCGCCGATCTTCTGCACGTCCTCCGTCTGCTCCTGGACGAGGACGTCGATGATGTCGTCGATCGTGATGACGCCGAGGAGCTTGCCGTCGTCGGCGACAACCGGCATGACGTTGAGGTCGTACTTCGCCATGCGGCGCGCGACGTCCTCCTGGTCCATCGTCGGCGGCACGGAGATGACGTTCGTGCGCATCACCTCGGCGATCCCCTGCATCGGGTCGGAGATGAGGATCTCCCGGAGGCTCACCGTGCCGGCGAGCTTGCCCTGGTCGACGACGTAGACGACGTAGACGAACTGCTCGCGCTCGCGCCCGCGCTGGCGGACCATCTCCAGCGTCTCGGAGACGCGGATGCGCGGGGACACGGCGACGTAGTCGGTCGTCATCAGGTGGCCGGCGCTCGTCGCGGGCCACTTCTCGATGTCGCGGACTTCCTGCGCGGCCTCCGGGTCGACCTTCTCGAGCGCCTGGAAGAGCTCGACGCCCATCGCGGGGGGCAGCGCGCTGAACATGTCGGCGCGATCGTCGGCCGCCATCTCGCTGGCGATCTGCGCCATCGAGTGCGGCGGCATCTGCTCGATCAGGTCCTCCTGCTCCTGCTCGTCGAGCCGCTCGAAGATGGGGGCCGCGTCCTCCGCGGGCAATCGCGAGAGAAGCTCCCCCGCCTCGTCGGGGTCGAGGTCGCCTACGAGGTCGGCCAGGTCCTCCGGGTGGATCTCGTCGAGGAGCTCACGGACCTGATCCGGGTCCTCCTTGAGGAGCTGCTTGAGATCGGGGCCGAGGAGGCTGGCCAGTCGCATCGCGGGCGCAGACTAGCCTGATTTCTGCCCGTGTCAGTGACTCCCGTGCGCGTATCCCCACTGCTGGAGCATGCGCTGCATCTCCACCGCGCCCTCGCCTCCGCCCGTGGGCGTCCCCGATGCGGCGTCTCCCGCCTTGTCGCGCGTGACGAAGACGCCGAGATCGCGCGAGGGGTCGATGACGGGCAGGACCGGGGAGTACGCCTCGGCCCGCCCCTCGTCGCTCGCGATGCCCCCGTTGGCGGCGACGGCGGGCAGACCGAAGGGGCCGGTGAAGGTCGCGTCGGCGGGCCAAGGGGCGTCGTCGAGGAAGAGCTGCCACGCCATCGGGGCGCCGGCAGGGTCGACGCGCAGGTCGAAGCCCACGAGGGAGGCCTCCGCCGTGTCGAGCGCGAAGTCCACGCGCGGTCCGTCCACGCGGATCCCCTCGCGCGGCACGCCCACGCCCTCGACGAACGCGCTCGCCCCGTGCTTGCCGTCGCCGACCGTGATCGTCCCCGTCACGTGGTGCACCCGCCCGGCGCCCGCGAAGCGCATGTGCACGACGGGCAGCGGCGCCGCGTCGGTCGGAGGCGCGTCGGCGGTGCGCACGTTGGCCAGCGCCGCCGCCAGCCGGGCCTTCATCTCCGTCACCTCGTCGGGGTGCGACCGCGCCACGTTGCGCCTCTCGCCCGGATCCTCGTCGAGATCGTAGAGCTCGTCGTCCTGCTCCCCCAGCTCGTGCACCACGAGGCGCCACCGGCCCCACAGGATGCCGCGCGAGCCGCGCCCCTCGGTCACGACGACCCGCGCCTCCGTCTCCTTCTGCCCGCGCACGAGCGGCATCATCGACTGCCCGCTCATCCGCGGATCGGCCTCGAGCCCCTCGAGCTCGAGCAGCGTCGGCGCGATGTCCACGTTTCGCACGCGCTCGCTCACAGCGCGCCCCCCGTCGAGGAGGCCCGGGAGCGCCATCACGATGGGGACGCGCGTAGTCTCCTCGAAGTTGCCGACGGCGTGGTGGAAGCGCACCGGCATGTGCTTCGGCGCATACCCGCCGTGCGCCGACGAGAGCGTCTCGCCGTGGTCGGAGGTCACGACGACGATCGTCGACTTCGAGATGCCCAGTGTGTCGAGCCGGTCGAGCAGCGTCGCGATGGCGGCGTCGTCCTTCGCCCCCTCGGCCATGTAGTCGCGCACGTGGCGATCGCGCGGGCCGACCGGAGGCGGCGGGATGCGCGCGACCATCTCTTTCGGCGGATCGTAGGGCTCGTGCGGCGAGTTGTAGTTCACGAAGAGGAAGAACCGGCTGCCCGCGTGGGCGTCCAGCCAGCCGAGGGCGTCCTTCGTGATCTCCGCGGTGTCGCGCACGCGGTAGCGGTGGTCGGTCACGCGCTCGAACCCCATGTCGAGGCCGACGGTGACGAACCCCGCCATGAAGAAGTTGTTCACGAAGGCGGCCGTCTCGACCCCGTTCTTCCGGAGGATGAGCGGCAGGAGCGGCGGCTCGGTCGCGTAGTAGTGGGAAATCGCCTCCGAGGTGAGGATCCACTCGCGCGTGTCGATCCCGAGCTCGCTCGAGCGCTCGCCCGTGAGCATGGCGAGGGTGCCGGGGCGCGTCCAGGCGCCGGCCGACCACGCGTGGGTGAAGCGCACGCCACGCGAGGCGAGGTGGTCGATGCCCGGCATGAGGCCCGGGATGGCCGGGAGGCGCGCCTCGAGCGGCGGGCGAGGCGACGCGAGCTCCACGGCGTCCTCGGCGGGATCGTGCATCGAAGCCGCGACGTCCGGGCGCAGCGCGTCGACGACGATCCACAGCACGTCGTACGGGACGCGCGTCGGCTGCTTGGCGACGATGACCGGATCGCCCCACAGCGCGAGCGCGACCGCCGGGATGAGCGGCGCATCGGCGGCCCCGGCGTCGGGATCGTCGGAGTGAGGAGGGATCCACGGCTTCTCGTAGGCCGCCGGCTTGTCGCTCGACGTCTGGAGCCGCACGGTCACCTTCTGGCCGCCCCACGCCGCGAGGTCCACGTCGACGTCGAGCCATCGCTTCGCGTCGCCGCCCGTGATGCGCGTCTGCGAGACGTTGTGCTCGGCCCCCGCCCCGTCGACGAGCGTCACGTCGAACACCGTCGTCGACGGCATGGCGAAGAGGACGGCGGGCGACGTGCGCAGGCGCGCGTGCGCGGGCAGATCGAGCTGGAACGAGAGGGTCGCCGGCGCGGGGGCGAAGATGGCCTCGCGCTGGTCGAAGCTCCCCTCGTTCATGTTCCAGACGCGCGCCTCGGGGATCCACGTGCTCCCGCCGGGCACGAGCACGGCCCACTGCGCCTCGAAGTCGCGGCTGATGCGCATCGAGAGCGTCATCGCGAGCTGGCTGGAGAGCCCCTGCAGGTGGGTCCACGGGATGCGCATCTTGCGCCAGTACGGCTGGAGGTACGTCCGCGCCGCGCCGAGGGAGGGCACGTCGATGCGCGCCTCGGCGAGCCGGTCGGTGAGGCGAGCGGTCACCTCGTAGGCCTCCGCGCCGTGGGCGTGCTCCGGGGCCTCGGCTGCGACCGGCGACGCGTCGGGGTGTGGCGGTGGGACTCGCCTGTCGGCGCCACCGCCCTCGCGCCACGCGAGCACGCCCGCCGCAGCGACGAAGAGCACCACCGCGGAGCGCGGCAGCCAGCGGGACAGCGCGGAGAGCACGGGGAGGAGAGAGTGCACGGCAAGCGGGGACGATGGGAAGGGGGAGGGCTGGGGTGTGGGCGCCACGGCGGCGACCTCCGGGTGGGGCGGCCGCACCACGGTCACGCCGGGGTGCGCCGGGAAATCGGCTGGCAAGCGCGACGGCACGAGCATCGCACTCGGCGGGCCCATGCGAACGCGCCTCCTCCTGCCCAGCGCCGTCATCCTCCTCCTCGCTTCGGCGCACTGCAGCAGCAGCGGGTCGGGCGGCCCTGCCTCGAACGACACGGGACCCGACGGTGCGGCGAGCAGCAGCGGCGGGAGCGGCGGGGGCAGCGGAAGCGGCGGCACGAGCAGCAGCGGAGGCGGGAGCGGAGGGGGAAGCGGCGGCGGGAGCGGGAGCAGCAGCGGGTCGTCGAGCGGCGGGGGGGCGGTGACGTTCTCGATCGACATGAGCAAGGGGCCGGCGCGTCAGTTCCAGCCCCCGGCCAAGCCGACGGCCATCTCGCCGTACGTCTACGGCGTCAACGCGTTCGCGGCGTGGAACACGACGACGAAGTGGGGAATGATGCGGTGGGGCGGCGACGGGATGACGGACTGGAACTGGACCAACAACCAGGGAAACTCCGCCTCGGACTACTGCTTCTGGCAGGGCAACGAAGGCGGCGGCACCACGCTGGCCGGGACGGTGACCGGGGCCACGCGCTCGGTCCCCTCGGCGCAGACGCTGGGGGCCGCGTCGCTCGTGACCGTGTCCATCGTGGACTACGTCTCGTCCAGCGCGGTGACCAACAACGTGTGGAGCGGGTCGACGCCGCCGTGCCCGGGGGCGCCCTCGTGCAGCGGGGGCGGGGGCAACGGCACCGCGATGAACGTCGGCAACCTCGCCTTCGCGTCGACGACGCCGGCGAGCACGGCGTTCGTCGCGAACAAGCCCTCGAAGGGCAGCGCGTACTGCACCTCGACCACGGGCACGTGCGCCGTGAGCACGACGGGCGCGGTCTACCAGGACGAGTTCGTGAACTACATGAAGGTCACCTACGGCGCGGGCGCGGGCCCCGTGTTCTTCATGCTCGACAACGAGCCGAACTACTGGCCCAGCACCCACCCGGAGATCTGGCCCCACACCGGGACGCCCGGCTGCGGGACGACCGGCACGGTGAGCTTCGACGACATCGTGACGCGCAACACGACGTACGCGACGGCCGTGAAGAAGGCGTGGCCCACGACGAAGACGTTCGGCCCGGTCGTGGCGCAGGACGGCATCATCTACGCGGGCGACTACACCGATCCGAACCTGCCGACGCCCTTCGCGGACTACTACCTCGGCAAGATGGCGGCGGCCTCGGCGACGGCGAAGGAGGCGCTCATCGACGCCTTCGACGTGCATTACTACACGTCGAACGGCTCGACCGCCCAGTGCGTCCAGGTCCCGCGCATGTTCTGGGACCCGGCCTTCAAGGACTTCACTGCGGCGCAGACCGACAGCATCGACTTCGGCTGGTCGGGGCAGAATAACTACTTCGACACCGCTCTCTACCCCCGGCAGATGATCCCGCGCCTCCAGGGCAAGATCGCGACGGCGTACACGGGCAACGCGACGGCCGCGCCGGGCCTCTCCTTCAGCGAGTACAACGCCGGCTGCGAGACGACCATCGAGGGCGGCGTGGCGGAGGCGGATCTCCTCGGCATCTTCGGGCGCGAGGGGGTGTACGCGGCGACCTCGTGGCCGCTCCAGACCGTCACGAACAACGGCGCGCTCGTGAACTACCTCGTGGCCGCGTACGACTCGTTCCGGAGCTACGACGGCAAGGGCGGCTCGGTCGGGGACACCACGGTGAACGCCACGACGAGCAACGTCGAGGACACGTCGGTGTACGCGTTCGCGCACTCGACGGACGCGTCGCAGGTCGACGTCGTGGGCATCAACAAGACGAGCGCCGCGGTGACCGTCACCGTGAGCATCGCCAACTCGCCCGCCGTGAAGACGGCGACGCCGTACGAGCTCGTGAACGGAAAGGCCGGCGTCGTCGCGGTCTCCGGCGCGGCCCCGATGCCGAGCTGCACCGGGACGACGTGCACGCTCGACTACACGCTGCCGGCGATGAGCGTGACGACGCTCGTGCTCAAGTAGGGCGTGTGAATCACACGCCACGTCCTCCCGAAGGTCGGCCAGCTACGGCGTCGCCTGGGCCGGCGGCGGGTCCTCTCCGCCGCCTTCGAGGCGCACGAGGCCCACGTCGCCGTCTCCGGCGCTGCGCACGCGGGCGTCGCGGGGGACGAGGTAGCCCCCGCGCTCGGTCATGTCGCCGTCGAGGCGCATCCAGCTCCACAGCTCGCCCTGGAGTCGCGCGAGGACGTCCGGGTGCGCGGCCGCGACGTCGACCGTCTCGCCGGGATCGGCCTGCGTGTCGAAGAGGAGCCATCGCACGCCCGTCCGGGCCGGCACGTAGAGGAGCTTCCAGCGATCATCGCGCACCATGCGATGTTTCGCGACGATCGTGAGCGGGCGCATCGCCTTCTGGAGAACCAGCTCGTCGCCGTGCTGCGTGTCCACCTCGCTGAGACGCGCGATCCCGGGGTAGGGCAGGCGCATCTCCGCGGGCAGCCCGGCGATGTCCTCGGTGAACCAGAGGCCCGTCTCGGCATACGCGAGCCGGGGCGCGAGCGGCGCGCCCTTCAGCGCCGGCACGAGCGACTGCCCGTCGAGATCCCCCGGCGGCGCGACGCCCGTGAGCGCGTACACCGTCGGCGCGAGGTCGACGTCGCGCACGATGCCGGGCTCGCGGTGCGGCGCGGCGCCCAGGTTTCGACCAGGCTCCGGCGAAGCCGGAGACCTGCCGTCTCTCGGGTCCACGATGACGAGGGGCACGTGCGTCCCTTCGTCGCCGAAGAGGTGGTCGCCGTGCCCCGCGCCGTGCCCGTGGTCGTAGAGCGTCTCGCCGTGGTCGGCCGTCACGACGACCACGGTCTTCTTCGCGATGCCGTCGCTCGCCATGGCGTCGAGGATCGACTGCGCTGCGTCGTCGATGGCCGACACGGCGCCATCGTAGAGCGCCCGGACCTGCGCCTCGTCGCGCGCGTCGGCGGGGGCGTCGCGTCCGAGGCCCACGGGCTTGTCGTACTTGTAGCGGCCGCGGTACGCGTCGTCCGTGAAGCGCCGGTAGTACGGCGCCGGCGCGGCGTAGGGGAAGTGCGCGGTGGAGAAGAAGACGACGAGGAAGAACGGGCCGCGCGCCTCGAGCTTGCGCATGGCGCGGACGGCGTCGCGCGCGAGCATGGCGGGGTCCGCGGCGTCGTTCATCTCGCGCATCACGGGGAACGCGGCGCGGCCGACGCGCGAGTGGAGCACCGGCATGAGCGGGGTCTCGCGCTCGAGCGCCCGCTGCCGCACGAGCTGCCGGAAGTCGAACTCCGGCACGTCCACGAGGCCGAAGCCGAGATCGACCCGCGAGAACACGTCGCCCGCGTAGTCCGAGGTCACGCCCGTGGCGTACCCCGCGCGCGCCAGGCGCTCCGGGAGCGCGTCGAAGTCGCGCGCCCGCTCTTCCCAGCGAGGGAACATCGAGCGGATGCCGTGATGGTGCGGGTGCCGTCCCGTCATCAGCGTGACCCAGGAGGGGAACGTGCGCGGCAGCGAGACGTACGCGCGGTCGAAGCGCGTCCCCTTGTCGGCGAGGGCGGAGAGGTGAGGCGCCGTGCGCGGGTCGAGGCGGTCGGCGCGGAGCGAGTCGGCCGCGAGGATGACGACGTTCGGTCGCGCGTCGTCGGCGGCGGCCCCGGCGCTCGCGGTCGGGATGGAGAACAAGAGCAGCGCGAGCAGGAGCGCGGCCCCGCCGACGGCCCCGATGTCGGCCACCCGGCGCGCGAGGCGAGCGAAGCGGCGCGGCCACTCGCGCCAGCGCTCCGGCGGCCCCGCCAGGAACGCCGCGAGAACGAGCGTCCCGAGGAGCACGACGCCGCCGGGGCCGAGGACGTCGGTCGCGAGGACCTGAACAGTCCTCCGCAGCCCCCCCCGCGCGTACCATGCGTCCGCGTAGAGCGGCGGATCGTGCGCCATCCCCCAGAGCTCCAGCGTCCCGTGCATCGCCGCGACGACGACGAAGAGCAGCGCCGTCTCGTGCATCAGGGAGCGCGGCAGGTCTGGCTCCTCGAACGCGTCGCGGAGCGTCACGAGCCCCCAGGCCGCCCACCCGAGGAGCGCGCCGACGACGATGGCCGTCGCGACGATGGCGATCCCGACGCGACCAATCTCCCCGCCGAACCGCCCCTCGACCACCGCCTCGATCTGCCGCGCCTGCGCGCCCCCGGCCCGCTCGTCCACGGTCGGGCTCTGCGCCGCCCACGCCGCGAGCACCAGCACGTACGCCGCGCCGACGAGCGGCGGATACGCGAGCGACCGGGCGAACGACGAGGCGCGGGACAACGCCCCCGAGTCTACCCGCTACCGATCGCGTCCGGTGAGGGCCTTCACGAGCGGGCGCGGTCCGGGGTCGCGCGGGGCGAACCTCGCCGAGAGATCGGCGATGCGGCGGCCGAGGGCGTTGACTTCGCCGCGCGGGAGCTTCTGCTTCGCTCCGAAGGGCGCCTCCGCGTCGTCGCAGAAGAAGGTGCGGCAGCCGAAGGGACGCGACGCGTAGATGCGGCAGCGGCCGTCCGGGGAGAGGAGGGGGCATGCGCCGAGGGCGGCCATCGGGAGGCGCTTCGGGTCGGGGCGGCTTGGCGGCGCGGCGCGCACGGCGTGGCGCACCTCTTCCAGCTCGACCGCCGTCGGGTAGGGCTCGCGTCCCGTGACGGCGAACTGGCAACACCGGGCCTCCGTCACGCCGTCCGCGCCGGGGCCGGCGCAGCGGCAGGTCCAGCCCTCGAGGAGCGCGTCGACCTGGCCGTAGAGTTCGAGCAGCTGGCGCCGCTCGGGGGACGCGCTCCAGGGCGGCCGGTTCCTCATCGCGTTAGAATACGCCCGATGGACGCCCACTCCCGACCAGCGCTACGCCCCGTCGAGTCGATCGTCGTCCCGGACCGCGAGCACGGCAAGGTCCTCGTCCTCCGGGACACCCAGGGCGTGACCGACGCGAACGCCGTCGTGCCGCCGGTGCTGTTCCCGGTCATCTCGCGCTTCACCGGGCGTCGCACGTGCGCGGACATCGCGCGCGAGGCGTCGAAGGAGCTCGGCATGGAGCTGCCCGTGGACGTCGTCGTGCGCCTCGCCTCGGAGCTGGAGCGCGGCCTCTTCCTGGAGGGCGGCGTCTTCCGCGACGCGCGCGCCCGCGTGGAGCGCGATTTCGCCGAGGCGAGCGTGCGCCCGGCGACGCACGCGGGTGGCGCGTACCACGCCGACGCGCCGAAGCTGCGGAAGTACATCGAGGAGTCGTGCGTGGCCGAGGCCAACGGCGCCGGAGCGCGCGCGGCGAAGGACGGGACGATAGTGGCCCTCGTCGCGCCGCACATCGATCCGTGGCGGGGAGCCGTGGGATACGGGCACGCCTACGGGGCGCTCGCGGCGGCCCTCCCCGAGGAGGTGGACACCTTCGTGCTCTTCGGCACGTCGCACGCGCCGATGGGCGCGCCGTTCGCGCTCTGCCGCAAGGCGTTCGCGACGCCCCTCGGGGACGTGGCGGCCGACACGGAGAGCATCGACGCGCTCGCGGCGTGCGCCGACGGCTTCGATCCCTACGCCGATCAGTTCAACCACAAGCGCGAGCACTCGCTCGAGTTCCAGGTCGTCTTCCTGAAGCACCTGCTCGGCGCCCGCCCGTTTCGCATCGTCCCCGTCCTGGCCGGTCTGGGCGCGCAGCAGATGAGCGGGGAGGATCCGGCGAGCGACGCGCGCGTCTCGCGGTTCCTCGGGGGCGTGCGGGAGCTCGTCGAGGCGCGGCCCGGACGCGTCGTCGTCGTCGCGGGGGCCGATCTCGCGCACGTCGGACCGCGCTTCGGCGACGAGCGGCCCTACGACGCCGAGCAGCGCGCGGTGCTGGAGGGGCTGGACCGCGGGTCGCTGGAACGGGCCGCCGCGATGGACGGCGCAGGCTTCTGGGCGGACGTCGCGCGAGATCTCGACGACCGCCGCGTGTGCGGGCTGGCGCCCATCTGGTCGCTCCTCCAGAGCGTGTCGGGCGGCGCGCACGGGCGGCTGCTTCACTACGAGCAGACGATCGACGCGGAGGACGGCTCGATCGTGAGCCACGCGGCCATGGGGTTCTATACCTAGGGCGGTGTTATAGAGGCCGCGGAGGTCCCGACCATGTCCCGCCTCACCTCGCTCGGCTCGCTTCTCAGCCTCGCGGTCACGCTGACGTCGCTCGCGTGCGGAGGGGGCGCGACGACGACCCCGGTACTGACCGAAGGCGCCGCCCCGGTCGATCCGGCCACCGACGCGAAGCTCCGCGCCTCGCTCGCCGGCCCGCAGCGCACCGACCGCGAGAAGGCCCGCGACGTGTACCGTCACCCGCTCGAGACGCTCGAGTTCTTCGGCCTGCGCGACGACATGACCGTCGTCGAGATCAGCCCCGGAGGCGGCTGGTACACGGCGGTGCTCGCGCCCGTCGTGCGCGACCGCGGCAAGCTCATTGTTGCCGGGGGCGATCCGAACGGCGATCCCAAGTCCGAGGGGACGCAGAACGCCAAGGAGCTGTGGGCACGCTTCCAGGCGACGCCGGCCGCGTTCGACAAGGTGCAGGCCGTCGTCGTGAAAGGGGACACGCCGTGGGTCTTCGGGCCGCCCGACTCGGCGGACATGGTGCTGACGTTCCGCAACTTCCACAACTGGGTCGGGGGGCCCATGGTCGACAGGGCGCTCGGCGCGGCGCTCGCGGTGCTCAAGCACGGCGGCGTGCTGGGAGTCGTCGACCACCGCGCGAAGCCCGGCACGCCGGCGGACCCGAAGGTGATCGACGCCACCGGCTACGTGCCTCAGGACTATGTCATCGAGACCGTCGAGAAGGCCGGCTTCAAGCTGGCCGGCAAGGCCGAGATCAACGCGAACCCGAGGGACTCGAAGGACTACCCGAAGGGCGTGTGGACCTTGCCGCCGACTTACGAACGGGGCAGCGAGGACCACGCCCGGTACGAGGCCATCGGCGAGAGCGACCGGATGACCCTGCGCTTCATCAAGCCGTGACCAGCGCGGTCGCCCGCATCCGCGCCCTCGAGGTCGCCGATGTCCAGGCCGTCACCGAGCTCGTCGTCGACGTGCTCGCCGAGTTCGGCTTCGCGGCGCAGGTCGGCGGGATCGAGCGCGACCTCCAGGAGCTGCGCGACCGCTACCGCGGCACGACCGCGGGGTTCTGGGTCGCGAGAAGGACTTACGGAAGTAGGTCGCTCGGGGAGGCTCAGACCAGCTTGAAGAAGCTGCGGATCTGGCTGATGAGGCGCTGCTTCCGCTCTTCCGCCGGGGGCGCCCGCTCGGCCGAGACCGCGGCCGCGTCGAGCCCGGCCTGACGGGCCGCGAGCAGGCCCCCCATGCGCTCGACCACCTCGGGGTGCGCGGCGAGGACGTCGTGGAACGCGTCGTGATCGATGACGACCAGGTCGCACAGGGTCTTCGCGCGCACCGTGGCGGACCGCACCTCGCCCGTCAGCAGGCCCATCTCGCCGAAGCACTCGCCGGCGCCGAGCGCTGCGACCTCGGCCACGCCGCCCGAGTCGCGCGGGACCTCGACGGCGAGGGTCCCGCCCTCGACGATGAACATCGCCAGGCTCGCTTCGCCCTTGCGCACGACTACCTCGCCGGGGCCGTAGCGGTGCAGCGTGGCGCGCTCGACCAGCACGGCACGCGAGTCGTCGGGGAGCGGCTGCATCAACTCGAGCGCGGCGATGACCGACGCGATCCGCCCGCGCTCGCCGTCGCGCCGCTTCTCCGGCGGCTCGCCGGGGGCGAGGAGCACCGCGCGCGTGGGGAAGGGGATGTCGATGCCGCGGCGCGCGAGGCCGTGGTAGATGCGGTCCGCCACGGCGCCGTCCACGTCGAGGGCGTGGGCGAAGTCGTCGACGAAGAAGAGCACCTCGTAGAGGATGGCGCTGTCGCCGAACGACTTCGTGCGAGCGCGCGCCGCCGGCTCCGCGAGGACGCCCGGGGCGTCGGCGGCGGCCGTAGCGAGGATGGCGTGGACCTCGCTCGGGCTGGCGGCGTACGAGACGCCGAGGACGAGCCTCCGGCGCGATACCCGCGAGGGGCGCGAGTAGTTGCGGATGGCCGACCTGGCGATGCTCGCGTTGGGGAGGATCACCTCGACACGGTCGAGCGTCATGATGCTGGTGGCGCGCCAGGTCACCTCGGTCACCTGGCCCACGTGTCCCGGGTCCACCTCGATCCAGTCGCCGACGTCGAAGGGCCGCTGCATCTGCAGCGCGAGCCCCGAGACGAGGTTGCCGAGCGTGTCCTGCAACGACAGGCCGATGACCGCCGTCAGCAGCGCCGAAGTCGTCAAGATCGACCCCGGCTCCACGCCGAGCGCGTGCAGCGCCACCAGCGCGACGACGAGGTAGGCGATCCCCGTCGACAGGTCGCGGAAGATCTTCGGCGCTGGACGCGCGGTCCGGCGCTCGAGCAGCACGTCGACGAGCAGCACCACCATGCTTCGCACGATCGACGCGAGGAGGAAGAACGTGGCGGCGAAGAGGAGCGGGCGCCGCACGGACGCCTCGGCCGGGAAGACGAACCGCGCCGTCCCGCAGAGCAGCGAGAGGCCGAGGAGCACCGCCCCCTGCCGCGCGCGCCGCCGCTGGCCCGCCGGGAGCAGCAGCGTGGCCAGGAGAAGGAGAAGCAACGCCAGCGGGATGCCGACCATCTCGCTCGTGAGGTCGGTCCCGGCGAGGGTCAGCAGCGCGTCCATGGAGAGGCATGATGTATCGCCGGCTCCGTCCCGCGGCGAGTCCCCTCTTGCACCCGGCGCGCCATGCCTTACAGATCCCAGGTACGAACATGAGGCTCCCCACGCTCTACTTGCCGCACGGCGGCGGCCCCTGCTTCTACATGGACTGGACGATGGGGCCCCCCGACACGTGGGACCGCATGGCCGCCTGGCTGCGCAGCATCGACGCGTCTCTCCCCGAGCGACCGCGCGCCCTGCTCGTCGTGTCGGCGCACTGGGAGGCGCCGGTGCCCACGGTCACCACCTCGGCCGCGCCGCCGCTCCTCTACGACTACTACGGGTTTCCGCCGCACACCTACGAGCTGAAGTGGCCCGCGCCGGGAGCACCCGAGCTGGCGTCGCGCGTGCGTCACCTGCTCTCCGGCGCCGGCTTCGAGTCGGGGGAAGACGGCAAGCGAGGCTTCGATCACGGCGTCTTCGTCCCGCTGAAGCTCTCGTACCCGGAGGCCCAGGTGCCGACGGTCCAGCTCTCGCTGCGCGCCGGGCTCGATCCCGCCGAGCACCTGGCGATGGGTCGCGCGCTCGCGCCTCTACGCGACGAGGGCGTCTTCCTCGTCGGCAGCGGGATGAGCTACCACAACATGCGCGGGTTCAACGGGGCCTCGTCGCACGAGCCGTCGGCCCGGTTCGACGCGTGGCTCGGCGAGGTCGCGAAGGAGGAGCCGTCGAAGCGCGACACTGCGCTCGCGGCGTGGACGAAGGCGCCCTCGGCGCGCGAGTGTCATCCGCGCGAGGAGCACCTGCTCCCGCTGATGGTGGTGGCGGGCGCGGCGGGCAACGACCGCGGCAAGACCGTGTTCCACGACGAGGTCATGGGCGTCGCCGTCTCCGCGGTGCGGTTCGGCTAGGCTTCTTTGCAGGACGGGCCCCGATGGCGCGGAGGAGAAGCTCCATCGACGCCTCCGCGAGCTTCTCCGGTCCCGGCAGCGCCGCGAACGGGGGTCGGTCGCCCGCGGCGCGCCGTATGAGCTGCGGCATGGCGCCCAGCGCGAACGTCGCGATGAGGAGGAGCGGCGGCGGGACCTCTCCGTCGAGGACACCCGACTGCACGCCCTCGGCGAGCGTCATCACGAAGAGGGCCAGGTGCCCGCGCTGCATCCGGGCGAAGACCCGCGCGAAGCGCTCCGACGAGAGGAGCACCTCGCGCACGACCAGCCGCACGACCGCGAGCTCGTCGTCGCTGGCCATGCCGAGCCGGACGAAGACCCGCTCGAGGCGGGTGCGCAGCGGCGCTTCTCCGGAGAGCGCCTTCGCGAGATCGTCGAGCAGCCCCGAGTAGACCTCCTCGACGACGGCGAGGAAGAGGTCGTCCTTGGTCGGGAAGTAATAGAAGACCATCCCGATGTTGGTCCCGGCGTCGGCGGCGATCGTGCGGAGCGAGGCCCCGTCCACCCCCTCGGCGAGGAAACGCGCGCGGGCGGCGCGGACGAGGCGCGGCTGGATGTCGGTGCGCGGTCGGGCCATCAGAGGAGCTTCTTCCGGAAGCGAACCGACGAGAAGACGACCAGCGTGACGAGGAGCCCGGTCAGCCACGCGAGCTCGGGCCGCAGCTCGTCGAACGTGCTCCCCTTGAGGACGATGCCTCGCACGATCCGGAGAAAGTGCGTGAGCGGGAGCGCCTGCGAGAGCCACTGGGCCGGCCGCGGCATGGCCTCGAACGGGAACATGAAGCCGCTGAGGAGGATGTTGGGCAAGAGGAAGAAGAAGGACATCTGCATCGCCTGCTGCTGGGTGGCTGCCAGCGTGGAGAAGAAGAGGCCGATGGCGAGGTTGGCGCTTATGAAGAGGAACGCGAGCGCGAAGAGGAGCGGCATCGAGCCGCGCACGGGGACGTCGAAGACCACGCGCGCGAAGGCGAGGATGAGCGCCATCTGCACGTAACCGATGATGACGTAAGGGAGAATCTTGCCGACCATGAGCTCGATCGGTCGCACCGGCGAGACGACGAGCTGCTCGAGCGTGCCGCGCTCGCGCTCGCGGGCGATGGCCATCGCGGTGAGCATGACCATGGTCATCGTGAGGATGACGCCGATGAGGCCGGGGACGACGTACACGGCCGTCCGCTGGTCCGGGTTGTAGAGGATGTCGGGGGCGAGATCGACGGGCTCGGGTGCGGCGTGCTCGCCGACGCGCGTCAGGCGCTGGACGCGGAGCTCGGCCGAGCGTGCGGCGACGAGCGAGGTGGCGGTGTTCTGCGCGCTGCCGACGACCTGGGGATCGGAGCCGTCGACGACGAGCTGCACGTGCGCCGTCGCGCCGGCGGCGAGGTCGGCGGCGAAGCGGGGAGGGATGACCAGGGCGGCGCGCGCGCGGCCCGAGCGAAGCGCGCGGTCGATGTCGTCGTAGCCGTGGACGGTGCCGACGAGATCGTAGAAGCCGGTCGACTCGAGCCGCCGCACGAGGTCGCGCGAGTCGGCGCTGTGGTCCTGGTCGTCGACGAGCGTCGGGATGTGCCGGACGTCGGTGTTGATGGCGTACCCGAAGAGCAGGAGCAGCACGACCGGCATCACGGCCATCATCGCCAGCGTCAGGCGGTCCCGGCGAAGCTGGAGCAGCTCCTTGCGGGCGATGACGAGCGCGCGAAGTTTCAAGCGTCGGCCCGCACCATGGAGACGAACGCGTCCTCGACGGTCGCCCGCGCCTCGCGCGACCGATGCACGGGGATGGCGCCGCGTTCCAGGACCTCGCGCGCCAGCGCGACGGGGTCGACTCGATGGCGCGTCGCGAGCCGCAGGAGGTGCCCGTAGTGGGCGACCTCCTCGACGTCGGGGGCCACCCGGAGGAGCACGGCGGCCTCGGGCGCCCTGTCGACCTCGAGCTCGGCGACGCGGAGGGCCCGCCGGTCCACGATCTCGTCGGGCGTCCCGACGTCCAGCAGCGCGCCCCGGAAGATGAAGGCCAGGCGGTGGCAGCGCTCGGCCTCGTCCATGTAGTGGGTCGTGAGCACTGCGGTCGTCCCCTGGGCGGCGATGGCGTAGATGCGCTCCCAGAACTCGCGGCGGCTCACGGGGTCGACGCCTGCGGTCGGCTCGTCGAGAAATAGGAGGCGCGGCTCGTGGATGGTGGCGCACGCCAGCGCGACGCGCTGCTTCCAGCCACCCGACAGCGTGCCCGCGAGCTGCTTCCGGCGGTCGGTGAGCCCCGTGCTCGCGAGCATCGCGTCGACCCGCGCGCGCCGGGTTCGCAGGGGCACGCCGTAGATGCCCGCATAGAAGGAGAGGTTCTCGAGGACGGTGAGGTCCTCGTAGAGGCTGAAGCGCTGGGTCATGTAGCCGATGCGCTCCTTGATGCGCTCGGCCTCCCGCACGATGTCGCAGCCCGCGACGGTCCCGCCGCCGCTGGTGGGATCGAGGATGCCGCAGAGCATCCGGATGAGGGTGGACTTGCCGGCGCCGTTCGGGCCGAGGATGCCGAAGATCTCCCCGCGGCGGACGTCGAGCGAGACGTCGCGCACGGCGACGAGCTTGCCGAAGCTGCGCGACAGGTGCGCCGTGTGGATGATGGGCGGCTCCGGGGCGGCGGAGCTCGTCGCCTGGGCGTTCATCTCTCGACCTGCGCGAACGCCGGAACGCCGGAGTGAAGGCGCCGCTGAGGGTCCTCGACGCGGACCCGGACCCGGACGACGAGGTGCGGTCGCTCGCGATCGCTGAAGAGGAACTTGGGCGTGAACTCCGTGTCGGGGGAGACGCTCTCGACCACGGCACCGAAGGGCGCGGCTGTCGCGTCGACCCGCACGTCGACGTGCGCGCCCGCGTGGATCCTCTCGAGCTCGCCCTCCGGGACGAAGACGTCGACGTACGGGTGGGTGGTGTCGGCGAGCGTGACCGCGGGCGTGCCGGTCGCCGCGAGCTCTCCCGCCTTGATGGCGACGTCGACCACCTCGCCCGCGCCGCGGGCGTGGAGCACGTGCCGCGCCAGGAGCTCCCGCTGGAGGGCGAGCTGCGCCTGGGCCTGGGCGACCCGTGCGCGTGCCCGGGTGATCTCCTCGGCGCGGGCGCCGTGACGGAGGGCGGCGAGCCGCTGCTCGAACGACTGGCGGTCGGAGATCGCGCGACGGAGATCGGCTTCGGCCTTGTCGAGGTCGGCCTTCGGCAGCGCGCCGTCGGCGAAGAGGGCACGCGTTCGCTCCGCCGTGGTGCGCTGGAGGCCCTCGGTCGATACGGCCCCCTGCAGCTCGTCGGCGAGCGAGGCGACGTCCTCCTTGCGCGAGCCCGCCAGGAGGAGCGCGAGGTCGGCCTGCGAGGCGTTCGCGTCCTGCTCGCTCGCGTCGCTCTGGAGCTTGGCCATCGTGTCGTCCAGCCGCGACAGCACCTGCGCATCGGCCACGAGATCGCCGCGGCGGACGTCGACGCTGTCGACGCGGCCGGCCACCTCGAACGAGACGATCCGCTCGTCGTACTCCACGAGCCCCTGGTAACCAGGCGGGACGGGGGGAGCCTTGGCGCAGCCCAGAAGCAGCGCGAAGGCAAAGGCCGCCGTCCCCCGGGCGTTTCTTATCATGCGTCTGATAATAGGTCCCGGGGAGGTGCGCCGCCAGGGGCGACGTGCAGGCTCGACCGGTGCCCGGCGTCGACGCGCTTCGATGCTATAGGGCCGTCATGTCGACGCAGGCCCCCCTCCAGCTCACCGCGCTCCGGGCGACGAGCCCGAAGAAGGCGACCTTCCTCGTGCTCGCGGTGAGCGCCGTGGCCCTCCTCGTCCTGGTCGGCGTCATCTACGGGCACGGGCGCGCCTCCGAGGTACCGGCCTGGGTCTCCTGGCTCCCCGCCCTCAACGCGCTGCTCAACGGGACGAGCGCCGTGTTCCTCGTCCTCGCCTACCGGGCCATCCGCCGTCGCGACGTGGTGACCCACTCCCGGCGCGTGCTGACCTCGCTCGGGGCGTCGGCGCTCTTTCTCGTCTCGTACATCGTCTACCACTCGGTGCATGGCGACACGCCCTTCGGCGGGCAGGGGCTCGTGCGGCCCTTCTACTTCTTCATCCTCGTCACGCACGTGGTCCTCAGCGCCGTCGCTTTGCCCCTCGTGTTCATGAGCCTCTTCTTCTCTCTCTCGGGGCGTTTCCCCCGCCACAAGAAGATCGCGCGCTACACGTTCCCGATCTGGCTCTACGTCTCGGTCACCGGGGTGCTGGTCTTCGCACTTCTTCGCATCTTCGGGTGAGAGCGGGCCCCGATCTCCGGAAGGGCCTCCCTCTTTCGCGCGCGGTTGGGTAAACTCGCTCGCGTAGAAGGAGGCTTACCCATGGCCAAGGGAATCGAGAAGGGCAAGAACAACAACAAGCCGAAGCTCTCCACCAAGGAGAAGCAGAAGAAGAAGAAGGAGAAGAAGGCCGCGGGACCGTAGCCAGCGCCCGCTCCTCCCCCGTCGAAGCCATGAAAGCGTCCCCCGCGCCCCTCGTCCGGCCGCTCCACGAGGGGGACGCCCCTGCCTTTCGCGCGCTCCGCCTGCGCGCGCTGAAGGAGGAGCCCGCGCCGTTCATGACGACCTACGAGGAGGACGAAGGTCGTCCCGTCGCGGAGGTCGCCGCCCGCCTCGCCGCGAGCTCTCCGGGGACGGGGGTGCTCGGCGCGTTTCGAGGCGACACGCTCATCGGCAGCGTGGGCTACGGCCGACACGCGGCGGCGAAGGCCCGGCACCGGGTTCTCCTGTGGGGGATGTACGTGGCTCCCGAGGAGCGCAGGCACTCGGTCGGCAGGGCGCTCCTCCTCCAGGTCGTCGCGCTTCTCCGCGCGGTCGACGACGTGGAGCAGATCGAGCTGACGGTCGTCACCCGCGAGCAGGCAGCCCGGAGCCTCTATCTCGCCGTCGGCTTCGAGCGGCAGGGGACTGTGCGTCACGCGATGAAGGTCGGGCGCGAGTACTTCGACGAGGACACGCTCGTCCTCTGGTTGCCGAGGGGGAGCGCCGGCCCGGCGCATCCGCTCCCCGAGGGCCTCCCGGTCCCCGTGGACGACGGCGCCGCAGTCGCGCTCCTCGGCGTCGCGCTCCCCGACGGGATCCTGTCGTCGAGCGTGGGAGGGGGCCTGCGCCTCGCCTCGATGCAAGGGCGTACGGTGGTGTACGTCTACCCGCGGACGGGCGGACCGACCGAAGCGGGCGAGGAGAGCTGGGACGCCATCCCCGGTGCGCGCGGGTCCAGCGCCGAGGCGTGTGCGTTCCGGGATCGCGCCGCCGATGTCGCGTCTGCCGGCGCGCGCCTCGTCGGTCTATCCGCACAGAGCGCCGACGAGCAGATCGAGGCGGCCAAGCGCCTGCACCTGCCGTTTCCCCTGCTCAGCGACCACACGCTCCGTCTGGCGCGCGCGATCGGGCTACCGACCTTCGACTACGCGGGCAAGACGTACCTTCGCCGGATCACGCTCGTCATCGACGACGGGAAGATCGCGCACGTCTTCTACCCGGTGTTCCCGCCGGATCGTCACCCGGAAGAAGTGGTCTCCTGGCTCCGCGCACACCCACGCTGAGGTTCTCTTGCGCGTCAGTCAGGCGGGCAGGCGTCCTACCCACACCGTCCTTCCGCGATCCGCGCCTTGAGTAGCTTCCGAACGAGGCTCGTGGGCAACGGCTTCTCGGTGCCGAAGTGCAAAGCGCCCTTCGTCGTGCTGTAGCCCTCGATGTCCCGCGCGAGCGTCTTGAGAGTCCGCCCGCTGAACGGATAGTAGGAGCAGCCGTTGGAAGTCGCGGAGAAGCCGGCGATGACCCGACCGTCGTGGCGGAAGGCGGGCATGCGGTAGCTGATGCACTCCTCGACCTCCGGCACGACGGCATGAATTGTCTTCCGTAGCTGCTGGAGCAACACGCGGCTCGTCGGACTCACGCCTGCCAGGTACTCGTCGATGGCCGGGTGGTGCCTCGTCTCGCCGGGCTTGGGAGGGACGCCGACTGGCTTCATCTTTCGTCCGAAATCCTGGAGCGGGAGAAGGGATTTGAACCCTCGACGTCCACCTTGGCAAGGTGGCACTCTACCACTGAGTTACTCCCGCAACTCTCGCCCCGGAGGGCGAGACGACCCTAGTAGCGCGCACGATCCGGCATGTCAACGCCGCGACGGCCATGCCCCAGCGCGCTACTGCTCGATGAGCGTACGGATGCGAGCGTCGTCGACCTTGGTCTTCCAGTCCCACCCGGCGCACTTCGCGGCCGGGAGCGTGAGGCCCAGCCTGCTCGCCATCCGCTGGAGAGCCTCGTCCTGGCTGGTGCCTTCGTACTGGAGCGCGACCATGCCGACGGCTCGCTTCTGGCCGACCGAGTAGAACGACACGGACACTTCGAAGGAGGCTATCGCCGCCGCCTTCGGCATCCCGCGACCACCGTTCACGCCGCCGGGGCGCGAGCCGCGGTACTTGCCCCCCCCCGCCCCCGTCATCGGGCTGCTCTGCTGCACGTTGCTCGTGTCGGGAGGCGGCGCGGCCTTGCCTGCGACGTGGCCCGCGACGGTGAAGACCGCGATGAGGTCCCCGGTGGCCGCGGGGGCCAGCTGCTCGAGCAGCTCGTCGCCAGGACCGTTGGCGCGAACGTAGTCGTCGATCGCAGACGAGAGGGGCTGGTTGCTCGTCACGAGCCCCGCGTAGGCCGTCTCGCACGTCGCGCCGAACGGGCTGGAGAGCTTCGAACCGAGGGAATCCCACGCCTCGCTGCTCATCTGGCCGTCCCTGAACACGCCGAGCACCGACACGGTGTGACGACTCGGGGCGAAGTCGGACGCGAAGCGCGTGGTGAACTGCGCATCGTCGGAGCAGGCGCTCGGGAGCGAGAGGAGGGCGAACGCGAGGGCAAGCGAGGACAGGGAGCGGCGCATGGCGGCGGCAGGATGACGCGAGGAGTGCCACCGGCGCAAACGGTCCGTATGCTCGCGCGTGCAATGGATCTCTGGCGCAGGCGCCTCCGCGTCGTCCTCGTCGTCTTCATGGTGGGCATCGGAATCGGGCACTTTGTGCGTCCCGGGCCCTTCGTGAGCATCGTGCCGGCCTCCCTGCCGGCGCCCCTGCTGCTGGTCCTGGTGAGCGGGTTCTTCGAGGTGCTCGGGGGCGTGGGGCTCCTCGTTCCTCGCGCGCGCCGGGCCGCCAGCCTGGGCCTCGTGCTCCTCTATCTTTCGGTGTTTCCGGCGAACATCAACATGGTGATGCACCCGGAGC
>Ga0182030_10008556_pt1 | contig 21166 bp, 17 predicted proteins | sample 812S3MmetaG_FD_121299 | JGI IMG/M metagenome (GOLD analysis project Ga0182030, IMG submission 121299) | Permafrost microbial communities from Stordalen Mire, Sweden - 812S3M metaG (Illumina Assembly) | ecosystem: Environmental > Terrestrial > Soil > Wetlands > Permafrost | place: Sweden...
AGTAATATATCTAAAAATATAACTTATCTACTATATTCTATACTATAATATATTAATAGTATTACTTTTGTAATAGAATTAATTATATTATTGTAGTTTTTTATTATTATAGTTATAATACTTAGATTTTTGATTATTGTATATGATTTACAGTTATATATAGATTATTGTAGTTCTGTATAGTATCCAGCAACAAATAATATCTTAAATCCAAGGCTATAATTTAAAATCCCGTCAGCGAGCCCCGCGAGCTGTTTTCAACTAGTCTAATAAGCTAGCTTAGAGTTGAAGGCACTCTGGCCTTCCGCCACCTCTTTCTTCCTCAGTTTTAGACTCTTGAATGCAACTCACTACTTAGTCTGTTGACTACTTTCGATGTTGGTGACATGAAGCGAGTACTGCAAGTGTAACATTTATGGAGGTATGCATTGTATGTTTGGAGCTGCGAATACAAAGGCATTGCGTGAGGAATGGATGTCAGCGATCAGCAAGGTAGAAGCACTGCGTCCTGAGGTAATTTTCCTTGGCCACGTGAAGCCAGGGGAGCTGACAGGTACATTCCATCTTGCCGCGACCAAGAAATATATCCGCGATTTCGGAGATGTTGTAGGAGAAAACGTAAAGAGCTCGAGAAGAATTGTGGACGAGATGCTGAAAATATACCCTACCAGATTCAACAAAGGAGCGCTGTTGATAGGTGCTATGGCGGCTGCAAAGAACAGCCAAAAGGGGAAGCTGTAGATGGCGACCACCACAACTTAGCTATAGCTTGGGCCAGGAATTATGATCTGATATAGATGAAGTGCTGTAGATTGCGGCAGGATGATTGGATAGTGGAGTTATTCTTGCTGCATAAAGCATTGATCATGTGCTGAGCATAAAGATCTTTCAAATCTTGGTTCTGAACTTCTGAATCATGTGAAGAGCGGAGAACCGAACCCCCAAGCGTGTGAGACATTAGCAGTGGTGATTGCCCCAAAATATTTGAAACATTGGTATTGCCAATTATCTCAAATCATTAGGAACAATGAAGGGAAATTGAGCCAAACTATCCAAGAGTGACAATCTTCCACTCTTTATATTTTATACCAACCCAATCTTTCTCCGATACCGCTGCGCATCCGACTCGATAAGCAACCTCATCGATCCAATGCACAATCAACACATTCAGAAGCCGATTTGGGTCTCGAATAGACCTCCCAATAACCACGAAATGCGCTTTGAAGACCAGCACGTCTCGGAAGACGAGCTCGTCAACCTGCGGGTCTTCGAGCTGTCCAGGATGATCCCCGTCAGATGTTGAAGTGTCTACAGGGGAGGCTCTGGGTTGGTAAAATTTCTGAGTCGTGCGTTCCAGTTCAGATGCTCTGTATTCCCCATACTGATTCTCACTTCGTCATGAAATCCGCCCCCGTTCTCAGGCGTGAACACATACCACTGAGACTTGGGATCTACGTGTGAGCTCCTCTGGATATTAACCTGGGCAACACTTGACCAAAATCTCAGTCGTCCTGAATCAAGAAAGTCAGTTTCCAAGTCAGTATACAGCGAGTGCTCATCAGTCGATACGGACGTTGCGCCTTCATTCCATAGGCGTCGCGTCTTTTCAACCTCTTCGTCTGCGTGCCAAAAGAATGATTCGGATATCCTATGCCTATCCTCACATATAGGAAGATAGTCTCCCTTCACATTCTCTCGATAGAAGAAAACTTCAGGCTCGATGTAGTTTTTATCAGCGCCCCTTTCAAGCCACCTGATATGTTGATGTTTGCTCCCCCTTTTCCAAGCTGACCAACTCCAACTTGGAAATCGAATTCCCCCTTCGAAATGCCGTATCCACCGTGTCGACGGCGATATGTGTGAAGCGTTATTAGGTATCGCCCCATCAAGCTCCCATGTTAATGCCCACCCGAATTTGGATTCCGGTAAACCCCAGAGGAATTGCTTTCGGGGTCCAACAGTGGACAGGGAGTGCGTAATACCAGTGAATGCATTCAATGTATCAGATTCGAAGGTCAGTTGACGACGCAAGTATGATGTGACAATTTGCTCGTACATTTCATAATATCGATGTTCAATACCTGATGTTTTGAAGCCATGGTTGCTGATGTTTCCCGGCACGCGTAAGAACTTTTGGAGATGAACATTGCCTAGGTTCTCCAGGATTGTCTCTTCCAGCCAAATGGCTTTTGCACACCGCCAGTAAACTTGCTTCTCAGTAAAAATTAACCGCCGTCGAGAAAGGATACTTTCTTGCATGGTCCATCCTCGAGTCTGCCATCTGGAGCCGGCTACACCTTTGTAATATGATCCATCAATAGCAGGTATGAGATCGAAACCTGAAAGATGAATGATTGGTTGGTGTATGGATCTGGTCCCAGTACGAATGCCAGGAATCGAACCCCTAGCATCAACGCCAGCGGCGACAATGATGGTGAGGATGGCGCGAGAAAATATAACATCCATTTTAGAAACGAAGTAGGTGCTGTTTATAGGGTCATCTTGAACTATACAAAGACTGTCAACCCAGAGGTAGCGCTCACCCATGTCTAACACAAGAGTCATGGCATCTCTGATAGTCTGTGGAACATCTGCACTGTCCAAAGAGCCTCTCTGTTGGAGTATTCGAGTGTTACTTCTCACATGCCGTAGCATGGGAGTTAAGCCCCAACAGTAACTGAGTGCTACGTAGCGACAGTTGGATCTGGATGCAGCACCAGCTCTGACAACACAGCGAGACTGAACGTCAATGACAAGTAGTGTCATTAAGGAGGCTGCCATGCTTGCTTCCGAACAGTCAGATCCGTGGTCATGCTCACATTGGTGAAGCCATTGTTTAAAGAGATGAATATCAGCTCTGTCAGGCTTTATGATCCGGCCATTCAGCTTAGGAAGTGTAGAATTATCATCAATTGGCGATTCTCCGGCGGTATTCAGAGCCGGCTGGTCTCCCTCCGAGGGTAAGGGTTCAACCGTTGCTTTGGAGTCCTCGCATGACCTGGAGATGGATTTTTGACATCTTTGAAGCTCTACAATGATTCTCGACCGAGGTGGTGGAGGTCTAGAATCAACCGCCGAGATTGGATTGGTGGTGGAGATCGCAGGAACACCTGGATTCAGTACGATAGCCACACGGTCCAATTTCACGCCGGGCTTAGTTAGATCCTCCTCATATATCGTGAGTAAATGAACCGTTTGGACAGAGCAAAGGTCGTTATCATTGTATGTCTGGTCCTTGAGACTTTCACAAATAATGGCGCAAAGATCACAGGCTGACTTCCGATTCAATATCTCCTGGATCGTACCGAGCTCCCACTTTGAGGCCTGTGTTTGTGCATTATCGATAGATGTACCATCTGATGGCTCAGAGGCTGTTGAACCCTCGATGGCAGGGACCGGTTGACCGTTCCGAGGTCGAGAAGGTCCACCCACAAGGAGGTGAAAATCAATCTTGCTGCAGACTTCGCATAGTGTCGTTATCGCCATTGATAACACTGTTCATCTTATCGCCTTCAGAATATAAATGTCACTGTACAGTTAGGCCCCGAAGAGTTTATCGTGCTGTGCTGTTGCATTGAAGGAGGATCTACCTTTGGATATGACGGGAATAAGTTACCTGAGTGCAACTGCCTAAAATGATCACCTTGCTCAGCATGTATTTCGAAGCTTGGTCAAGAACTGTTCGATGGCAGAACAAATGATGGATAGTTACAGATGCCACTATCAAGATCAAATGCATGCTTACGGGATTGATCGTATCTCATCTCCCCGAATCACACGTCTCCACGTTAACCCGGTCACGTGGCAGCGGCCTTCCATTCGTTCCCCTTGTCATCCTCACGGACGATCATATACATCGCCGAAGAATAGATACGGTAGACATAATGTTGCTAAATTCTCAAAAATTTTGGCATGTTCAACTCTGCCTTGAACTACATCCTTTTGATAGGAAAAAACCCCGGCACGTTTGAGAGCAGGAACATTTGGATTTCTCAAAGCGACGACACAAAGGGTCTTGAGCTCTGAAGGTGCACTAGTATATTCACTTCATCTCTCAATAATGCCCCGTAAATCCTGATTTGAGTGTTCCAGAAGATCCGACATAATCTGTTGGAGACAGAAGATCAACTTGGGATGAAGTTTTATGCAAGTTGGGCCTATTTCTACTGAACCCACCATCTGACTTTATACAAGTGGCGGATTAGATGTGCCATTATAATTGTCTATGATATTTTTAGACGATATGAGATAGGAAAGTCAAGGATCAGATAGATTGTGAGATATGGAACTTGTAGGCCAAAGTAACATATTTGGGAGATTGAGACTGTGTGGATGGAAATTACACAATTATGGGGGTTAGAATGTGTGGCTGGAAGACATACATTTACAATGTGCAGATGAAAGTCATACATCTAGAATTCACCGTATTTTCTCTTTAGTCTCAACCCTCACCCGCTCACTCCCTCTTCTCAGCAATCTCCACCTCCTCAGCAACCAACTCCTCCTCCCCCCTCCCTCCCAAACCCTCAATCCTCGCATCCTCCTCCTCATAAACCATCGGTCTCTGCAGCTGTGTCGCAATCTTATTTCTATGAACAAACAACCCCGGCTCCCCCTCAAAAAACCGATCAATATCCTCTAAACTTCTATTCGCCGTCTCCGGATAGAAGAAATAGGTGATCGGGACAAAACTCGCACAAATCACTGCCCAGATAATCCAAAACCTCCAACCGAGATTCGCGATTCCGGAAGGTGTCACTTCGGCAACCATGTAGTTCATAATCCAATTTGTGGCCATGGCTAATGGGGCACCTTTGGTGCGCATTTCGAGGGCGTTGATTTCGGTGGGGTAGAGCCAGGGGACACTGAGCACACCGGAGCCGAAGGCGGCGAAGAACACGAAAAAGAATGTTACGGCGACGGCGCCGTAGTTGTAGGAGTTGGAGGGGTCGGAGGCAGTTAGTGCGAGGACGATGGTTATGATGATCCAACAGAGGGAACAGGCCGTTGCAGATACCATCATCACTCGGCGGCGGCCATAGCGTTCGATTACAAAGTATGCGAGGCAGGCGAAAAGGAGGTAATCGACTGAGCCCGCAGCTGCGAGAATGCGTGCGCTATATTGCAATTAATGGTTGGGTCTGGAATGATGCGGGGCGTAATGCTTACCGAAGGGTGTCGATGTTAAGAGCGTGAATGAATACATATGTCATGTAATAACTTGTGACATTGATACCAGAGATCTGGTTCATTGCTTGCATCCATGCACCGAGGATCATTCGTCTCAAGACTCCTGATGGTCCTTTCCCAGAAAGAAGTTGGAACCAGGTATACGTGTTCATGTGCTCTCGATCTAAAACGTCTTTAATGATGTTAAATTGCAGCTTGACGGATGGTGAATCGATAGTTGCTCCGTGACCTTCTAGGGCGGCGAGAACTTCATAGGCTTCTTCGTATCGGCCTTTCCGGATGAGAAGGCGAGGGGAGTCTGGCAAGAATGGGCATAGGCACCAGATGACGGCGGTAAAGACTGGATTTTTGTAAGCACATCTATTTTGGAGGGAGATTTGTTGTGTTTTGGAAGGATGGTGACTTACAAATTTGAAAAGCCAAAGGAAATCTCCACGCCACTGCACCAGGAGCAAACGAGAATCCAAGGGTAAGCCAATTTGAGATTGAGAAACCAGTGATACAGTTGGCCATTTGAATAATGACCAACTTCCCTCGACTGCGCATCTTGCTCGTTTCAGCTTGCCAAACGCCAGCTGTGGCTGTGTTCATCCCCGTTCCAATACCTGCAACCACGCGACCAACCATCATCTGTGCTACACTGAAACTTGCGCTTTGAATGATAGCTCCGAATGCGATGATACTGCTGCCGAGAAGAATGACTTTGGGGCGACCGAGGATATCACCGGTCCAGATTGTAGAGAGAGCACCCAAGAAGCAGCCAAGATTGTAGACGCTTGTCAAGGTACCTTGAACTGAGGTGGACGGATAGGACATGGTGCGAAGGAAATCTTCACCAACGAGGACATTGCCGAAGACGCCCTTTGATTAATTAAGACGTGTTGATATTTGGAGAGGGGTCGTCTTACCTGATCGTAACCGTAGAAGACCAGGACGGTGGAGGCGGCGACGGAAATCCATATTGTCAAGGCCTCACCAGAGCCTCCAAGATACCTACGGCCCATTACTAGTGTGGTCAAGGAGAGATGTACTGGATAAATATCTTATGGAATCTGGACGATGGAATGAGAGAAGGTAGTCCGAGATCTAGAAGAATGAGGGGAAATGAAAGAAGATCCCCATGGGGATTTCGAGCTTTATGTACTAAAGATCTAATATTTCTGCAGCTATACGAAATAGTTCACCCGATGAAGCTATTGACGATTTAGCTTCTTATTCCCGTGTGTGACAGCCCGTGGTGCAAACGTTCTTTGCACCGCAACGAGTTATATCCTTCTGTTGAACAGGTCTTGACCTTGCAGATGCCCACTCAAGGTGTTGAGAGCAAAAAGACCAGGCAAAATTCGTGTTAGAGACCCCAGATTTCTGTTAACCTGTTGATAGGAAGGTGTTCCGACTACTCTTCCCCGCATCTTCCTGCCCGGTTTGATGGAAAGGAGAATCTAGATCTTAATATCATTGGGTAAATGCGTTGGAGAAGGAAGGCCAAATGAGGCTATCCGCAAGCGCTGTTCCCGGGCGTTAAACTTATTCCCCATCATGGTTACGCTCCTCGGGAAAGTTGCCTCTAAAATTGTTGGTCATTCAGCTCGCTGAGTCAGGTATCGAGAAGGATTTGGCAAATTTTCATCTCCTGCTGACTCCCTTCCCCTTAAATCTCATTATCAATAACTTTGTGAATTTCGTCGATATCTATCCCTTGCGATGGCGATGTTCCAAACATCTCGACTCAGGGGTTTGGTTGGGCTTCTCGTAAGCACGCATATTACGAGCCCCGAGACTCTCCTCCCTGCCAACCCCACAATCGTCAGCAAGGACCGCGATGCTCCAATGAGCCAGTAGTTCTGGCACATGGAATTCATATTTCCAACATCAGAGTCTTCGGGTATGCTTAAATTCCGTTTCCAAACCTTGCCTTCCTTCACCGCCTCAAAGCACAGGGATCTGATCCCAAATAAACCCCACGTTGGTGGTAGGTACTATTACTTGTACAAGCGGGACGGCGCGAATTAAACCGTTGTACGAAGTACATCATCATCGACTCCACGCTGCAGTGTCTCACCGCTAAGGAAGTCTACTGATGGAGAATTTGGTTACCAATCATTCATATACCATGTCTCTGTATTAGCAGTATTCATTGTGTTACGTATTGCTCGAGCGGCGCGGAAATCAGCGTGAGGTACTTAGGTTGGATACTTTCCATCTTGTTATTCTCTTGTGTAAAGTTCATGATGGCGATGAATGTTGAGTCCAAGACGGCTATCATCACTGGAGCTGGCTCCGGCATCAATTTTTGCTTTGCAAAGTTGCTCCTGAGCAAGGGCTGCAATGTGGTCATAGCAGATCTAGCACTGCGGCCAGAAGCGCAGGAGTTGGTAGCTCAATATCCTCTCACTTCTTCTGGCGCAAAAGTTGTCTTCCAAAAGACAGACGTAACGAAATGGACACAGCTGGAAAATATGTTTGAGGTAGCAATTGAGCATTTTGGGGGAGCTGACATTGTTTGCCCGGGAGCTGGTGTTTATGAGCCAGTATAACCCCCACAGTCTTTTTCCCGGAATCAGCACTGCTATTGGGTTAGCCGAGAAACCTTGTCTTCTTGGCTCTCAATACCTGTTCAAGGCTGACGGTCCTTGTAGCCTTTCTCCAATTTCTGGATACCTCCAGAAACCGAGCCGTCAACAGACACAATCTCCGAATCTCATTATGGAACATTGGATATCAATCTCACCCATCCGATTCGGGTGACGCAGATGGCAATCTCGCATTTCCTTTCGCAAAAGAAATCAGGAATTGTAGTGCATATCATAAGTGTGGCCGGTCAGGTCCCGTTCTTCCCAACACCACTATATGTTGCATCGAAACATGCACTGTCAGGCTTCGTCCGGTCACTGGACCGCCTCGAATTCCCTCCCTCTCACCTCCCAAAAATCCGAGTCAATGCTGTTGCGCCTGCACGGATCTTGACGCCGTTATGGACAGACCATCCTGAAAAACTCAAGATGGTGAACCAAGGCAACCCAGGATGGATAGCGCCCGAGGAGGTGGCCAACGTCATGTTGGATCTGGTACAAAAAGAGGAACACATTGGGGGAACAATCATTGAAGTGGGCGAGAATATTAGGAAAGTTGAGGCTTTCAACGATCCCGGTCCATCAGGAGGTGGCAATGAAGCAGAACATGATGCCGCCAATGAGGCTGATATGTGGGAAAGTCTGGAAAGGCAATATAATGGAATCTGATACACGAATGCAACGAATGACATCAACGGAACAAAAAGGACCAACAGCGAGAGCAGCGTTCATAGCCTTTTGAACTTTTCTATACATAGTTGGCTTAGTCACGAGATGCCCACATGCTTCATCCAAAAATAGACGTTGGTAAAGCTGCTTTTTAATATATTCACACATTTTCGACACAATGATGAGAGCTTACACTTCCAATTCAAGGAGTTCATTTTGGGCCTCTTCCGAGCAAACCGTTGATATTTAAATCAAACAGTCCATGACACACAACATCCTTGTTCGCAGAATATTGAAAGCCTTCTGACAAAGCAGCTCTCTGCCTTACCTATAGATAGTATCCACATTGCGGCAGTCTGCTCATTACAAATGAAGCCATTTAATAGATTGATCAAAATTTAATATGTCAAACTCTCGATCTTCAAATAAAATACGCGATCAGACATAGCAAGTATCGTTACCATTCTTTTGTCGAGGCTAGATCCCGCCACGTAGGAAATACATGAGTTGTCACATCTCATTTTTAAGCCTTGAGCGATTTAGAACGAGTATCTTGCATAGGTTTCCACATTACCAATGGTTGATTTATGACCTATCACGCAAGTGTATTTTGCGGCCTTCAGGCGTACCGCGAGGCGTCCTTACAATCGGGCTGCGGGGCAGAATTCGGTTTCAGCCATCCAAAACATCTCACAAAGCCTCAATATTGGCAATACCATAGGCTGATCTATCTCACCTGCCATTTTAAGTCATGGGGTCCTTGTAGGCTCTACACGCCCAGCCCCGCAGGTGTCCTAGTCAGTATGTCAGCCGCAGAGATGCACCGAGTATCTGCCTGCCTCTTGATATTGCAGTATATCCTGGCGAAGGCTCACGCAAACGCCCTCTTTTTGGATTATTTTGAGATTTGAACAAGCCGTATTCTACTCTTGATCTCTGTTGATCTTTTACTATAACGATTGGTCATGTCTACGGGTCCAACAGCGAACGTTCAAGACTTGGAATACTTGCAGTACGTTGCATCCGTAGCGAATGCCAACGACAAATACGAAGCTTTCGCAAGATGGCTCCACGGGCAGGCTCAACTAGAATTGAAAACCGACAATCCCTTTGTATACATCATTGATAGTGTAGACCGCGCTCTCAAATTCTACAGATATCTCGGTCATGGCAAATCCGCAGGACGGGGCCTGGCGGACCTCAGATCCGCGATCGAAAATCCAGAGAGGGATGTGAAAACTCGCCTTCTGGTGATGGATATTCGAAAGCAACATCTCTCGCCGGAGCTAGTAGACACAATTGGAGTTCCTTACAATATCGAGCCAGCTTACTTTGCTTCGATAGCTGCAAAGCATATACATCCAACTCAGAATGAAGGTCCTAACCAGGTGGTTGAGATTGATCAGTCGATTGCAAGTTTCTTGCACTTGGACGTCATACAAACACCTCCTTACCCGGATAATCATCAACATCTATGGGTAAAACAATTGGAGCAAAGTACTCCTGAGCATCAAGCTCTCACTGTGGGTAAGTCAGTTGCTTCCGTATTCAAGATTTTTTGGCTGACTCTTCCAGTCTTAGTGACCGTATCCGGCTCGCCAGAAGGGCTGCGAGAATTGTGTGCTGGAGACATCAAAGGGCCCAAGTGCATTCAGAAAATTGCCCGCGTCGGGCCTGACTTCATTGAGACTAGAGCAACAGGTACGACATGGGACGCATTTGGCGGCCGCATGATTGTCGACGCTCTGCATACTCTGCAGCAAGAGGAGATTGAATCGGCGGACAAGATGCCCCTCCAATACGTCGCACACTTGTTGCGAGGCATCTTGCCGATGTGTCATCGTCCAATCGACAATTTATATGCGCGACACGAGGAATGGCTATCTATCACACGAGCTTATCGGACAGAGAGAAAGGACATGGAGCTTTATAACGCCTGGCAAGACGGACGCTCCTGCTTAGAGAATCTCGAAAATAATTTGACTCGGCTGCAAGAATACATTCATCATAAAAAGCAGCAAGAGAGCGATATGCTCAAATATTTCCTAGCATCTGTCAGCTCTTGGCTGGCAAAAAGCCAGAAGATCGAAAACCATGTCCGGGATGAGCTGAATCTTCACATCGGCGTTCTAGCGCTGGAGGAATCGAGAAAGTCGATCGAAGCTTCGTACCAGGCAATTTTGCAGGGGTTTTCAATCCGTCGTCTCACCGTCATCGCGTGCATGTATCTCCCGCTTAGCTTGATGACAAGCGCATTTGGGATGAACCTTAAAGAACTTGGGCAGAATGGACCGAATCTTAGAGTCTTCTTCGCTACTACGGGAGCAATGACGGTCTTCACCCTTCTGTGCTGGGGAGTGTGGGTTGCCTGGAGAGCCTGGTCGACTATCAAGCTCAGACTGCAGGCGCGGTATAAGAAAGAGATAGAAGATCCGGACTTTGTTCGAAGACCAGAAAGGTGGAGGGATGGCGATGTCCCTAAGTACTATATGACTTGGTCGGCGGTGCGGAAGGAGCTCAAAAAGGACTTCGGCCCTATGACGCCTGCTTCGCCCCTGCCCCCTTCTCAAGGTCCGTCCGATAAGAAGAAGATTGCCAGTAAGTCATCAGTGCGTACTATGTCTGGGCTCGTATAATTCTGCATCATGGTGGTAAGTGAAGGGAGATATTGCCAGCTGGCAAACTTACCACGTGACTTACTCTTGCGGTTCTTGCTAAGGTACCCTTCGAGTGTGGCCGGGGTGATTGACTGTTACTCTTCAGGAAAGAGGAAGTCATCGGAACAAAGGCTGTGGGTATTTTTAAAGTCGGTCATGTATTAGGTATTCGGATGTAATAGTAGTCGAATAATAATCTAATGGGCGTAAATAAAAACATACGTGAATTAATGATGATATGAAACTGGCAGAGATGACACTGACTTCCGGCGAAAATAGGGGACTCAATCTTTTTGAAGTCATTCTTCTTATTGCTTATTATCACAGAAACACCGAATGAAGAGAGATCTTGGACCCGAATTCTACGCTCAGAAGAAATTTGTACAGTTAGAGAAATACATGTGAAATGTCTCTGTTTGACAAGAGAATCACATGAGGTAAGTGAATACTGGTCGTAGAATTTTGCTACACTTGATATAACTTCACTTGAAGTAACTTAACATCACTTGAAGGATGAGACAGTGCACCTGCACGTGCTTAGACAGCTCGATTCCACAAAATATTTTTCTTTGCAACTAAGGCTCAACAGCCGCGCTAAGATACCCATGATCCGATGTGTTACATCCCTTTCTATAATCGGTACGAGGCAAAGTTCAAGTTGCCTCGAACCCCTCAATAACTCAGACCATATCAGCACGATACCCCAAGGCCCCGGGCTTCAGACATAGATACAGAGCAACTATACCTAGCCGGCAGACTGCCACTTCATCTTTGTCTCCTAACAGGCAAGTGTACACACAGTAAGTGATGTGCTTTCCTCAAATTATCTGCCCTCTGGATTGACCGATGTGCGAGTGGAGCTTCCGGCGGTGCTCCGAGCACCGTGCTCACTTTACAATCTTGTCGATGGGAGAGTTGGTCACAAGTAGAGTCTCTACATAGCTATTAATTCTCTTGGATGTCTCGCGGATCGGCTCTGTGTCGCCACGCGATATAGAATTTCTCCGAGAGGTATCACACACTTTCTCTGGATAGTCATTGTCGAAGAGGGCTTCTGCAGCAGCTTTGATTTCCTTTTGAATCTCGGGCCTCGTAAGATACTGATCTGTGAGCTTGTAGATGCGTTTGGTTGTGCCATGAACCGTACGACAGTGATCGCTTCTTCCTGAACCCCAGTCATCGAGGTTGATGATGTCTAGTGTATCAATATCGAATCGATAATATTGCGCGGATTTCCCTCGGCAGAGCTCTTTTAGCGTTTCATCCGTTTCCTCGGATTGTATGATCCGTTTATCGATGATTTTCTGACCACATGGTCTCTTCAGCGTTCTCCTCAATCGAGAGCGTTCTTTGCCTGTACCAACGCTTATAGTCAAGGCAACAGCCCCAGCTTCATTACCACACAACTGCTGTGCCTCGAGGAATGCATCTAGTGCGGGATTCTTGAAAGCCGGGCCTTTGTCAAAAAAGCTTTTATCCCATATCTTGGTGGGAGGAAGGGTATCAGATGCTGATGATGTTGCACGAGCCACTTGCCAGATGGGAATGGCAGCGCCTACGCCTGGATTCCTCTCGTATGGATTGCAAGGCCGAGATCCAGGGTGGTCGTAGGACCTAAATAGATATGGCTTGCGACATCCGCGTTGGTCATGAATGGCTACCACTACACTTTGAGTCTGTCAGCTTGAGAAACGAATCAACAATATAATGTGTGCTTACCATTTGCATGAATGCGGTGAAGAAGTAAATATATCTTCGTCCAGTGGAGAATTCAGTGGTTGAAGTAGGCCTTTCAAGATATTCTGAATGGTCTCCTCTTTTTGTTCAACTCGGACCCTGTGCCCATCGATGCTTTAGTCTCAAATGCGTCAGACGACGAGGATCGCCTTACCTAGGGGTCAGTTTTGACAACCATGGAAAACCTTCATTCGCAAAGAGTCCTCTCCCAATTTCAAGATAAGCTTCGATGCATTCGTCGATACCCATGCGCAGTCTCCCAAGCATTATTGCTATGAGTCTGTAAACAATTCAGGAAAAGCATTCATTTTCAGCTCGAATTTCGTACTTACCCTCCAGTACCAGTGCCAACTATCATGTCGAAATACTGACATGGATAAGGAGTAGAAGTTGAAGTGTCTTTATCGTCGTTCACCACTTCCATAAGTTCTTTAAGAAATAATAAGGATCCTAATCCTCGCACTCCACCGCCATCTCATCATGATATTAGCATTGAGTCGACCTCTGAGGTAGGAAAATTTGAACATACCGAATGAGAGCAGTCTAATCGATCGAGTTGATGAACCTAGGCCCTGAGCCATTACAATTTTCCACTGTCGCTAAGGATCAGTCTGTATTCCGAAATACTAGAAAATACTCACATCTAGTAGATGAAGCTCCAGAAATGACTCAATACAAAACGAAATGGGAGTCTTGACATTTGATAGACGAGAATCCGCCTAGATTTATGCCTTGCTCCCACCGGATGGAGGCTATGCTTCCAAAAGCAGAGCAAGGCTGCGCTCAATAGCCATCACAAACCCCCAGCGGAGCAGCCCGACCACCCTTGTCGCCAACCATTGCACGAATCAATTTCTACTTTATGTCATCTGACGAGAGTAAAGACGCCCAGATTGTGTGAGGTTCGCGCAGAGCCTCTAAGTATAGCCCACTTCGCATATGTGCAAAGCCCAACAATTAGCAAGGATGAATCGAGAATAGTTGAGCCTTGAGACCAAAAGGGATAGGCAAAGTACAAGGCAGTCTGGTCATTAAGCATATTCGAAGATTTTTGCCACCAAATTGTGCTGCGCATGGCTGAGTTGTTCAATCGCGGCTTCACATCTACCAAAATCAGCTCTCTCCTTAATGATATCAAAGAATGACAGACCTCTGTTCCCACTTTGATGAATTTCCGAGCTAACACTGGTAACTTCACGTTCACTCGACTTTCTCGAAGATTTACTTTAATATTCCTTAACACCATAATATAATCCAGAGAAAGTTTTGTGGGTTATCAGTGGCCTCGATGGGAAACTCGCAGTCGACCTCTCCGCAAAAACGATCCTTATGCTGCTTTCCTTTTCTTTCTAGAAGAGTTGAACAGGCCCATGAGCTCGACAACGCCCCGCGGCACGCAAGGTCAGGGGAGTCTATCAATTCAGATCAATCGATCAGGTCGGACAATTTTGACTATAGGACACAAGTCATTGTTCATGACATAAGATCCAATAAGACCTACCCGGCACCAAAAACTTTTGCTGAAGGTAAGCTAACAAACTATCAACGCTATAAAGATGTCGACGTTGACCCACTTAGATCACCTCTTCGTCGATAACTTGCCACTTGAAGACCTGGACGTCGATCAGTATATACCGGTACGTTGCTAAGCAGTACAGCTATATCATCGGGACATTTCGTTGACCTTCCCCAGTGCGAATTGCCAGAAAGAAACAATGAACCGAAGGTTACAATACCTCAGCCGGGCACAGCACGATCATATTCAGTTTGCCGGCTCAACTTTAAGGAACTGAATCTTTGGACTCTGCGACAGCAGGGGCATATTCCTCGAGTCTACGTGAAGATTCCAGCAGTACCGCCAAGCCCAAGCAGCAGCACTGCTGGTGCCGCTGCCGAGCAACCAACTGGGTCGACACCACCGCGGCCTGTAGCTTCACTACCTCAGCGAGGTGACCGACAAATCTCAGAGCTACCGGAGAGGGCAAGAGCAACTCATCAACCCCAAATAACACCGCACCAAATCACAACAGCTACAGTTTCGACATTACCTTTCCAACCAGGCCATCCGCCAACATCCGTGTTGGCACCCTCGGAGAATCCTACGAATTCCACTACTCTCAGTGCAACTTCGCAGCCATCACCTGCATCAACGGTGCTGCCGGTCCAGGTAATCCAGACACCACCAGACGGATAGTAGCCAGTCGGGAGGGGTGTGTATCATTGAGGCAGAAGGCTTCGCTCGTATACGTTACCTCGATACGTTTTCAAAAAAAAAAAGGTTTTTAAGATACCCTGTTGTTAAGCGTGGAGTTCCGCGGAATATTATTTGCAAGGAAATTGAGCCCCTGAACCCGCTTGGATTTGCTGCAAGCTATCCATCCATGGTCTGAGGTTGTCCTAGTTGGCAAAGGCGGAGGTGAAAGCAAATAATCTCTGACTTATAGAGGGGTCAAGGGCCCAAGGGATCGCTGGTGAAGGGAACCAGCACCAATACACCATGCAATGACAGTTGTGTGTAGTTGGAACGAGGAAGGAAGGTTGAGCTAGGAGGAGGATGAAAGGAAACCATCATGGTCCAAGACGGCGACGGTGGCCAGTTCCAGGCATTCCCTATCTTGTTCAGCTGTAGTTTATAGAAAAGATCCTGTGCATACGAGCAGTGCAAAGCGACCTGCGCTCTTCTCACCTAAGAGTGCACATTAGTAGAGACCTCCTCTACTCCCCTATAGATACTATAGATCAGCACATTCTTGGAAATCTTGACTCGAAAACCGCGCAATAGCCTATTACATGACCTATAGTCCACTTCGAGAGTATAAGTGGCGTTCTAAGGAGCCGCCTTGGCTCCCGCCATGTTTCACCGAAAAGTTTCTCCCATGAGCCCGTCATGCTTGCCACATTAAAGCGATCCAATCATGACTACTTGGACCCCTTATCTGCGCCAACTTCATACTGCATGCGGTTAAGAAGGAGGAAGTGCAACGATAGTTCACGATAAGAAGGGGTCCTAGGGGAAAAACTAGGAAAACCGAGAAAATCGAAAACCACAAGATTTCTGCACGTTGCCTTCCCGCACCAGACTCTGGATTGTTTTGGTACGGGAAGTGTTTGGGTGGAAGGATAATGGAACCAATATGAAGCTATCAAAGTGTCCTTGCAAAATAGGAAGAACCAGGGGTCCGGATAAATATCAGAGGGTTAGATCATAAATAAAAATTGGATTGTTCTGCCCTTGTTGAAATGATTCGTTCACGTTGGCTGCAAGCGTCCAAATCTTGATTTTCTGTCTCCCTACCTTTGCAGCTTCCATATCTCGATGCCAACTTCTGATCTTACTTTCTTTCGCTTTTGCTAGTTGAAGGAAAAAAACATCACTTGCAAAGGCAGGGACAACTGATTATCTGTCCATACGAGGACCTCACATTCGTTGTATCAAATCAGTCGCTACATCTGGTCTCTCGTTGAGCTCGACCCAGAACCCACTCGCTCAATCTCTCGGCCCACTGTGTCTTGTGCAGGAGACGCGTCGCCTTCTTTTAATTGATCCCGAATTGTATCCCATAATATCGTACGAAGCTCTCCCCCCCACCGTCGTTCGCGCATCTCCATAATGTTTTCGAAATCGCTGGCAACAGCTGGCCTGCTTGCTGCATATGCTATCACTACTGTCGTTGCTGCCACCCCTACTATTTCTGCTGTTGGAAACAAGTTCTTCTACAGCAATGGAACTCAATACTTTATCAAAGGTAAAATTCGATCTCAAGCTGCGCAAGCTTTTTGCTAACTTCTGCCAAGGCGTCGCATACCAACTAACGGAGGCTGATCCCTTGATCGATACCGAACAATGTCAACGCGATGCCGCTATGATGAAGACTTTGGGGGCAAACGCGATTCGTGTCTACCACGTTGATTCACAAGGAGATCATTCAGGTTGCATGACCGCTTTCGCAAACGCTGGTATCTACCTCATTGTCGATCTAGATACCTTCAATACCGCGATCAACCCAGTAAGTTCAAATGCCCCTCCATGTGAAACAATGCTGACCAGCTTCGCAGGTCATCGCATCCTGGAACCAAACTCAATTCAATGCCTACTCCAAGGTTATGGACGCATTCGCAAATTACAACAATACATTGGGATTCTTTGTAGGAAATGAGGTTATTGCGTTGAACAACCAATCGCTCGCAGCTCCTTACGTCAAGGCTGCCGCTCGAGATTTGAAGGCATACCGGGCGAGCAAGGGCTATCGCGAAATCCCAGTAGGCTATTCTGCGGCGGATATCGCTGAGCTTAGGCCGGCGCTCCAGGACTATTTGGCTTGCGGAAGCAATTCGTCTGAGAGCATTGATATGTTCGGTTTGAATGCATATGAATGGTGCGGCGACAGCAGTTTCCAAGTTTCTGGGTATGCTACCCTCAACCAATACGCTCAGGACTACAACATTCCAATTTTCTTCTCAGAGACTGGATGCAACACTGTGCAACCTCGAACATTCGATGACCAGGATTCTATCCTAGGCCCGGATATGGATTCTCTTTGGTCTGGAGCCATTATCTATGAATGGATCCAAGAGGCCAACAACTACGGGCTCGTCAGTTTCGGACCTCCTGTATCTGCAACTGTTACAGATTCTGGAGTTGTGGATGGCTATTCTCGCACTGGAACACCCATGCCTGTTACTCCTGATTTCTCGAACTTGCAGAACAAATGGGCCACTCTCTCGCCTACAGGTGTCGCATTATCCGCTTACTCCGCAACTTTGACACCGCCAGCTTGCCCCAGCTCTACTGCAGGAGGATGGCTAGTTGATGGTGATGTCAAGCTCCCTTCAGTGGGAGAGACTGAACAAGTGAGTGCGACTGGAGCAAGCGCATCGACCGGCTCAACTTCAACACCAACAGGCAGTGCGGCTTCTGCAACGAGTTCGAAGAAGGGCTCTGCCAACGGAGGCAAGGAGATTGCGGGGATGAGTGCGGGATTAGTGGCAGTAATGCTAGGTTTCATGTACTGGCTTTAAGCTATATTCATGAACCCTGCTGTAATGGAACAAATTTGCCTTGGAACGGTAGTTTGTATTGTACATATGGAATCAGAAGCCCCGGCACTTCTGGAGTACATTTTTCTGCATTAGCGCATGATAGACGAAAGCGCGGCGTTTGTGGATACAACATGGGATTGATCTTTTTTCCTTTCTGAAGCAAGCATAGAATTGCTTTTCTTGTTCTGCGAGCAAAAAGAGGGGGTTTGGAGGGGATAAGCAGAGCTTAATAAGGGCTTGCAGGGAATGATAGATCGTTCTGTGAGCCGGACGAAAGCTAGTAATTAATGAGAGATGCTTGATAATGAAGCCTGAGGGCTGGCATGTATGAAATGATTGTGATGTGAGTACAGATGTGATTAAGAAGTGGGAGATAGAGGAGAAAGTTGTCCTTTTATGAAAGATTGCAGTCAGCAAGCACTTGTTAGACCATCTAGGATTGAAGCATGTGATCTCCACCAAAGGCCAAGGTTCCAGCACGTGTACTCAATTGAGACAGAGCAAGTGGGACTGTCATTGTTACAAAGCGCATGGCAAGAGACGAAATATTTGTTTGTTCTAGTCTACGGAACTTCGGATGACATACTTGAGCATAGAGCTATCTACCAGCTCAGAACAACGCAGATACTACAGAAGACCCTTCATCATTTGATAAGTTTGCTAGCAAATGTATGAAGCCACAACTAGAACATAAGGGATTCAGTTTTACAACATTGTTCGAATAGCATTTTGCTCTATCTAGATCCAGACTTGAGACCACTGGCAATTACATGAATATGTCAAGTAAAGGAACACACAGAAGTAATCTCACATATTTGGACCTTGAAGTTTCGTAAGAAATACTTGAAAGGCTACAAAGCTTCCAAAAATTGAAACCTCATCTAGGTAGTCCCTTCCCTATTGAATCTAATCTAGATGATAATGACTGCTACTTTTTCATCCCTTCACTCCTTTCGCAGTCATTCTCTGGTCAAGGAATGAGCAACTGCTGAACCTCGGTTTTAAGCGTGGCGTCTCATTCATGTTCTCTTCTATCCACTACGATTTCAGATCAACAAAACATGTCACGTGCAACACACCAACGCTTCCCCTTTCATATCTATCTTGGTGAATGAAGAGTATCTCTTTGCTGGAACACCTGATAATCACTTGCTGGATTCTGAATGGCAAAGGAAGTTCCGGAATATTCTCAAGAAAAGGTAAGTTGCTACCTACTAAGAGCTCAATTTTATAAAATCTCTCATTCACTCCCTCAACGAATGCTCATATTCGGCCTCATTTCTCATCCCCTCCGGGACTTCACCTTTGAATCAGGAGATATACTCAACATTTGCACCGATTGGATTAATCAAGGCGAAATCCCTGAGTGTCAGCTTTTTCACCAGAGCAACTGACGAAGAACACTACAACTGTTGACTCGAGTCCCTCAATTGTGAGAACTTGGGCTTTGAATTGATTGTCCACTCCAATACTTGAAACACCAGACTATCAAATTCACTTCCACAAGTCTCGTCTGCGAAATAATTCTCGGTTATTCAACCGCCTTCTCAACCTTAAAGGCTTCGTCTTTCGATCACAACTGCAACCATCTTGACAACAGCAAGCTCAATCGCAAAAGATCACCCCAAAACCATGGAGTCAACAAACTCCCCATCCCCCGATCCCCACAGATCCATCTACGATCCCTTTGCCCCCGCCCCTACACACACTGTAACCAACCCATCCTCCCTCCCAACTGAATCTTTCCCCACCCCCACCACCGCACCCCTCAACCTCCCCCTCCGCCCTCCATCCCAAACCGCCGCCTTCCAAAAACTCGACGCTCTCTACCCCGGCCCACCCCACCTCAACTTCGCCGGCGAATCCCTCGCTAAAAAAGCATACGTCGAAGACGAAGATGAAAACCACAGCAAGGAAGCTTTGGCTGCGCTCGAGAAGCATATCCAAGAACGCACACCGTATGTACAGCTTGCGAGTCAGAGATTACAAGCCGTGATGGGATTGCGGAACGAGAATATCTTTGATTTGCCTACCGGTATTGCGTGTTCACCACCTGGTGGTATGCGTGGCCTTGGAGGTGGGTTTGGAAGCGGAAGTCCCGATGCAGGAACTAGTATGCGGGCTAATGAGCGCGGAGTGAAGAGAAAGGATAGCGCGATTGGGTTAGCTGGGATGGCGAGTAGGAGTCCGTTGGGGTTTCATGTGGTTGATAAGGAGACGGGGAAGGGGTTAAGGGAGTTTTTGCTGCAGAGGGGAAAGGAGGGAGGCATGAGGAAGAGAGAGTGTAGGAGTATCTCTTTTCATGATTTTACGCCCGAGTTGAGGAAGGGGAGTTTTCGGAATGTATTGCTGGCGCATTATGGGGTGGAAAATGCGGGGGAAAGGATCGATTGTTATGAGGTTGATTTGTGAGTCTTTTCCTTGTTTCTTTGGGTTTTAGTTTAGACGAGAAATACTGATGAAAATTGGAATGAAAGGCCAACAGTCGTTACCTCCGACACAGGCGAAGAAGCTCAAACTACCGAAACCTGGCTCTGGATCCTCATCTCAAGGCCAATCATCTCATTCAACCCGAACAACAAATCTACCTGCGTACCTACCATCATTGACCTCGATTCACCCTCCACCCAATTCTGGACCCCTCGCTCTACAACCTCTTCCACCACCGATAATCAAAATCCCCATGAGAATCCTCACAAACCAACACCACCCCCCAATTTCCCCCACCCTACACCTACCTCGTGGCTCGTCTTCGCCGCTCCCCTCGCACATATCACATCCTATCCAGAAACGATCGAAAAAGAACTCGACTCCACGCCCTCCACCAAACCTTCCTCAAAATCCCTCCTCCACTTCCCAGTCGGAGGCCGCGGCGCAGCCAAGAAAATCCTCAAGCGCCTCGACTACGACTTCTCACATAACGGCATCCCGATCTTCGAATTCTCCAGCTTGGATTTATTTACAAGCGTAACGTCGCTGCACTTTTTGAGTGTTGAAGGGATTGGGGGGTGGGGTGAAGGTGATCCGTTCCAGGAGTATACGGACGGGGAATACAGAGCCGTGCTTGAACGATGGGCACAGGAGGGTAATGGTAGCAAGGCTGGTAAGGAAGGGGATAATAGGTGTTTAGGTGAAGTGGAGTATGGAAGTGAGCGGGAAAAGGCCAGAAGAAAGGAAATGCCGAGTCCGAATCGTGGGGTCTGGTGGGCGGAGTTTTATAGGATGATGTATAAGGATCGTGAGGTTTGGGAGGGGGTTAGGAGGGCGATGGGACGGGGGAAGTGTAGGGTTGTGGTTAGG
>Ga0182030_10008557_pt1 | contig 21165 bp, 16 predicted proteins | sample 812S3MmetaG_FD_121299 | JGI IMG/M metagenome (GOLD analysis project Ga0182030, IMG submission 121299) | Permafrost microbial communities from Stordalen Mire, Sweden - 812S3M metaG (Illumina Assembly) | ecosystem: Environmental > Terrestrial > Soil > Wetlands > Permafrost | place: Sweden...
CAAGGACAAGCGGATCGCAGCGTCGTTCTACGGCATCATGCCGAGCCCGGTGGACGATTCGATCTGGGGGCAATCGATGGACCGCGGCTTCTCGCGGATCGATCAGCCCGGCTATATCGTGCGCGTGGTGCCTGGACCCGACCCGGCCACTACGGCGTTGGCGGAAATCTATCAGCCGCCGGAAGGTGCCTTCGGTCCGCGTGGCATCGATATCGGTCTGGACGGCGTGGTCTGGACCGCGCTTTCCAGCGGGCATCTGGCGAGCTTCGACCGCAGCCTGTGCAAGGGGCCGCTCAACGGGCCTGCCACGGCCGAGGGCAAGCAATGTCCCGAAGGCTGGAAGCTCTATCGCCTGCCTGGTCCGCAGTTCAGGGGCCTCGACCCCAAGGGCAGCGCCAACCATGCCTATTACGTCTGGGTCGACCGCTACAATGTCCTCGGCCTCGGCGCCAACGTGCCGATCGCCGAGGCCAATGGCGGGGAGTCGCTGCTGGCGCTGGTCAACGGTGAATTTGTCACCCTGCGGGTGCCTTATCCGCTCGGGTTCTTTTCCAAGAATGTCGACGGCCGGATCGATGATCCGTCAGCGGGCTGGAAAGGCCGCGGCATCTGGACCACGTCCGGCACCCGCGCCAACTTTCACAGCGAGGGCGGCAAGGATGCCTATCCGAAGGTGTTCAAGGTGCAGCTGCGCCCCGATCCGTTGGCCCACTGATGTTGCCGCTTTTTTCCAGCTCGGCGCGCCGGTCTTTGGTGCGGTCACTATCTGGATAGTGAAATGGTTTGAATGCGGAGCGCAGGGGTGGTGCTCGCTGAAATTGGATCGTTCAGACGAGCCGTCCCGGGATCCTCTCGACGGCTTCGTGATCTCGAAGTCGCCGTCCTGCGGCCCGTAGTTTTACGGACCTCCGAATTAACCGAGCAGAATGTCCTCGGCCTTCATAGCTTGGGAGGAAACGAGTTGTCGCGCCAAATCCGGGCGGCGGCACGGATCCGAAATCATGTGGGATGAGGCCGATTCCGTCGGCGGGCGTATGAGAAAACTTGGAAGAAAGCTGGAGAATATCGGAACCGGCATGGAATCGAGGGCCTCACATCCGATCCGCAAAGAAAAGAATCCTCTCGTGACGCAGCGATCAGCGGAGGCGGTATTGTCGCTTTCGGCCCGACTGCGGGAGCAAACGGCGCCCCTGCATCGGGAAATCGAAGTCGTCCTTGGACTACCCGGCGCCATCCGTACCCGCGATGACTACCAGGATTGGCTCGCCCGCTTCCTCGGCCTCTACGATCCGCTGGAACGTTTGTTGGCGACGTTCTCCGAGTGGGACCAACTCGGCCTCTCGATGTCGTCGCGCGACCATACCGGCTGTCTCGTCGGTGACATCGTCGCTCTTGGCATTGATCCGCGCCTGCAGCCTCGGGCACCGCCGGCCTTGCTGCCGGATCTGCCGACCTTTGCACACGTGCTGGGTGCTCTTTACGTGATTGAAGGAGCCACGCTTGGCGGTCGCCTGATTTTGCGCGATCTCGAGCCGCGGCTCGGCGCTTCGATCGCCGGAGCGACGCGCTTCTTTGGCGGACGCGGCGAGGCGGTCGGCCCGATGTGGCAGAGCTTTCGTGCGGCCCTGGACGAGTTCGGGTTCCTCCAGCCGGAGCTTTGCATCGACGTGGTGACCGGCGCCGAGCGAGCCTTTAGCGCCATGCGGGTCTGGTTTTCACCGTTTTGCGCCGGCAAGGTCGGCCTTCCATGAAGGTTCGACGCGTATCGCAGGCCGTGGACGTATCGTCGGGCATCGACATTTCGCGCTGCGAACAAGAGCCGATCCATACCCCCGGCGCGATCCAGCCGCATGGCGCGATGCTTGCGGCGTTGCTCGATAATGGGCTGGTGACCCATGCCAGCGCCAACCTCTCCGCGTTCCTCGGCTGTCCGGCCGAAGCGGTGCTTGGACAGCCGCTGCACCGGGCGATTGGCGAGGCGGCGTGCCGCGTCTTGCAGGATGCCACGCCGCCCGATCGGGTTGAGCCGCGGCAAAGGGTCCATCTCCTGGTCGGGCCGGACCGTCGAACCCTCCAGCTGCGCTCTTACCGATCCGGCCGGCACCTCTGCGTCGACATCGAACCGATGCACTGCGGCACTCCGCTGGCGCTGGCTGTCGGCACGCTGCAGTCGGTGCTCGAAACATTCAAGGGTGCCACGACGTGCGGCGAGCTGTGCGACCTTGCGGTTCGCGGCTTGATGACAATTACCGGTTACGATCGGGTGATGGCCTACCGCTTCAACCAGGACGGCCACGGCCAAGTGATCGCCGAGACCTGTGTGGCGGGGCTCGATCCATATCTGGGTCAGTGGTATCCTGCGGCGGACATCCCGCCGCAGGCCAGGCGGCAGTATTTGCGCCAACGCGTCGGCGTGATCGTCGATTCCAGCTATCGGCCGGTTTTGCTGGTGACGGATCCGGCGTTGGATGACCGCGAACCGCTCGATCTCGGCCACAGCGCGCTGCGCAGCGTCTCGCCCATTCACCGCGAATATATGCGCAATATGAACACCGCCGCGAGCTTGACGATCGGGCTGGCGCGCGGGCAGGACCTCTGGGGAATGCTGGTGTGCCATCACGGCACGACGCGAGTCGCCGGGCCTGAATTGCGTGCTGTCGCCGATATGGTGGGCCAGGTTGTGTCGTTGTTGCTCGCCAGCCTCGGTGAGGCGGAGGCCTTGGCGGCACGGCTCGAGCGCATGTCCATCTTGCGCGCATTGGCCGATCGGCTCGCCGCTCCCGTTCCGCTGACAGATGCCTTTGCCGCGGCCGAGGTGGAACTGCTCGATTTGGTGAAGGCCGCCGGGGCAGTGCTGCGGCTTTCCGGCAAGGTGGTATGTTTTGGCCGGACCCCGTCGCTGGTCGACGCCGAGCGCGTCCTTGCGATGCTGCAGCCGATCGCGCGCGACGAGGTGCTGGCGCTCGACGATCTTGGCCTGCGCTACAGCGATTTCGCCTGCTGCACCAGCGAGGCCAGCGGCGCGCTATTGCTCCCGCTTGCTCCCGGCACTGACGATGCGATCCTGTGGTTCCGGCCTGAACTTGCGCAAACCGTTTGCTGGGGGGGCAATCCGGCCGAACACGCCACCTTGAATCCCGGCACCGGGCGAATATCTCCCCGAGCCTCGTTTGCCGCCTGGAATGAATTGGTAAGTGGCCGTTCCGCGCCCTGGCTGCAGGCCGATCTGGCCCTCGCAGGCGAGCTGCGGAGCGTTGTCACGGCCGAGATGGCCAAGCGCACCAGGACGGAGCTCCGGCAAGTCGAGGTCCATCTGGAGCAACGGGTGGCGGATCTGGAGGAGGTGCGGAATCATCTTGAGGTGCAGAAGCAGGAGCTGGTCACGGCGTCGGCGGCTCTCAACCTTGCCAAGGACGCGGCGGAGGGTGCGAACCGCGCCAAATCTGATTTTCTCGCGATGATGAGCCACGAGATCCGCACGCCGATGACCGGCATGTTGGGCATGATCGGGCTGTTGCGCGACACCCCACTCAACGCTGAACAGCGGCAACTCGCTGACCTTGCGGGCGAATCCACCAGAAGCCTGCTGATCGTCATCAACGACATTCTCGACTTTTCCAAGCTGGAGGCAGGGCGGCTCACGCCGGAGTCCATCGACTTCAGCCCGAAGCAATTGATCGACGAAGTCGGTTTGCTGCTCGGCGCCACGGCGCGCGGCAAGGGCTTGCGGCTGGAGAGCTCGCTCAGCGCTGAAATGCCGGAATGGTTAAATGCCGACCCGAACCGGATTCGTCAGATATTGCTCAACTTGGCGGGCAATGCGATCAAGTTCACCGAGCTGGGTTCGGTACGGATCGTCGCCACGCATCGAACGTTGGCCGCCGACGCGATCGAACTCCGTATTGAGGTGATCGACAGCGGCATCGGCATCCCGGCGCACGTCGTCAAAAATCTGTTCAACGCGTTCGTCCAGGCTGACATCTCGGTGTCCAGAAAATATGGCGGTTCGGGACTTGGCCTGGCAATCTCGAAGAAGCTGATCGCGCTGATGGGCGGCATCATCGGCGTCGACAGCACCCCCGGCACCGGCAGCAAATTCTGGTTCACCGTCCAATGCCGGCTTGGTGAAGCGCCGATGCTGACCGCGCCGGCGTTGCAGCCGGCCGTCGCAAGCGAGAGCCGCGTGCTCAGCATACTGGTTGCCGAGGACAATCCGATGATCCGGGCGTTGATTTCCAAACTGCTGGCAAAGCGCGGACATCGTGCGGATTTGGTCAGCAACGGCAAACAGGCTTTAGCCGCCGTGCAGGCCAATTCCTACGACCTTATCTTGATGGACATGCAGATGCCACAAATGGATGGCATTTCCGCGACCGCAATAATCCGGGACCTCGCAGGCCCGGAGCGCAATGTCGCGATAATCGCTCTTACCGGCAACGCATTGGTCGGCCAGCGCGAAAGCTGTCTCGCCGCCGGCATGAACGACTACATGTCCAAACCGTTTGAGCCGGCTGAATTCTACGCGATGATTGACCGTTGGGGCAACCGAGGTGGTCCATCGATAGCAACCTGCGTTCGCACGACAGATGTATAGTGGCGCGCGGGTCGACCATCTGACGATTTAGCCAAACATGTGCTGACGGCGCCGCCATCATGGCGTCGTCGTAACCAGCGGCTGCGATCCTGGATTGCAACCAAGCTGGACAAATAACGGCGCTGCGGCGTCCACGACCGATCCGGGTCATACCGATCGGCAGAATTCGTCATCCCGGCATGGCAGCAAGCCATGCGGCGAACCAGGCCGATCATCCCTACCGTATTCTTACGGTACCTCAAATTAACCGTTGAACAGCAGATTTGCATCATTTTGAGCACGAAGCGAATTGAAGACGGGACGCCTGATCAGCGACGTCATTTCGTCGCTGACCGTTACACGCGTACAGAAAGTCGCCACATGGAAGCCGCCTTGAAAACCAGCGCCGGCGACCAAAGCCCTGGCGCAGACCTCCCGGTCGGGCACGAGTCCGACGACGCGTTGGGCAGATTGCCCCAGCTGCTCGACCTCACCCAGGCGCAAAACCTGCGCGATAGCCTGGCCGCGCGGCTCGGCAACGGCGCGCTGGTGCTGGATGCCGGCGCCGTCGAGCGCATGTCGACGCCCTGCGTGCAGGTGCTGCTGGCGACCGGACGCGCCGCCGATCTCGCCGGCTCCACGTTTCAGATTATCAACGGCTCCGATGTTTTCCGAACGGCGCTCGCCGATCTCGGTCTGCAGGTGCAATTCAGCAATTGGGTGGTTTGACCATGGCCAAGCGAATACTGACGGTGGACGATTCGAAGACCATGCGTGACATGGTCGCGTTCACCCTGAAAAAGGCCGGCTACGAGGTTGGCGAGGCGGAGGACGGCAAGGCGGCGCTGACCGTGCTTGCCGGAGCGAAGTTCGACCTGATCATCACCGATCTCAACATGCCGAACATGGACGGCATTTCGCTGATCAAGAACGTGCGGGCCGCGGCGCAGCATCGCGCCGTGCCGATCCTGATCCTGACGACCGAGAGCGACAGCACCAAGAAGGCCGACGGCAAGGCAGCGGGCGCTACCGGGTGGCTGGTCAAGCCGTTCAGCCCGGAGAAGCTGCTCGAACTGGTGCAACGCGTATGTCCATGAGCTCCGAAGCCGAGGGCTATCCGCTCGCGCAGTTTCGCAAGACCTATTTCGAGGAATGTGCCGAGCTGCTCGACGCGCTGCAATCCAATCTCGACTTGTTGTCCAACGGAAGCGGCGACGGCGAAACCATGCACGCCATCTTTCGCTCGGTGCATTCCATCAAGGGCGGCGCCGGCGCATTCAGCCTCGGCGCACTGGTGGCATTCTCGCATGTGTTCGAAAGTCTGCTCGATGCCATGCGCGAGCACAAGATCGCCGTCGCACCGGAAGTGATGCAGCTGCTGCTGCGCGCGAGCGACGCGCTGGCCGATATCGTGAGCGCGGCGCGAAACGAGCAGCCGCTGGCTGCCGATTTCGCCGCTGACATCGTCGCGGCGATGGAGGAGGTGCTGCTCGGCGCCGCGGATCCGTCGACGGCGGACACTCAACCCAAGCCGGTCGCGCCCGGCGTCGACCTCAGCGGCGAGCGGCGCTATCGAATTTCATTCACGCCGCATAGCGAAATGCTGCAGAAGGCCAACGAGCCGCTGCTCCTGATCCGCCAGCTGCGCAAGCTGGGCGGCCTTGTAGCCGTGGTCGACAGCTCCCGGGTGCCGGCGCTCGACGCCATTGAGCCAGAGGCGGCCTATTTGAGCTGGGTGTTCGAGCTCGATACCGGCGTCCCGCAAAGCGCGATCCACGAAGTGTTCGAATTCGTCGAGGACGACTGCGATCTGAAGATCGAAGACATATCGAGCCGCGCCATCGTGGTGCCGGCGGCTGGAGCACCGAACCCGGTTGCCGCGGTCGCGGAAAAATCCCCCGATGCCCCGGTTGCCGCCTTGACACCGACCCAGTCGATCCGGGTCGATGTCGACAAGGTCGACCGCCTGGTCAACCTGGTCGGCGAACTGGTCATTACCCAGGCCATGCTGACCGAACAGGGCACGCTGCTGCCGGTGGATCACTATCCGGCGCTGATCCAGGGCATCGAAGCGCTGGCCCAGGGCGCGCGCGAGCTGCAGGAAAGCGTCATGGCGATCCGCGCGCAGCCGGTCAAGTCGGTTTTCGCGCGGATGCCCCGAATCGTACGCGACCTCGCCGCGACGCTCGGCAAGGAGGTGCGAATCGTAACCGCCGGCGAGATGACCGAAATCGACAAGACCGTCATCGAACAACTGAGCGATCCGCTCACCCACATGATTCGCAACGCACTCGATCACGGCATCGAAGGCCCCGACGCCCGCATCGCCGCCGGCAAACCTCGCCAGGGCACCATACACCTGTCAGCCGCCCAGCGCAGCGGACGCATCGTCATCGAGGTTTCCGATGACGGTCGCGGCCTCAACCGCGAGAAGGTCCTGGCCAAGGCCCAGGATCGCGGACTGGTGGCGGCAGGGGCAACCCTGAGCGACGAGGAAATCGACAATCTGATCTTCCTGCCGGCGTTCTCCACCGCCGATGTGGTGTCGAACATCTCGGGGCGGGGCGTCGGCATGGACGTGGTGAAGCGGAATGTGCAGTCGCTCGGCGGCCGCATCACCGTGCAGTCCCGCTTCGGCGCCGGTTCGCGCTTCACGCTGTCGTTGCCGCTGACGCTGGCGGTGGTCGACGGCATGGTGGTCTCGATCGGCAAGGAAACCTTCATCATCCCGCTGACGGCGATCATCGAGAGCCTGCGGCCGCAGGCCGCCGATATTCATCCGGTGGTCGGGCGCGGCGAGGTACTGGCGCTGCGCGGCGAGTACCTGCCATTGACCCACCTGCACAAGTGCTTCGCGATCGAGGGCGCCATTACCGATCCGTGCCGCGGCATCGTCATCATCGTGGAGAGCGAGAGCGCCGGCCGTGTCGGCGTGATCGTCGACGAGCTTCTCGGCCAGCAGCAGGTCGTCGTCAAGAGCCTGGAGGCCAATTACGATCCCGTCGATGGCATCAGCGGCGCCACCATCCTCGGCAACGGCCGGGTGGCGCTGATCCTCGATATCGCGCGCCTTCGCGAGATCGATGGCCGGACGGACGCCGAATGGCGCGCCGACCGCCACCCAAAAATCCCGCATACCGCAGTCAATGTTCGAGAGGAAACGCCCCATGCAGCCTGATCATCCGCCGATTGCCGTGTCCCAGGGCCAGGGCAACCTCGATCGGCCGGCGGCCGGCGAGAACACCCAGCAGTTCATCACCTTCACGCTCGGCGCGGAGGAGTATGGCATCGACATCATGGTGGTGCGCGAGATCAAGGGCTGGACCGACACCACGATGATTCCCAACGCGCCGGCGCACGTGCGCGGCGTGATCAATCTGCGCGGCGTCATCGTTCCGATCTTCGATCTGCGCGCGCGGTTTGGCGCGGGGCTGACCGTGCCGACCAGCATGCATGTGGTGATCATCGTCGCTGCGGGAACCAGAACCGTGGGGCTCCTCGTCGATACGGTTTCGGACATCATCTCGGTGGATCCAAAATCGATCCGGCCGGTACCGGAGATGGGCCTGCCGACCGAGGACCAGTTCCTCGAGGGTCTCGTCGCCATGGAAAACCGGATGGTGACGCTGGTGTCGCTGGCCGGATTGTTCGGAAAGTCTGCCGAATTAGCCAAACGAAACTTCACGAGCGACCTCACGAAGGCCGCCTGATCCAGCGTACCGAGTTATCCCAGTTGCTCCACAGCCCCCTTCGAGGAAGACGATCATGATGCACGAATTAGATGGCCACAACTCGCAAGACAATGATGGCGACACCGCAAAGCCGAGAGTATCGCGGGCCAAGAAGAAGCCGGCGGCGAAAAACCGGGACAAAGCTGCCCCCGCCAGCGACCGCAAGCACCGCGGCATGCTGGACGCAATAGCCCGCTCGCAGGCGATGATCGAATTTTCGCTGGACGGAGTCATCCAGGACGCCAATGCCAACTTCCTGGCTGCGCTCGGCCATACGCTGGAAGAGATCAAGGGTCAGCATCACTCGATATTCGTCGATCCGCTCCACCGGCAGAGTCCGGAATACCGTTCGTTCTGGGACAGGCTCGCGAGGGGCGAGCCGGAGACCGGCCTGTACAAGCTGATCGGCAAGGCAGGCAAGGAAGTCTGGCTGCAAGCCGTTTACACGCCGGCGCTCGACGGCCAGGACAAGCCCACGCGCATTATCGCAGTCGGCATGGACGTCACCCTCGCCGCGCAGAAGGCGGTTGCGGAAGCCGAAGAACTCAAGATTCGCACCGACATCATGGATACGACCAGCATCGTCTCCTATGCCGACCTCAAGGGCGACATTGTCTCCGTCAATAACAAGTTCATCGAAGTGTCCAAATACCCTCGCGATGAACTGATCGGCAAGCCGCACAACACCACCCGCCACCCGGACATGCCGAAAGAGGTCTTCAAGGAACTGTGGAGCACGATCGGCCGCGGCAAGCCGTTCCGCGGCATCATCAAGAATCGCGCCAAGGACGGCACGCCCTACTACGTCGACGCCGTGATTGCGCCGATCATGGGGAATAACGGAAAGCCGAAGGGGTATCTCGGGGTTCGCTACGATATCACCGAGACCGAAATCGAGCGCCACAACATGCGGGGGCTGTTTGCGGCGATCAATGAAAACTATGCGTATATCGAGTTCGATATCTCAGGGACCGTCATCACGGCCAATCAGATCTTCCTCAATCTGATGGGGTACCAGCTGGCCGAGATTACCGGTAAGCATCACCGGACCTTCGTCGATCCGGCCGAATCTGGCACTCCCAAATACGCGCAATTCTGGAGCGATCTGAATGCGGGCAAGGCTTTCAGCGAGGTCTTCAAGCGCTTCACGAAGGCAGGGAACGAACTCTGGATTCAGGCAGTCTATTCTCCGGTGAAGGATGAGACGGGACGAGTCGTCAAAATCGTCAAGATTGCGACCGACGTGACCGCTGCGCGCGTTTCGGCCGCTGATTTTGAGGGCCAGATCGCGGCGATCGGCAAGGCGCAGGCGGTGATCGAATTCGGGCTCGACGGCAAGGTTCTCACGGCCAACGAGAATTTCTGCCAGACGCTCGGCTACACGCTCGCCGAAATCAAGGGGCAGCACCATTCGCTGTTCGTCGACCCGGTGTTTCGCTCGAGCGCAGATTATCGGATGTTCTGGGACAAGCTCGGGCGCGGCGAATACGACGCCGGGCAATACAAGCGCATCGGCAAGGGCGGCCGTGAAGTCTGGATCCAGGCTTCGTACAATCCGATCATGGATTTGAACGGCAAGCCGTTCAAGGTAGTGAAATATGCCACCGACATCACCGCCCAGGTCAAGGCCGCCGAGGCGCTTCAGGCGGCCGTCCAGCAGACTCAGGATGTCGTTACCTCGGCCAAGGATAATGACCTCCGCCACCGGATACCGCTGGATGGCAAGACCGGCGAGATCGCCCAATTGTGCGAGGGCGTCAACGGTCTGCTCGACACGATGTCGTCGATCATCGGAGAGGTTTCGGAAACCGCCCAGACGCTGACCACGGCCGCCCGCGAGATCGCCACCGGCAACACCGACCTGTCGCAAAGGACCGAAGAGCAGGCCGCAAGTCTCGAAGAGACCGCGGCCAGCATGGAGGAACTGACGGCCACCGTGCGCCAGAATGCCGAGAACGCCCAGCAGGCCAACAAGCTTGCGTCTTCGGCATCCGACGTCGCGGTCAAGGGCGGCTCGGTGGTCGCAGAAGTGGTGACCACCATGGACGGCATCACCCAGGCCAGCCGCAAGATCGCCGACATCATCGGCGTGATCGACGAAATCGCGTTCCAGACCAACATCCTGGCCCTCAACGCGGCGGTGGAGGCCGCGCGGGCCGGGGATCAGGGACGTGGCTTCGCGGTGGTCGCCGCGGAGGTCCGCAATCTGGCGCAACGCAGCGCCAATGCCGCCAAGGAGATCAAGGGTTTGATCTCGGACTCCGTGTCGAAGGTCGAATCCGGCTCCAGGCTGGTCGATACCGCGGGAAAAACGATGGAGGAGATCGTCCAGTCGGTAAAACGCGTCACCGACATCATGGCCGAAATTTCGGCGGCCTCGCAGGAGCAGCGCGCCGGAATCGAGCAGGTCAACAACGCGGTCACGCAGATGGACCAGGTCACGCAGCAGAACGCCGCACTGGTGGAAGAGGCGGCAGCCGCGGCGAAATCGATGGAAGACCAGACCGGGGCGATGGCCGAAATGGTCGGGCAGTTCATGCTGTCCGATGATTTCGAGCGAGGACAGGCGGCGCCGGCAAAAGTCGCCATGAAGCCTACCGGCAATCCGGTCGTCGATCGTTCGCTGCGCGCCGTGAAAAGCCCTGCGCCGACCGTACGTTCGCCGCGATCACCGGCGCCGACCGCGGACCATGCCAAGCCGCAGCCCGCCGCGGAGCCCGCGGTTCGACGCAAGGCCGCGGGCGCGGGTGACGCGGACTGGAAGCAGTTCTGAGGCTGATTGGCGCCGCCGGTTCATCGGTTGATGAACCGGCGGATCAATCGCGGGGGCGATGGGATTTGACATGGACACCGAATACGCGCTCCAGGACAGCGACTTTCGCAAGATCACCAAGCTGGTCATGGATACCGCCGGCATCGTGCTCAGCGAGAAGAAGCGCGCGTTCATCCACGGCCGCCTCGGCCGGCGGCTCCGTATCCTCGGGCTGGCCGATTTCACGGAATACTGCCGCCTGCTGGAAAGTCCCGACGGCGAGAGCGAACGCCACAATCTGATCAACGCGGTCACCACCAACCATACCAACTTCTTTCGCGAGCCGCACCATTTCGACTATCTCGACAAAACGGTTCTACCTGCGCTCGCCGAGGCGCGCGGCAACGGGCCCGGCCGGCTCAGGATATGGTCGGCCGGATGCTCGACGGGGGAGGAACCCTATACGATTGCAATGACGTTGCGCGGCCATCAGCCCTTGCTGTCGGGCTGGGACGTCAAGATTCTTGCGACCGACCTCGACACCAACGTGGTGGCTCACGCAGCGGCCGGCACCTACGACGCCGATCGCCTTGAATCGATTCCGGCACCGTTCCGCAAGCGCTTCATGACCGAGCGGCCGGACGGGCATGCGCAAATGAACGACGAGCTTCGCTCGCTGATCATGTTCGCTCCGTTGAACCTGCTCGAAAGCTGGCCGATGCGCGGACCATTCGACGTCATCTTCTGCAGGAATGTCGTGATCTATTTCGACAAGCCGACGCAACGCCGGCTGTTCGATCGCTACGCCGACATGCTGAAGCCGGACGGCTGGCTGTTCGTCGGTCATTCGGAAAGCCTCATGGACGTGACCAGCCGCTTCAAGCTGGTCGGGCGCACCATCTATCGCAGGACCAAATGACCGGCCGGGAAACCGCCCACGCGCGCCGGCTGGAAGCTCCGCAGGCCGAGCATTTAACGTCGGGAACCCGCCGATACCGCGACCCGCGTTTCGACGCGATCGCGGTCAAGGTGTTTCCGGGCGAACATTACGTCACGGCAAGCAGCGATGAAATGCTGGTCACCATTCTCGGTTCCTGCGTCACCGCCTGTATCAGGGATCCGCTCGCGGGCGTCGGCGGCATGAACCACTTCATGTTGCCGGAAGCCATGGGCGGTGGATGGGATACGGCCTCGGGAAGCATGCGCTATGGTAACGTCGCGATGGAGCGCCTGATCAACGATATCCTGAAGCAGGGCGGCCTTCGCCAGCGGCTGGAGATCAAGGTCTTCGGTGGCGGCAACGTGATGAAGGGAGCGACAAGCAACATCGGTCACCGCAACGCCGACTTTGTCGAGACCTACCTTGTGGCGGAGAACCTGGCGATCACCGCCCACCATCTGCGCGGCAGCCTGCCCCGTCGCGTCCATTATTTTCCCTCCACGGGCCGGGTGATGCTGCTGGAATTGCAGCGCATGGAAGAGGAGGCGGTGGTTCGCAGCGAAGGGCTCTACAAGTCGAAAATCCAGGTCGAGCCCATCGCGGGTTCGGCTGAGCTGTTTTGAGGATGTGACGTGAAGCAGACACGCGTACTCATCGTCGACGACTCGGCCTTTGTGCGTCGAGTGCTCTCGGAGATTCTATCGTCGGATCCGTCGATTGTCGTGGTCGGCGCCGCGCCGGATCCGTTTGTAGCAAGGGAAATGATCAAGGCGCTGAACCCCGACGTGGTGACGCTGGACATCGAGATGCCGCGGATGGATGGCCTGGCGTTTCTCGAAAAGATCATGACGCTGCGGCCGATGCCCGTGGTGATGATATCGTCGCTCACTCAAAACGGAGCCGACATCGCACTGCGTGCGCTGGAGATGGGCGCGGTGGATTTCGTTGCCAAGCCGATGGTCGGCTTGAGCGAAGGCTTCGCGGCCCTGCGCGATGAAATCATTTGCAAGGTGAAGGCGGCAGCGGGCGCGCGCGTCAAGCCTTTGTCCGGCGGCAAGCCGAAAGCACGGTTGGTGCCCGGTCCGGACTATCGCTCGTCCGAACGGCTGATCGCCGTCGGCGCGTCGACCGGGGGCGTCGAGGCGCTGCAGGAGTTGCTGACCGCCTTTCCACCCGACGCTCCGGCCATTCTCGTTACCCAGCACATGCCGGCATTGTTCACGGCAACCTTCGCAAAGCGGCTCGACCAATGTTGCGCCGTCAGCGTCAGCCAGGCCGTGGACGGCGAGCGCGTGCTTCCCGGTCACGTCTATATCGCGCCTGGCGGGTTTCATCTCGAACTTGCCCGCAACGGCGCCAATTACGTCTGCCGGGTGCACGAGCAGCCGTTGGTATCCGGGCATCGTCCTTCCGTTGACGTGCTGTTTCGGTCGGTTGCCAAGGCCGCAGGCGCCAGTTCCGTCGGAATCATCTTGACCGGCATGGGCAAGGATGGCGCGGCGGGCCTGCTGGAGATGCGCCGGGCGGGGGCGTCGACGATCGGCCAGGATGAGGCAAGCTGCGTCGTCTACGGCATGCCGAAAGCGGCGCACGATTGCGGCGCCACCGAAATCGAGCTGCCGCTCAGCAAGATCCCGGGACAGGTGCTCCATCATTGTCAGGCCATTGCCGGGCGCGGCGTGAGGGTATGACATGTTCGGATTGAGCAGAAAGCCCCACGACGCGACGGCAGTACCGGCCGCCGCGGCAGTGCCGCAGCGGATCCATCTCGAAGTCGTGCCGCCATCCCAGCACGCCGAACTGCTGCAGCGCTGGATGTCGCTCGCCGAGATGCAGCAACGGGTGATTCAGGCGCTGGTCGCCGAGGTCGCGCAGACTTCCAGCTTCGTCGAAACCGAAGCGGATGCTCTCAGTGGCAGCTTTCAGAGGCTCGCGATCAGCGCGCAGCAGCAGACAGCCCGGGTCGACAGCCTGACCAGCCTGGCGAACGGGATCGAGGTCGAAGGCAAGAGCGTTCCAATCGAAAGGATCACCGCGCTGCTGGAAGGCACCCTCGGCGATGTCGTCGAAAAGATCCTGCATCTGTCGAAGGATTCGATGTCCATGGTCTATGCATTGGACGAACTCAACGCCAACGTCCAGCGCGTCGAGAAGTGCATGGAGCAATTGAACAGCATCAACAGCACCACCAACATGCTCGCGCTGAACGCGCGCATCGAGGCGGAGCGCGCCGGGGCGGCAGGCGCGGCGTTCCGCATCGTCGCCAACGAGGTCCGCGAGCTTTCCAAAGCGACGCAAAACCTCGCCGCGACCATGAAGGGTGAGCTCAAGGCGGTGACGGACGGGATCGCGAACGGCCACGCCACGCTGCGACGGGTTGCGACCATCGATATGTCCGACAATATCCTCGCCAAGGAGCGGCTCGAAGTATTGATGAAGGCGCTGGTCGACCGAGGCTCCGCTCTGGAGACCATCGTCGCCGATGCGGTCAAGGAATCGGAAATGATTTCCGCCGACGTCGACGGAATGGTGACCGGAATTCAATTCCAGGACCGGACGCGACAGCGGCTCGAACACGTCGTCGACGCGCTTCATGTGATCGATCAGGCCCTTGAAGAGATCAAGGGCTCTACGGCCGCGAGTCTGCCGGGACTTGCCGCCGCGGCCCCGGATATCGAATGGGTCAAGAAGCTGCTGGAACGTTTCACTCTGGGTGAAACGCGCGCACGTTTCGTGGCGCATCTGCTTGACGGCGGACGACCGGCTGACCTGCCGGAGGATATCCCAGGAAACAATGCGCCGTCGTCCAGTGGATCGGCGGAGCTATTTTAGGAGGGCAGGATGAAAGTTGAATTCGATGATAACGGTGCGAGAGTTTACATCAGCGGTGAATTCACATTTACCGACCATATCGCGTTCAAGGCGATAGCCGACCGTGTGTTCGAGGGGCAGGGCTGGCCGATTGTCATAGACCTTTCCAAGCTGGAATTCATCGATTCGGCGGGTCTTGGAATGCTGCTGATCGTCAGGGACGAGGCCAGCAAGGCAAAAAGGAGCCTGGTGTTGCGTGGTCCGCACGGCCAGGTGAAGCGGATGTTCGCCGTTACCAAATTCGATACCCTCTTCACCGTGGAGGCGTAGGACGTGACGACCGCGGCGCAGGACCAGAAAATTGCAACCAGCGAGGCTCCCGGGTTCACCTGCTGGGACGGTGCGTCGGAAAGCTCGCTGGCACAGGCGTTGTCACCGCCGATTACCGAATGCATGGAGGCAGCCCTGATCGATGGCAATCAGTATAGCCGGCTGTTGTTCCGTCCTAGAGCCAGCGGATGTCTCAGGCTGGCGTTGACGACGCGGTCGGCCTGCCGACATCAAGTCGTCAAGGTTCTCGTCGGCGCCATGGCGGTCCGGATCGATTTGTCGGACGATCTTCGTGAACGCGTTCACACCGCGATTCAGGAGGCGATGATGAACTCGGTGCTGCACGGAAATCTCGCGATCAACTCCGGGCTTCGCAACAGCCTGGAGGGCCTGGAAACCGCGCACCAGACCATCGAGAGGCTTCTGACGTCACCGCAGATCGCGCGCAGCATGATTCGGGTGGAGGCGGTCTGGAACTCGTCCATGCTCTGCGTACTTGTCCGCGACAGCGGCGCCGGATTTGAGAGAAGCAGGCTTTTGTCACCCGGCGCAGGGCAGCCGGCTGGAGATGTCGCGAGCGGCAGGGGTCTTGCAATTCTGCAGGCATTTTGCGATCGCATCGCCTTGCTTGATGGCGGCACGACCATCAAGCTGGGATTCAAGCTGTGAACCGCTCAGTGTCGAGCGCGCTATCCAGGGCCGGCGCAACCAGGGCGCGCGCCGACACGAGTATCTACGACGCGAAAATATTGATTGCCGACGACGAGCCGCTCTGCTGCAAGTTGTTGGCGGGGATATTGCGGAGAAAGCAATTCACCAACATCCGGTTCGCCGAGGACGGCTCTTCGGCGCTGGAGCTGGTCGATAGCTTCCAACCGGACCTCGTGCTGCTCGACGTCCAGATTCCGGACCTCAGCGGAATGGAGGTGTGCCGGCGCGTTCGAGCCAACCCCGCGTTGGTCGATCTGCCGATCCTGATGCAAACGGCCACGGTCGACCGCAAGGAGATGGGCCTGCTGTTCGAAGCCGGAGCCTCGGACTTTCTGTCGAAGCCGATCAATCCGTCCGAGCTGGTTTCGCGCGTCACCGTGCATCTGGAACGCCGCAGCTTGCTGCGCGAGCTGCGCAAGTACCGTGAACGGACGTCGACGGAACTCGACGCCGCGCGGCGGATGCAATTCGATCTGTTGCCCGCGTATCCCGTTCAGCAGGAACTCGCTGCCGCCGCGGGGATGCGCATCGGGTCGTATTCGCGGTCTTCATCGGAGATCGGTGGCGATCTTTGGGGCGTGCTGCCGATCAATGCGGCCTCGTTCGGGATATTTTTGGCGGATTTCGCCGGACACGGCGCGACCGCCGCGCTGAATACGTTTCGCCTGCATGCCCTGATCCATGAGCATACGGCGCTGCATCACGATCCGGCTGGTCTGCTTGCGATGCTCAATAATCGGCTGGCGGCGGTACTGTCGCCCGGTCAGTTCGCGACGTTCCTGTACGTCATTGTCGATTCGTCCGCCGATCGTGTCAGCTTTGCTTCGGCCGGTGCGCCGCCGCCGATTGTCGCGCTGGGTCTCGATGGCCCCGCGGTCCTGGTTGAAATTTCCGGCCTGCCGCTGGGCGTGGTTGGCGGCGCCCAGTACCAGCTGCACCATCGGCCGTTCAGCCCCGATTCGATTTTGCTGCTGTTCAGCGATGGGCTGTCGGAATTTCCGGACCACCAGGGCGGCCGGATCGGCGACGAGGGATTGCGAGAGGCGGTCGGTGCCTGCCCTCCCGGCTTGACGCCGCATCAGGTCATCGACCTTGTATGCGAGGCGGCTGGCGTCGGCGAGGATAACGTGTTGCCGGACGACACCACGGTCGTCTGCGTCGACCGGCGCATTGGATCGGCGTTCCCGGCGTCGGGGGATTGCCTGGGCAGTCAGAGCTTGCTGCCGGAGGTGCGCCGGCCATGCAATCAGGTCTGATCGACCAGCCGCTGTTCGACCTGGCTCAGATTGCGCTGCTTCGTGACGCGCTCGGGCAGGAGGATCTCCATGCCATGCTTTCCGAGCTGCCGAATGCTGCCGGGCAAGCCTGCCGCAACATCAGGACCGCGCTCGCGTCGAACGACCTGGAAGAGGCCCGGCGCCTGGCCCATGCCCTCAAGGGCGTCGCCGGCAGCTTCGGCGCCGCCCGTCTTGCGGCGATTGCGCGCGAATTTGAACTTGACGCGACCTCGATCGCTTCGTTGATGCAGCGCATGCCGGCTCTCGCGGTTGCGATCGACGAGACGCTGGCGGCGCTCCCTGACGTTTTACGCGACCCATCGGGAGTTTAGGTATGGCGAGCGGCCAGGGAGCGGGGCGGATCGCGAACGAGCCCGCCGCGGCGCGGCGCGAGGGCCTGTCGCCGCTCGTCACGATGGTCGCCGCCGCGACGCTGGTCGTGTTAACGGTGTTCGCCGCGGGCATGACCGCCTGGAAAATGCATGCGCAGGTCGATCGCGAGGCCCGCGCCAATTTGGGCAAGCTCGCACTGGTGATCGCCGACCAAACCTCTCGTTCGTTCCGATCCGTGGATCTGGTGTTGAGCGAGGCCGTGGCCTACCTCGCCGCGAATGGACCGGATAGCGCGGATGGCCTGCGCGATGCCATGAGCGGCGAAGCGGCGCACCAGTTCCTGGCCGGCCGCGCGCGCAACCTGTCCCAGGTCAGCAATCTCATCCTGGTCGGCGCCGAGGGCTGGTTGATCAACCAGTCGCGGGATACGCCGACGCCACGGATATCGATCCTGGACCGCGAGCAGTTCCAGCACCTGCGTGACAACAACGATGCCGCGCTGTTCGTCAGCGAGCCGGCCCCCAATATGGTGAACGGCGCCTGGACCGTCTACCTTGCCCGACGCGTCAACAACCGGCAGGGCGCATTTCTCGGCATCATCGAGGCGGCAATTCCGCTCCATCATTTCGAGCAGTTCTATCAGGCGATCGCCATGGGCGAGGGCGGTTCGATCGCGCTATTGCGGCGTGACGGCGTCCTGCTGGCGCGCGATCCTGCCATCGAGAACAGGACCGGCCGCCCGGTCGGCCGCCAAACCATATTCCAAAAGCTGGACCAGTATATCGATCTTGGCGGGTTTCGTAGGGTAGGGGTGCTGGATGGCGTGCCGCGCTATATTGCCTTCGCCGCCGTTGGCGAGTTTCCGCTGGTGGTCGCGACTTCGATGGCAGAGGATGTTGTGCTGGGGTCGTGGCGGCGCGATGCCGTGATTCTGATGATCGGTGCCTTGGGCGCTTTGACCGGCGTGCTCGTACTGCTTCTGGCGCTCTCCAAGCAAATCCGCCGCATGCGTCATTCAGAGGGATTGTTGGCGGCACAGAATCTGCAGCTGGAGCGCAGCAGCTTTCAGCTCCTCGAAGCGCAACGCATCGGTAATTTGGGACATTGGACTTCGGATGCGACCGCGACTGCGGTCTGGTCGCCGCAGCTGTTCGAGATCGCGGGCTTGCCGCAAATGGCCAAAGTCCCGCTCGAAACAGTGGTTTCGTTGGTGCATCCGGACGATATCGAGGCGTTTCAGCGTGTGCGAAAAGAAGCCCGGGCTTGCGGAACAAAGATGATTCACGAGCACCGCTGGATTCGGCCGGATGGAAGCCTCCGATGGGTTCACTTGGAAGCCTACCCCACGCTCGACGGGGGAGGCAATACGCTCGGCATGTTCGGAGTCGTGCAGGACATCACCGGCCGCAAACAGGCCGAAGCGGTCCTCGATCAACGGGTGGCCGATCTCGAACTGGCTCGAAATCACCTTGATGTGCAGAAGCGGGAGTTGGCGAAAATAAACATGCAGTTCGATGCCGCCCAGTCCAGTATGTCTCAGGGACTCTGCCTGTTCGACGCCGACAAGAAGCTGGTGATCTCAAATCCGCGCTTTCGCGAAATTTATGGGCTGTCCGAAGAACTAGGCCAGCCTGGCACATCGTTTGGCGAAATTCTGCAGCACAATTCCGCCAGGGGCGACAAGCTCGATCACCCGATCGACGAAGCAACTTCGGTCGACGCGGCGAGAGGACGCTATAAATTCCGGCTCCACGATGGCCGGGTGATTTCGATCCGGCGCGCGACCACGCCGGATGGCGGCTGGGTCTCGACACATGAAGACATCACGGAACGGGAACGCGTCGCTACGGTTCTGGCCGGGCGGTTCACCGATCTCGAATTGGCTCGAAATCACCTCGAGGCGCAGAAGCAGGAGTTGGCGAAAACAAACATGCACTTCGATGCCGCCCTGTCCAATATGTCTCAGGGACTCTGCCTGTTCGACGCCGACAGGAAGCTGGTGATTGCAAACAAGCGATTCCGCGAGGTCTACAATCTGGCGGAAGACCAGACCCCGCCCGGGATATCGTTGGTGAACCTGTTGCAGTTTCAGGTGGCGAACGGTGAAAAGACCGATCGAACCTTCGATGAAGAGGTTGAAGAAATTCCGACGCAACGCAACCAGATCTATAGGCTTGTGGACGGCCGCACGATCATGATTCAACGGACGCCGATACCGGGTGGCGGCTGGGTCGCCACGCACGAGGACATCACCGAGCGCGAGCGGGCCGCGACCGTCCTTGGGCAGCGGCTTGCAGAACTGGAACTGACGCGCAGCCGGCTCGAGACGCAGCAGCGGGAGTTGATCGCCACGACCGCGGATCTCAGGGTCGCCAGCGACGCAGCCGAGTCGGCCAACCGCGCCAAGTCGGATTTTCTGGCGATGATGAGCCATGAGATCCGCACGCCGATGACCGGAATGATCGGGATGGTCGATCTGCTTTGCGACGCATCCCTTGACGAGGACCGGCAACGCTATGCCATGCTGGCGAAGCGCTCGGCGCACAGCCTGTTTGACGTGATCAACAATATTCTGGATTTTTCCAAATTGGAGGCCGGAAGGATGTTGCCGGAATCGATCGATTTCGATGTCGCGCAGCTGATCGAGGACGCCGCATCATTGCTGCAGAAGAAGGCGCAAGACCAGGGCCTGGACCTTAAGGTGTCCTTGACGCGGGCGCTTCCGAAATGCCTGAAGGGCGATCCCGGCCGAATCCGGCAGATACTTTTGAATCTCATCAGCAATGCCGTTAAGTTCACCGAGGAGGGTTCGGTAGAAATTGCCGCGTCCCATCGAAACCTGGCCGACGGGTCGATTGAACTACGCGTCGAGGTGGTCGACAGCGGAATCTGGATTCTGCCCGACGTTCAGGAGCGCCTGTTCAATCCTTTCGTCCAGGCCGACTCGTCGATATCCCGCAAGTATGGCGGCAGCGGTCTTGGCCTGGCGATATGCAAGCAGCTCTGCACCATGATGGACGGCGCCATCGGCCTCGACAGCGCGCAAGGTCAGGGAAGCACGTTCTGGTTTACGGTGAAATGCAAGCCAGGTGAGTCCTCCGTGGAAGCGCCGCTCGCGCCCCTGGATGTCTCGTGCCGTCCGCTGCAAATTCTGGTCGCGGAAGACAGCCCGATCATCGCGACGCTGATTTCCAGGCTGCTGGCCAAGCAGGGTTTTCGTGCAGATATGGTGGTCGACGGCATGGAAGCGGTCGCTGCCGTGCAGCACAAATCATACGATCTGGTGCTGATGGACATCCAGATGCCGACCATGGACGGCATATCGGCGGCGACGGCGATACGCAATCTGGCGGGTCCGGAGCGCGAGGTGCCGATCATAGCCTTGACGGCCAATGCCCTGCTCGGCCAGCGTGAACGCTACCTTGGTGCCGGGATGAACGATTGTGTGACCAAGCCGATTCGGCCCCCTGAGCTTTTTGCAGCGATCAATCGCTGGGCCGCATGCCAACGATCGCCTTCCGAATTTTCGGGGGAAACCGATGCCGTCAACGTCACGATCGTCCCGGAGCTTGCCATGGAAGGTGAGGAAGGGTGATGACCCGCGAGCACGACCGGCGGTCTCTCTCCGGTATTGCTCCGCGTCACTCCCTGTCGGTCCCGACCCCGGCCAGCGCTGCGCCGTACAGGATCATGCATGGCCCCGGCGG
>Ga0182030_10008559_pt1 | contig 21163 bp, 19 predicted proteins | sample 812S3MmetaG_FD_121299 | JGI IMG/M metagenome (GOLD analysis project Ga0182030, IMG submission 121299) | Permafrost microbial communities from Stordalen Mire, Sweden - 812S3M metaG (Illumina Assembly) | ecosystem: Environmental > Terrestrial > Soil > Wetlands > Permafrost | place: Sweden...
CACCGTTCCGAACTACAACCATAAAACTGATCGGCTTCAGTTCGGAACACTGATCGGCATCACTTCGGAATCGTGATCGACATCAGTTCGGAACGCTGATCGACATGTCCCGGAATCCGCACTGATGAAGCAGGTTCCCTGTCGAATCAACCGACCGGGCAACTGGAATTTCTAGCGCAAGCCCCTTTGAAGGCGGCGATTGACAGCGGCTTGGGCTGCACCCTCATAGCTGGTTCTGGATTTCCCGTTCCCGAAACTGATCCAGCATTAGCGGGCTCATCAACAGGGTATGGCTGGGCGGACTGGCGAAAGACGAGGATGTAAGCTTGTTGGCCGCGATCCGCAACCCCTCCGAGGCGCGCCAGCCAACCCGGAAACTAACCAGTGGGGAGGCCCTTTTGACGGCAGCGGAATTGCGAGTGTTGTCCAGGCAGGGGCTGGTTACTCTGGTCAGTATTGCGGAGAGAGAAGATTTTGCTCAGGAACATCCTCCAGGTGCTATAAATGTCCCACTTGCCGAGCTAACTGAGCGTGCACAACGCGACTTGGCCAAGAGCGGTTTGAACGTCATCGACTGCAGTGCCATACCGGAAGTCGTCTGCTCAATTACCTTGGACCAACTGCGAAAGATGGGCTTTCGCATAGCTGCGGTCGATTATGCAGCCGTCGAATGAGCAAAGGGCCTTGTGCCCGATAGTGCCCGATACAAGGTATTACGATGTACACTGCAGGAAGGAGGCCTAAGATGTCGCAATTCACCGCTGGTGTCCTGCTGGCCGTATGGACCTGTGCGATACCAGGGAGCGCTCAGACGGTCGATTCCAGTCCAAAATTTGAAGTAGCGTCCGTCAAGCTGGCCGGCCCTCCCGCACCCGGTTTGGACGACGGAATGCACGGAGGGCCTGGAACCTCAGATCCTACGCAGATCACGTATCATCGCGTCTACCTAATCAGCTTACTGGCCACCGCGTTTTCGTTGCCTGCCGACCAGATTGTGGCTCCGAAGTCGATCCTGCCCGCACAGCCGGAAGCGTACGGCATCGTGGCCAAGCTACCTCCCAACACCACCAAAGATCAGCTTCGTGTGATGTTTCAGAATCTCTTGACGGAACGTTTTCATCTGGCTTTCCATTGGGGTACGAAGCAGTTCCCAGCCTACGAGTTGGTCCTGGCGAGCGGCGGCCCAAAGATGAATCCGGAATCGCTGGCGGACGCGTCTGCTGCCCCGACCACCCCGCCTGTTGTGGGGAGCATGAAGCTCGATCCGAATGGATTTCCGGTGCTGCCTCCGGGCGTCCTTACCAACACCCGATACGCCGATGGATTGGTACGATCGACGAACCGCATGACCATGGCTCAATTTGCGAAGATGCTGGGGTACATGTTGGTGCAATCCAATGGAGGCGATCCTACTGACCCCGTTCCTCGTGTCGTCGACAACACTAACCTTGCCGGGAGGTACGAGTTTACCCTGGCGTTTGCGGGCTCCTTTGGGATGCCGCGAAGCGTGGCCGCGCAGATTGCGGCATCGGGCGGTGACACGGGCTCGCAGCAACCGGGGGGCGGTCCAAGCCTGTTCACGGCTCTCGAAAAGCAGTTGGGCCTAAAACTAGTGAAGGCCAAGAACGTCACTCTCGATGTCCTGATAATTGACCACCTTGATCGGGTCCCAACCCCGAATTAGCGCCATTCAACCGGCGGGCGATTTGGGACTTGTTAACACCGGCCTGGCTCACGGACGGTTTTCATCTGCCACGGTACCCAATGTCACTCGCCGTTTGCCGCTCGGTGAGTGGTTTCGGATTAGGATTCAAACTATTCAAACTACATTTTGGCGCGCGGTCGTCGAAACACGCCTTGTCCCGCTCGCATGCCGTACGGCTGATCGCCTTCCGCCCGGAGTTCAGGTGGTTGGCGCGTCCTTTCGAGCTTTGGGCAAGCCTGCGCACTGGGCTGGATGTCGCGGCAGCGGCGCTAACCGTCGGTGGTCCCCGACGACAGGGAAAGCCTCCAGATCGAAAGCGTCGTGCGGCACTCCAGAAGCTCATCGTGTTCCGGGTGTCCCAGGTAGCTAATTGCTTCTGAACTCTGAGCTTAAGGTTTACGACTTTCGGGGGGGCCGGCACCAGCGGGTTTTGGGGAACCGGGTGATTGGATGCGGCGTCTGAATGGGGGAAACGTCGTGTCAAGGGATACCGCAGGATACCGCCGCGTGCTGGTGGTGCAGGCCGGGAGCCTGATCGCCACGGCGTGGCTGGTGTGGAAACTGGCGCTGGTGCTGAGGCTGCACCATCACACCCTCGCCAATACGCTGGTCCGAGGGGTGGCGTGCCCGGTGATTGCCTGGGTGTGGGCGGCGGCGATCACATTCGCGCTTTACTACGCGGTTCCGGAAGTGGAGCGTGCCGGACGCCAAGGCGTGACCCTGCGGACGGCGACCACGGCGGTGTGGTTCGGACCGGCGATGATTCTGCTTTCAGAGTTCTCGCCGGCGGCGCTGCTGGCGGCGCTGGTGCTGGTGGTGCAAACGTCGCGGCTGTTGTATGCGCAATGGCAGGCGGGTGCGCCACGATCGGGAAACGGGCCGGTGAGGAGAGCGCCGTATCAGCCGGGAACGTTCGCGGGTTGCGAGTTACCGCCAGGAGTGGTGTGGTGCGAAAGGGGTCCGGCACTGGCGGCGGCGGTCACCCTACAGGGCGGTGTGGCTGCGGCGGCGCTGAATCTGCCGCTGCTGGGCACGGGTTTATTGTGCCTGGGGACGGCGCTGCTGACGGTATATTCGATGGCGGCGGGGGTGGCGAGCGTGGGACGTCCGCTGAGGCTACCGCACTCGATTGCCACGGTGTTGATGGCGGTGGTGCTGACGCTGGCGGGCGCACTGGGGTACGGCGGAGGCGGCCTGGGCATGTCCGGCGACCAGTTCGTTTCGGGCCCGCCGGGCTTCCTGGACATCGTGCGCACGCTGATGAGCCTGCTGTTCTATGAGAACTCCTTCGCCGCGCCGCCTAACACGGCGAGGTTGCCCGTACCGCGCGAGGCGCCCAACGCTGGGGCCAATGGGGGCTTTCCGGGGGTGATTCTGTGGCCCGAAGTGAGCTCCGTGGTGAAGTTGGTTGCGCCGATCCCGCCGGGCGGCGGGCTGTTTAACGGGCCGCATCCGCAGCCGCTGAGCATCCCGTTTTCTGGCGGACGTGAAGGGGACGGACGCATTTTTCAAGCAAGGGGGATAGATTCTCACAAAAGTCCAGTCTCCGTATTACCTGATGAAGGGGCCAGATGGCAAGGCCATGGACGCCGAATTGAGCAGTCGCGGCACTACTCTCATGCTCGGCCCAGAGATGCCGCAAATGGGCGGACGCAGTGCAAGAACCGTCGGTGCCTCACCAACGACGCTGTACCTGCTCGTAGAGAACGTTGATAAAGTGGTGGCCAAGGCGCTGAAACTCGACCTAAAGGGGACGTCATTTTTCGACCTAAAGGGGACGTAAAGGGAGACGCATTTTTCAATCCAGGGGGATAGATTCTCACAAAAATGCGTCCCCTTTTGCTTCGCACCGGCCGCCCACGCCCGGGCAGGCTCTTCGACCGGAGCGGAACGCCGGTGAATTTCTCGGACACGAGTTCGCCTTCAGTGCGTAATCAGATACAAAGCTCCAAAGTAAGCACACGCCACTGCCAGAACGGAAAGGCTCACAATCATCGCCACATGCACAAAGTGTTGTGCCGCCGCTGTCCCTTCCTGCTGGCCGGGTCCGTTATCCCCTGCTGATACTCTCATCGCATTTGACCTCCTAATCGATAGCGGCAGGCCTCGGTCATTCACCTGCCTGCCAATTGGTCCCCTGTGGCTTGTGCCTGCCGCTCCAGATCACTCACCTTCATGCGGAAAGCGGCCGCCCTGATCCGATACCAGTCGCCGGCTTCAGACCCCATCTGCGCAAGTTGAAACATACGCTGGACGAACTGCCGGGCGCTTGCCGGATCGACGGAGTACTGCTTCTCGTAATCGATCAGTTGGTATAGTGTGGCAAGCTCCATCATTTTGGCCGTCACGATGGATTGCACCTGATTCTCCGCCTGGTGCTCCTGCGGACCGCCTTCGGCAGGAAACACTCCGATGGCAGCTCGCATCGCCAGCAGCAGTTCCTTCCCGTTCGAGGCCCGCTGAACCATTTTGAGGATGATCTTTTGCTGCGCCGCGGACCGAGGGGCCGCCGCGCTGGCAGCCATGTACAGTTCCTTCATGGTCTCGCCGATGACCTGCTCCGCTTCGGGTGCAGGGGCCGCAACGTTCCGGTGAGCAACGTTGCAAGAAGCCAAACTCCAGGCGGCCAGCGCAATGGCCGGCACGCCCCGAAAATGCCCCTTCATAGTCGGAGCGTACACCCAAAATTGAATTTCTGAGCATATTTTTTTCACAGCTTGACGTGGATTTCCACGAAGTATAGGATTGAGAGGTCCTTATATCTCAATTTGCAGCCTTGAGAAGGGTGGCTTGTTGAGAAATGCCACACCATGAACGGCGTGAAGTTACTTCGGCTCGCTGCTATTGCGACGCTTCTTTCAGTCGGCCTTTGTGGCCGGCAGGCTTCTCCACTCCATTCTGAGGACTGCGCCGGTTGCCACAATACCGGCCCGCGTTCCGGAAAGCGGCAAGCCGGTGTACCGCCGGGATTCAATGCGGCCGCTTTGAAAGCGTCCCCGCACGCCGCTGTCGAGTGCGTCGCGTGCCACAGCGATATCAAAGAAACGCCTCACCCGGAAAAGCTGGCCCCTGTCAACTGTGGCCTCTGCCACCCTGAAGAACTTAGCCAGTATAGCGGCAGCGTCCACGGCAAAAAGGCGGCACAGAATGACCCCTATGCGCCGAATTGCAAGCTCTGTCACATTGGCGCATCGCCGCATGACATCCTGGCGCCCTCCAACCTGAAGTCGAAGGTTGCCACCATCAACGTGCCGGCCTTGTGCGGCACCTGTCACCGCGAGGACAGCGAAGTCAGCAAGACCCGCGCCATCCCTCAAACCAACATCACCGAGAATTACAAAGACAGCATCCATGGCGTCGGCCTCTTCCAACAGGGCCTGACCGTAACCGCCGTCTGCACCAGTTGCCACACTGCCCACAACGTCCTTCCCCACACCGATCCCCGGTCCTCGATCGCCAAGGCGAACATTGCAAGAACTTGTACCAAGTGCCACGCAAACATTGAGAACGTGCATCGCAAGGTGATCCGCGGCGAGTTATGGGAGAAGGAGCCGAACCTGATCCCGGCATGTGTCGATTGCCATGAACCTCATGAAATCCGCAAGGTTTACTACACGGAGGGGATGGCCAACGGCGATTGCATGAGCTGCCACTCCAATCCCAACCTGAAGTGGACGGACTCCAAGCGACCCGGTTCGTTGTACGTTAACACGGCTGAACTGGCGGCCTCGCGCCATTCCCGGCTCTCCTGTGTGCAATGCCATACCGGTGGTACGCCGTCCAACCCGAGAGCCTGCATCACCATCAAGGACAAAGTGGATTGCAACATCTGCCACGAACACGAAAAGGAGGCGGCGCAGTACGCCGAGAGCACGCATGGAACGCTGGCCGCGGAGGGCAGCCCCGATGCACCTCTGTGCCAGGATTGTCACGGCACCCACGGTGTTCTGGGCAGGGTCGACCCCGCTTCGCCGACCTTCTCGCGAAACGTGCCCAATCTGTGCGCCAAATGCCACCAGGAGGGACACAAAGCCGCCGTTCGCTATACCGGGAAGCAGGACCATATCGTGGAACATTACCGGGAGAGCATCCATGGGACAGGACTCCTGGAGGCCGGACTTACCGTCACCGCCAATTGCGCCGACTGCCATACTTCGCACCACGAACTGCCCGCCAGAGATCCACGCTCCAGCGTGAATCCCGCCAACATCCCCGAAACCTGCGCGAAATGCCACCGCGGCATCTACGAGCTATTTACCGCCAGCGTCCACAGCCCCAACGTCACCAAAACCGGGAAACCGCTGCCGGTGTGCGCCGATTGCCACTCCGCCCACAGCATCAAGCGCACCGACCTTTCCGATTTCCGGCTGAACATCATGGACCAATGCGGCCGCTGTCACCAGCAGATCACTGAGGCGTACTTTGAGACGTTCCACGGCAAGGTCTCCAAGCTGGGAGGCATGGCCACCGCCAAGTGTTACGACTGTCATGGAGCCCACGACATCCTGCCGGTCAACGATCCGAAATCGCATCTCAGCAGGAACAACATCGTCGCCACTTGCGGCAAGTGCCACGCCGGTTCCCATCGCCAGTTTGCGGGGTACCTGACCCATGCCACCCACCACGATCCGAAGAAGTACCCGTTCCTGTTTGTCACCTTTTGGGGCATGACCGGCCTGCTGATCGGTACCTTGGTAGTCTCCGGCGTGCACACTGCGCTCTGGCTGCCAAGATCGCTCGCATACAGCAGGGAAGTAAGGAAGAGACAGACGGAGGGCGGAGGCTATGTGCGTCGCTTCCGGCGGTTCAACCGCAACCTTCACTTGCTGGTTGTGTCGAGTTTTCTAGGGCTCGCCATGACCGGCATGATTCTGAAGTTTTCCTATGCCGGCTGGGCGAAGGTCCTGGCGCGATTGCTCGGCGGTTTTGAAGGGGCAGGTCTGGTCCATCGGTTCTGCGCATGCCTTACCTTCACCTACTTCGGACTGCACTTGTACGATCTGGTGAAGCAGAAGCGCTCCAGCGGTAAAAGCTGGCGCGGGTTTATTACCGCCGAAGACAGCATGCTCCTAAACCGGACCGACTGGCACGAACTGGTCGGCTCTCTCAAATGGTTCCTGAACCGCGGCCCGCGGCCCGAATACGGGCGATGGACGTATTGGGAAAAGTTCGACTATCTAGCGGTGTTCTGGGGCGTAGCCATCATTGGCGGGACGGGCCTTCTGCTGTGGTTCCCGGAGATCTTCACTCGTGTGTTCCCCGGTTGGGCCATCAATGTCGCCACCACGATCCATAGCGATGAAGCCCTTCTGGCCGTCAGTTTCATCTTCGTGGTGCATTTTTTCAATACACACTTCCGCCCTGAACGATTTCCCATGGACACGGTCATTTTCACGGAAGGCACTGCGCTTGAGGAATTCAAGCGAGACCGTCCGCGGGAATACCGCCAACTGGTGGAGAGTGGGGAACTGGAAGGGCTGATGATGCCGGCGCCTGCTCCTCGCGACATCAGGTTCTGGCGCAGGCTTGGCTTTACAGCCCTCACCATTGGCTTAGTTCTGATAGGTCTGATCACCTATGCGATGGTCTTCGCTTACCGCTAAACGCCGAGTACCCTCTCTATTCCGCTCTCGTTGCCAGCAGCAGATTTGACGGCACTCGTCCGTATCCGTAGCCCACTCGAAAACCAAGAGGCTTCGGATTTTGCGTCTGATAGGCCTTTCGCAAGTCCGTCTGCCCCAGCCACTTAAAGCTGCCGTAGGGCTGATCGTACGCGCCATAGAGCTGGACGTGCCACGGCGGCGCGGCAAGGAAGTGGTACGGAATCCCCGAATCGTCCTGCAACACGGCAACGCTCTTCGCCAGCACACGGTCGCGGATCATCGAAAACTCGTTCTTGTGGATCATATAGGAGGTCGCCTTCAGCAGCGTAGCGGCCGGTTTCAGCCCGGCGAGGAACGTTAGAAACGGCTGGTCCTGCCGCAGGCGTTCGTCGGATAGATTCACGGAGAAGTACAACAGCTTGTGGACGCTATGATCGTCGTCCCGCTGGAAATCGATCTCCACGCCCTTGTTTCCGATTTTGCCCGGAGCCTTGTAACTGGCCGCGCGCTCGATGATCTGTCCGTCATCGTCCAACCGCACGTAGCGGAAGCCGAGAATCGTGTGGTTCGACCGCACCAGTAGCTCGAGCATCGGCAGTACGACGCCGTCGTCAATCTGCCCCCGGAGTTGGCGATCCATCTGGCGCGTGATGAAGAAGCTGCGGCTCAGTTCCGAATCGACCGTCGCCCTGACGCCGGCGAGATACTTCCCCAGGTTCTTGCGCCCAAGTTGTTTGGGGCTTGGGAGCGTGCCGGCGGGCTCCAGGCCCACCATCACGTATGCGGAATTCTCTGGAAACAAAACGGTGACCATCAGCGCATCCGGTCCGCTAAACGGATAAAAGACCGGCGAACCGGTGATGGGGCGCGCACTAAGGTCCTGCTTTTGGAATTCGCGCATCGCGGGGAGGGTTGCGGTTTCAATTCCGGCCCACGCCTGGTCCAGTTCGCGGCAGTGCTCCGTCCAGGCCGCCTGTTTTTGCAGATCGACGAGCGGGCTGCCGGCCCGCGCAGGCATCCCCGCAAGGAACCGCCCCACGTCGTCGGCGTAGCGATCGCGCGGGACAGCCTCAGAGAGCCGGTCCGGCGACACCTTCTCTGGAACCTTCTCCGCCCCTTTCTTCGGCGCCTGGCCGCAGGAGGTGGCGAGCAGTCCGATGGCAAAGCAGAACACGTGAATGCGGCTATTGCGGTGTGAAGTCATGCTGTAGAGAGACTGGAAGCTCGTTGATTCCATTATAGGGACGGCGCGGTAATTTAAGAAGAGCGGGACGCCACTTTTCGCCCCAAAACTTCCGCCCGCTCCAGGACATCGACCACTGAGCTGAGTGCGAGAATAAAATAGAACGCACTCCTCCACATGTCTATCTTCGCTGTGATCCTTGCCCTTCTTGCCGTCAGCCAGTTCTATTGGGCGTGGCGCGGTTACCACTTCGCCGCGCGGCGCATTCCCAACCCTGGCCGCCGCATGCTGGTGTGCGCCGCCGCCGCCGTCATTTATGCTTTCCTGTTCTGGTGGATCTGGCCGATCTTCGGCAAACTCCCCAGCCCGGTTGAACTCACCGTGACCGATGCGCTGATCACCGGGCCGTTCCTCACCTGGCTGGCCAGTTCGATGGTCGCTTTCCTTTTGGCAATCGTCCTGGCCATCCCACGGATCCTGCTGGCCGCGGTGCGCCGCTCCCCGGACGGCCCCGCGTCGCCCGGCCGCCGCAGCTTCCTTTCGCACGCCGCCAACGTCATCGTGGCCGCGCCCTTCGTCGGCGGCGCGTACGGCCTGCTCTACGGGCGGCTCAATCTGGAAACCACCGCGCAGCCCATCCGCATCGCCCGTCTGCCGCGGGCCTTCGAAGGCTTCAAGATCTGCCAGCTGTCCGATATCCACATCGGGCCCTTCATGCCGGGCAGTGAAATCCGCAAATACGTCGCCATCGCCAACGCCCTCAAACCCGATCTCATCGTGCTCACCGGCGACTTCGTCACCTTCGACGGCGGCACCGAACAAGCCGTGGTGGACGCTCTATCCGGCCTCCGCGCGCCCTTCGGAATCTACGGATGTCTGGGCAACCACGACGCATGGTCGGGCGTGGAAGATTCCATCACGGAACTGTTCCGCCATGGTGGCGTGCGCATTCTGCGCGGTGTGAACGTGCCCATCACCGTGGGCGCCGATTCGCTGAATCTGCTGGGAGTCGATTTCCAGAGCCACCGCCGTTTCGGCCCTTCCATGCCAGTGGCCAATCTGCTGGGCAACATCGAGAGCCTCATCGCCCGCGACCGCGTCAACATTCTGCTCAGCCACAACCCCGACACGTTTCCCCGCGCCGCCGAACTCGGCATCGATTTCAGCCTCGCCGGCCACACCCACGGCGGCCAGGCCGCGCTCGAATTCATCAGCCCTGAGATCGCTCCCAGCCGCCTCGTCACACCCTACGTGGCCGGCCTGTTCAACAGGTCCGGCAGCCAGCTCTATGTGAACCGTGGCATAGGCACCATCGGTATTCCCATCCGCATCGGCGCACCGCCGGAGATCACGCTCTACAGCCTGACGCACGCCTGACGCGTTTGGCGGGGCAGGATGGCATCCGGGATGGCATCCTGCGCACCGAGTGTCACTCGGTGCACCGGGCAATGCCCGGTCCCGGCGCTTCTCACCCACACACCCTCCCGACAAAAAACACCGGCCGCGGTGCAGAGGATCACCGCGGCCGGCTGGTCTCCAGAAGCGAGACGTTAGACTGCTACATACATCGTGCTGCCCTGGCGATTCACCAGCAGCAGAGTCGAATCTTTCGAGTTGCGCATGGCACGCTCGAAATCGGATGTGTTCTTCACCGGCTGCCGGTTCACTTCCTGAATTACGTCGCCGCGCCGCAGGCCCGAATCCACCGCCGGGCTCGACGGGCTGATTTCCGTCACCACCACTCCCGCGGTAGTCGCCGGCACGCCAATCTGCCGCGCCGTCTGCGCGTCCAGGTCCTCCACGGAAATGCCGGAGAGCACGCTCTTGGGGCCGTTAGAATCGTCGCGTACGCTGGCTTCTTTGACGGGCAATTCAGCCAGCTTGACGGACATTTCCCGCTCCGCGCCGCTGCGGAAAACCTTCAGGGTCACACTGGCGTCCGGGCTCATCATGGAGACGCTCATGCGCAGCTGGTTGGCGTTCTCCACCGGCTTGCCGTTGAGTTCCAGAATGATGTCGCCCTTTTGCAGGCCGCTGCGCTGCGCCGGGCTATCCGGGCTCACATCACCCACCAGCGCGCCGTGCGCTTCCTTTTCGCCGAAGGCCTTCGCCATCGCCGGCGTCACGTCCTGCGGGACAATCCCCAGATACGCGCGCGTCACTTTTCCGTTTTTCAGAATCTGGTCCATCACGTTGCGGGCCAGGTTCACGGGAACCGCGAAGCCGATGCCCTGGTTGCCTTCCGAACCGTGCGCGATGATGGCCGTGTTGATGCCCACCAGTTCTCCGCGATCGTTGATCAAGGCGCCGCCGGAGTTGCCGGGGTTGATGGGCGCGTCGGTCTGGATAAAATCTTCATAGGCCTCGATGCCCAGGCCCGTCCGGCCGGTCGCGCTGACAATTCCCATGGTGACGGTCTTGCCCACGCCGAACGGGTCGCCCACCGCCAGCGCGTAATCGCCAATCTGCACTTTCGAAGAATCGCCGATCACGATCGCCGGCAGATTCGCCGCATCAATCTTCACCACCGCGATATCCGTCTTCGGATCGGTGCCGATCACGCGCGCTTTGAACTCGCGGTTGTCGGAGAGAGTCACCTTGACGTCAGTCGCGCCTTCCACCACGTGGTTGTTGGTCAGAATGTAGCCTTCCGGGCTGACGATGACGCCGGAGCCCAGGCCCTGTTCGCGCTGCTCGCGAGGTTCACGCGGCGCGCCGCCGCGGCGGCCCGTGGAATTATCGCCAAAGAACTGGCGCAGTTCCTCGGGAATTTGGCCTTCAGAGCCCGCACTCGCTTTGACTACTTTGGAGGATGAGATGTTGACCACCGCCGGCAGAACTTTCTTCACCACCGGCGCGAAGCCGGTCCGGCTGGGTCCTTCGTTGGCATCCGCGAATTTCATTGTGGCCGGCGGATTGTCGTTAAACACTCGATTGGCGGCGGCCAGGCCGAGCCCACCCAGCCCCAATGCCATCGCGGCGGCAATTACCGCGGTCTTCGGACGCGTCCAAGAATTGTTTACGTTCATATACCTTCCCTTTCAAAATCTGGGCATTTCCACGCCATCGCGCGTCATCCGCCGATTTGTGGACCCAATGGTATAGATGCGCCACCCGCCCAGGTGTTTGTAATGGGTAGTCGGTATTTCGCCCCCGGAGACTTGGTATGCCCACACCCGCCCCAAGCCCATAAGTGGTCTCGGTGTCATGCGCGCCCATCCCACAAGGTGGCGTGGGCGGTTCCGCCCGCGCGCTACAGTTTTTTCTGGATTCCTCGCAGCCCGCAGCCCACTCTCTCCAGCACACCGGCCCCGCGCTTCGTCTTGGCTTTTCTCTTCTCTTCTTCTCAGCGGCTCTGCGGTGGGAAATTTCCTCGACTACGAGACAATCCCTTTTCTCACAGCATACAGAATCAACTCCGGCACGCCTCGCAGATTCAGCTTCTGCATCACCCGCGCGCGGTGCGTTTCCACTGTATACACGCTGATATTCAGCAGCGTAGCGATTTCCTTGCTCGACTTGCACTCCGCCACTAACTGCAGAATTTCCCGCTCCCGGGGAGACAGCAGCTCATAGGAATCTTCTTGCCCGGTCCGCTGCAACGTGCGCATGTAATCCTCCAGCAGCACCTTCCCCACCGCCGGGCTGAAGAAGCTCTTGCCCTCCTGTGCCGCCCGAATGGCGCTCGCCAAGTCCGTCTCGGCCGAATCCTTCAGCAGGTACGCCCGCGCACCGGCCTTCAACGCGCGCAGCACGTAGCCTTCGTCGGAATGCATGCTCAGCATCACCACTTGCGTATCGGGAAGGCTCTCGCGGATCTGCCGGCAGGCTTCGATCCCGTTCAGCCCCGGCATCCCGATATCCATCACCACCACGTCCGGTTTCAGCGATTGCGCCATCGCCACCGCTTCTCTTCCGTCCGCCGCTTCCCCTACCACCAGGAATTCCGGCCGTTGTTCCACCACCAGCCGCAGCCCCGCGCGGATCAACGTGTGGTCGTCGGCCAGCAGCACGCGCGTCTGTCTCATGCTGTCCCGGCCGCCGCCGGCAGCGGCAACTCCGCATGCAGGGTCGCGCCCCGTCCCGGCGCCGACTCCACCGTCAGCGTTCCGCCCAGCCGTTTGACGCGCTCTTCCATTCCCAAAATCCCCAGTCCACGCGTCCGTTCCGGCTGGAAGCCGCGGCCGTCATCGCTCACATCAACCACAATGCGGTTGTCGTGCTGCATCACCCGCACCCGGGCGTTGCGGGCCTGTGCGTGGCGCACCGCATTGTTTAGCGCTTCCTGCACCAGGCGGTAGACGCAGATATTGTATTCGTCCGGCAGAGACACCTCTTCCGATTCCACCGTTACTTCCATTTCACTGCGCCGCGATACTTCCCGGCCCTGCCACTCCAGCGCCGCCACCAGCCCCAAATCGTCCAACATGGAAGGACGCAGCAGCAGCGCGATATCCCGTACCGTCCCCACTGTCCGCTCCGCCACCGACTTCATATTCTCCAGCCGTTCCCGGATTCGCGTCTTGTCGTCGGGCAGGTTGGTCGACAGGCTTCCCAGATCCACCAGCAGCGCTCCCAGTGACTGTCCCACTTCATCGTGCAACTCTCGCGAGATCGACCGCCGCTCGGCTTCCTGTACATCCACCATGCGGCTCGAAAGCCGCTCCAGTTCGTGGCGGCTCTGCGCCAGCTCGCGGTAGCGGCCGCGCGTTTGCCGCTCCAGCCGCAAAATGTAAGCCATGCTCGCCACAACCAGCACGAGCCCGGCCATCAGCGCCACCGAGAGTGATTCCGTCAGGCTCGCTTGTAAGTGTCCGAACTGCGCCAGTAGCGTCTGATCCGTGCGGCGGGTTTGCTGGCTGCTCCATGCCTGCAACTCGCCGGACGACTCCAAAATCTGCTGCCGCATTGCCAGAATCCGATCGTTGATCAGCTCCTGTTCCCTCCCGCGCAGCGCGCCGGGCCCCATCACCAGGATGGTGGTGTAGAGTTGGCGGTGCCTGGCGAATTGATCGACTATGGTCTGCAATAACAGAGTTTCCTCCGGCTCGCGATTGCCCGGATAGCGATTCAATAGCGACCCGATGTCGGCGGTCAGCTGATCCACCTGGCCACGCACCACTGGATCCGGCTTCCCCGCCGGACACGCCGCGTATCGCTGGATCGCCTCGTTATAACCTTCGATCGAAAAGTACAATCCCGACAGATTGCGCGCCCGGTCGGCCACGTCGCGCCGTGCCAGCTGCTCCTGCTGCTGCATCTGATGCAAAGTCCGCGACGCCGCCACACCCGAAATCAGAATCAGTCCCAGCAGCCCCAGGAAAGCGCCCGGCAACACCCAGCGCAGCCCGTTCGAAGGCGAATCGAACTCCGGCGAAGCCGTCGTATTGCTTTCCGTAGAGGCCGTCTTCATTCCAATCGCTCAAGCCCGTTGAGCTATTACCATTATCGGCCTAGAACAGTGATAACAGGACAGGAAGGTCCATGCGGAATGCCAGGTGCGCCCTGTCGAGCCTCGGCGGAGGGACGGGAGCGCAGCGCAAAAATAATAGAGGGGCCGGAAAATCCCGCCGCGTGGAATTGAGGTAAATGGTAAGGGCGAAGAGCTTTTACGACAATTCGGCTGAATTCTGGTATTAAAGAGGATAAAAAGCCCCAAAACACCAATTATGGGTGTACAATCGACATTGAGCTGGTAGCCCAAAATGTAGTTCCCCGGTTGCTGATCCGGGAGCTCCCGGATCGGTCCGGTCGGCACCAGGGATCATTTTAAGGAGAGGTTATGGATCAGAATAAAGTTAGCAGAAGAAGTTTTTTCCAAAGGACTGCTATTCTGGCTGGCACCGCTGGGGCTGTGTTGAGTTTGGAAGAGCAACACCTCCTGGCTCAGCAGCGCGGCGGAGCAGGAGCACCGCCAGAAGGTCGCCCGCCACAGAACGGATTCGGCCCACCCCCTTCACGCGGCCCAGTGATTCCGGCTATTCCGGGTCCCATACCGACAGTCAAGCTCGGTGGCGTGGAAGTCAGCCGACTCATTGCCGGCCACAACCTGGTGGTAGGCCAGGCGCATGAAGGCGGCAGTGGTCTGATTTACATTTCCTCGCTGCTTACCAACTATTTCACGGAGCCCAAGGTTCTCGAAACCTTTGCCGCGTACGAGAAGAATGGAATCAATACTTCCGGCGCGCGCATGGCAGACAACATGCTCGGTTACACCAAGAAATATAAGGCGCAGGGCGGCAAGCTGCAGTGGCTGGCCGGAATCAGCTCAGAGCGCGACCTGCCGATGGCGACCGAGATGGGCGCCCAGCTGGGTTACGTTCACGGCAACACGGCCGATGCGGACCTCGCATTACCGAATGGGACCGACGAGATTGCCAAGCTGCTTGATGCCATCCGGAAAGCCAAAATGGCGGGCGGAATCTGCGCTCACAACCTGGACGTTATCATTGCTTGCGAAAAAGCAGGGATCAAGCCTGACTTCTATATCAAGACCTTCAACAACCGCAATTTTATGATGACGGGCAATGGCGTTCCGACCGGCATCACGAGTGGTGTGGTAGATGCTGCCCAAAAGGCAGGAGCCGAACAGTCCGCCAAGATGGTGAAGGAATACATGGCGAGCGTCAAGGTTCCCTTTGTCGGATTCAAGACTCTCGCGGCTGGCAGAGTTCAACCTGCCGATGCGTTGGCCTGGAGTTTCGAGAACGGCTGTGACGCCGTGCTCGTGGGCATGTACGATTTCCAGGTGGCGAATAACGCCAATATGACCAAGAAGATCCTTCAGGACCGGGCCTCGATCAAGAGAACCCGTGGCTGGTTCCAGTCCCAGGCAGACGGCAGCGCGGGAGCTATCTAAGCTGAAGTAAAACAGTGGCAAACGGACCGCAGGCTGTATCCGTCACTCAAGCGGCGCTTGAGGCGGCGGAAACAGCCTGCGATCCGGTTCTAAGGTTCTCAGGATTGCTGTTCTGGGAACTCCAGCAGAAAGCTTCACGCGGAAAATGCGTTCGCTTCTTTGATTCCCTTCGTCCCCTTTGCTCCCATTCCCCGAAACACGTCGCCTGATTCTTGAGTGTTACGCTAGACGTAACGCATAATCTGGAATTGAACGGCCGGCGCGCTTGGAACTCGACCATTCCTACTAGGAAATTCTCACTTCGGCGCGACAGCTCTGTTACGATGAATCGAATGCAGCTGACAATACGATTACTCAGGGAGACCGACGGCCGCTGGATAGCGGACATCTTGGAACTGCCCGGCGTGACGGCGCAGGGAGCCAGTGCGGAAGAAACCGTTCTAAAAGCCAAGGCCCTGGCGCTTCACGCGATTGCGGAACAGATGGAAAACGGCGAGATGAAGACGCCGATCAACATATTGCGTTTCTCCGTCGGTGCATAAGCGGGCAACTCGCTACCCAGGCCAGGCGCGCTCAGTAACGTTTACGCACCAGAGAAGGAACTCTGCCAAGTAGTTCTCGCGAAGAGCGCGAAGCACACCGGGTGCTGGTGTTCAGGAGTTGCGTAGCTTGTCCGCGAAATACTAAATTGGTTTCATGGAACGCGACCGCGTCATAGCCGCCTTGAAGGCGCACGAGCAGGAACTGCGCACGGCCGGCGTGTTAGGTCTGTCCCTGTTCGGCTCCGTCGCACGCGGGGAGGATTCCACCCACGATGTCGATGTGGCAGTGCGCCTCGGCAAGAATTTCTCGGCGCCAGGTCTCAACTATTTCAGCCGGCTGAGCGAACTCGAGGGGCGCCTGGCCGGCATTGTAGGCTGCAAAGTGGATGTCGTTGAGGAACCGGTGCGCAAGAAACGCTTTCAAGAAGAGATCGACCGGGACCGCACCCTTGCCTTCTGACAATCCCGCCCGCCTCCTGGAAGACATCGTCGAAAACGCACAGGCCATTCGGCGTTACGTCGATGGCATGGACGTGACAGCGTTTGAGAGGGACCAGAAAACCTACGATGCGGTTGAGCGCTGCCTCGAACGGATCAGCGAAGCCGCAGCTAAGCTCGGCGATCTAGCTCTGTCTCTCGTGCCCGGTCAGCCGTGGCAGGAGATCCGGGCGCTCGGCAACCGCCTGCGCCACGAGTACGACGCTATCCGCGAAGACCGGCTCTGGGACATTGTTGAAGTCGACCTGCCGCCCTTGTGCGCAGCATGCGAGGATGCTCTGCGGCGGCTACGTGAGGCCAGCGGCCAATGAGGATATCATGGCGGTGATCGCGATACATCCGGGGGAACACCTGGCCGAAGAGTTGACTGAACTCGGGATGAGCGCGGCTGAGTTAGCGCGCAAGCTGAGTGTACCGACCAACCGGATCACGGGCATTTTGAACGCGCAGCGCTCGATCACCGGGGACACTGCCCTGCGCCTGGCCCATTTCTTCGGTACCAGCGCGGAATTTTGGCTGAACCTGCAGAGTCTCTATGACCTGAGGATTGCCCAGAAGAAAGCCGGCAGGTCGATTCAAGCGCTCCCCAAGCTGCGAAACCCTGAACGGATTTCGGCATGAGATCAGAGAGGTTTACGCCGAAATTGCGTCTGGTCCCTATACGTTGCCCACTGTGATACGTTGAAATCTTGATCTCACCTGATCTGATTAGAGGCCCGCGAACTCAAACGTTGTTGCTTTTTCTCCGCTTGGTGGATCGTCTCTCCTAGCCTTGTTCCTGATGCTTGTGTTGCCGACCTATGACTTAATCGCCGCTCACCCTTTGGAATTGCTGGCTATTCGTGTGATCGGAGGCTGTCTTGGAACAGTCGGCAGTTTCGCGGGCTTAACGATTTCTTTCGGTATGTTGTGGTACTTGATCCGTTATGATCGCGCTTCCATGAAATCTAGAATCATCTGGTTAACGGTCTTCGCATTCACGTTCTTCTTCGGATCAACCGCGTATTTTTTTGTTGTCTATCGAAAAAGTAGCTGCAATCCTCTGACAGAGAGTGGGTCGTCCCTACCCTTCCACCTTCAACTCCACCCACCCCGGCAGCGTTGCCGGCCGGTTGCCTAGGAATACGATCTTTCTGGTTTTGGGGAACGGCAGTCCTGTCGATAACGCGCGGTTGTAGAGTTGATACTGCTCCAGAATCTGACGGTAGTCGGGATTCGTGGCATCCAGCCAGGCGCTCTTGGTGGTCAATCCACCGCCCCACCCCAAGCAGAACAGGCAGGCGCCGTTTTCTTTCGCCTGCGCCAGGCGCTTTTCCAGTTCGTCCAGGCTCTGGTCCAGCAAGCCCATTCCGGCCCACGAAGCATACTGGCGTTGCAGCGAGAGCAGGCCGCCAGCATACACGTTCACGGCGTCGAAAATCTTCGCGCGGTTGAATCCGTCGGGCCAGCGCAGGGTGCGGCGCACCTCGGGCTTCAAGAGGAAATCTTTCTCCTGCCAGTCGCCTTGGAAGGTTGTGCCGGGGATCGCCATTTCCGCGAACGATGGCGTGCTTTCATCGGGACGTGCGCCATCGACCGTACCGCTGGGGCTGCGCTTCCAACCCAGAACAAAGCCGGCTCCGCGAGGCTGGATGGTGGATGTGCGCAGTAAATAGATTTTGAATTGCGAGACCGCCGCGACAGCCGAATCGCCCGCGCTCAACAGGCGCATCTTGTTCGAACCGCCCGTGCCGAGAGCGGTATCTTCCGCGGTGTCGGCCGGCTTGCGAGGGACGCGTTCGCCCTTCACGCGGCCCAGCACGTCCTGCAACATACCGTCGCGCCAGTTCGCGAAAACCATTCCGGTGCGCAGCGCGCCTTTCAAGGCGGCGCCGGGCAGATACGGGCCGGAGGCGCCCGCGGCGAACGTTGGAATGTGCAGGCTGTCGCCCATGGCGCGATTCCAATAGGTAGAATACGCAGCGTTCTCAAACGGAATGCGCCGACCGGCGAAATTTTGCGCAAACCCGCCCCAGGAAGCGAAGTCCAGCTTCTCCGCGCTCTTGAGCTGGGTCAGGTAACTTTCCAGACGCGGGCCCTTGGCCAGCAGGCGGAAGATGCGCCACTGGTCGAGCACGTTCACATGGTCCTTCCAGACCATATAGTCGATGGGGGACAGCTTACGGCCGTCACCCACCAGAAGCGGCGTCAGGCATGTGACACGGTACCGCATCAGTGCACCTCGGGCAGCGGAATCGCCAGCGCGAATCCGGCGCGGTACACCGGGTGCGCGAAGCCATCGGGCGCAACATTCGCGGCCGATCCGCACGGCGCAGCTTCGGCATAGAGCACCGAACCCTCCGCCACCATTTGAATCTGCTTCTTCAATTCGCCGGAGCCGGCGGCGCTATCGACGCGGCCGCCGCGAGCCAGCACGGTGTAATTGCCGCGGCGCCAGTCTACCGAATCTTCTTCTGAGGGCGTGAACAGCGATAGCAGCCAGTGCGCTCGCGAACCCGGTTTCACCACGATGATTTCTTGTTCCCGCGGAGCCGGCACCGGATCTGCTTCTTCCACCGGCGCTTCAGCTACTTCCACTTCCTCTTCCATTTCGAGCACGGCGACCGACGAAGATTGCACCGACGCCGTTCCGGCGTTCTCGACTTCGGGCGCGGGTAGAGCAATGGTTGGCTCGGCGGCCGGGAGCGCCGTGGGGAAGACAGGCCAGGAGGCCTGTCCCACTGGCTGTTCGGGCTCCGCCGCCGGCGGCTCGGCCGGAGCTGCTGATTCCGGAACAGGCTCCGCTACGGCTTCGGCCACCGCGGCTTCCGGCTGTCCGAGCGTCGGCAGAATCATTTCCGGCAGATCGCCTTCGGTAAACTCGGGAGCTTCCGATCTTCCCCATCCGCGGGAGCGCTCGCCGCCAAAGCCGCTATCCGCCAGCAGGCGAAACGCCGCTTTCACCGGTCCCATCCATCGCGCGTGCGCCGTTACATCCTGAAAAGATACAACGGTCCACAATCCGCAGCCCGCGCGAAATTCAATGCAGGCCGTGGAGTGGCGTTCGGTGGCGCCAGTCAAGCGGTCAACGGCCGCGCTAAAGCGCAGCGACGTGCGGAACGGCCCCGGCCGTCCGGCCGGCACCAGGCATTCACTCGGGCCGTCCACACTCCATTTGTTATCGTCGAGCGGACGGCCCGCCAGCATGGACTGCACCACTTCCAGCGGCACAAAGCGCGCGCTTCTCCACCGCACACGCAGCGACATCGCGGCGGGTGAAGTAGGCGGCCACACGGTTCGCGGCGGCACTACGAAGCCGACATCGTCCACAAAAGGAAAACAGGAGCTGAAGCGCACGGCGGGTTCATTGCCCCGCGCCGTGGCCGCCAGCCAGTCTTCGAGCGAGCCCAACCGCGCCATCGCTCCGGTCACCGCGGAATAGAGCGAGTCGCTATGGTAGATGAAGTCCACCCGGTTGCGCGCGCCGGAATCGGGTCCGATGCGCCACGGGCCGGTGGGACGGAGTTTAACGACCAGTCCCGGGTTCATTACTCCTCGCGCACAAATGCAAAAGCCGATTCGGTGACCGCGCTTTGAATGGCGGCCAGCGTGGCGCCGGCGCTGATTTCCTTTTCCGCCGCGCCGGTTGCGTAATGGTTCTTGCCGCGCCACACCAGCCGCAGTTTGGAGAAACTCACGCGGCCGCTGCCGCGGGAACCGCCGCCGCCGAGCGAATCGTCTTCGAGTAGACGCAAGCCTTCCAGCACGCGCAGAAACAGCGGCGCATCCTCTTCGCACAACACGTCCATCACCAGGCGCGTCTTGAAGCGGGCTCCGGCCGGAACGCGTTCGAGCGTGCGCGGGTTGGCCTGCGAGGTGATGCGGTCGATGGCGTTCTCACTTTTTACTTCGGTGAGTTCGTCGTCCAGATTCTCGCGCATTTGCGACGTGATGCTTTCCGCTTCGAGCGGCGCATCGAACACCGCGAGGCGCGCCGGCGTGGCCTGCGTGGTGTCGAGTGTTTCGCCCTGCACGCGCTCCATGCGGCCCGGGTTGCGGCCGAACAGCAGGCAGATGTCGTCATCCGGACGGTCGCTCTGGTGGATCCGCACTTCCTGCCCTTTGCGCCTCGACAGGTACACCAGTTCAGTGGGAATGGCCAGGCCGGACGACTGTTCCAGCAGCGACCGGATCTTGCCGCGCAACGAACTGCCCGGCACGTAAGGACGGCCGAAGGCGTCCTTGACCACTGGGTTATCGGAACCACCGATTTCCAGAGATCCTTTGCCGGCGCCCACGTGGAGACCGGTCTCGCACGTCATTTCGCCTTCCAGAATCAGCTTGCCGATCAGTTTCAACTCGGTTTGGGGTGTATGTGCGCTCATGCTGTTACTCGTTGTAGGCCACAATGGCCTCAAATAGATCTTTGAACCGTTCGTACCCGCGGTTGTCGTTCTTGCGCGTCACCTGCAGGAGCAGCTTTTCCAGCTGATCCAGGCTGCGCAAGCCGTGCCGCGCAATGGTGTAAGCCAGGCGCGCGCGCAGCATGACGAACTCGTGCTGCCGCTCGCTTTCGGGCGCGCGGACTGCCCGCCGCACCGCGCTGTAAAGGCGACGCAATTGGCTCTTGGTGCCGGAATCCATGTCGCGCATGCGGCTGACCACGGCATGCGCCTGGTTATCCAGATAGAGACTGTCGCCGATCAGCTTTTCCAGTTCGATTTCGGGAGGACCTTCCGGCCGCCCGCGATCAAACCCGCGCCGCTCTCCGCGATCTCCGCGCTCTCCACGGTC
>Ga0182030_10008560_pt1 | contig 21162 bp, 18 predicted proteins | sample 812S3MmetaG_FD_121299 | JGI IMG/M metagenome (GOLD analysis project Ga0182030, IMG submission 121299) | Permafrost microbial communities from Stordalen Mire, Sweden - 812S3M metaG (Illumina Assembly) | ecosystem: Environmental > Terrestrial > Soil > Wetlands > Permafrost | place: Sweden...
CGCCCTTGATCGCATAGACCGACGACAGCGACAGTCCCAGCAGTTGCAGGCCATTGTCGACGACGCTGAGAAACAACACGCCGAGAAAAACGCCCGTGACCTTGCCGCTGCCCCCGAACAGACTGACGCCGCCGATGACCGCCGCGCCGATCACGTCGAGCAGAATGCGCTGACCGAGAATCGGCGTGCCCGCCTCGAGCCGGCCGGTGTAGACGATCGCCGCGATGGCGGAGAGCAGCCCGGACAGCACGAACGCTCCCACAATCACCGGCTTGACCGGCACGCCGGAAACGGCGGCGGCGCGCGGGTTGAGGCCGACCGCGAACACCCAGCGGCCGAACACGGATCGCGACAGCGCGAGATGCACGCCGACTGCAATCGCCAGCGTGAGCGCCGCGGCGTAGGGAATCCCGAGTACGCCGCCGTAGCCGAGCGCGATGAAACTCGCCGGCAGGGCGCCGATGCTCGAGCCCGAGCTGGTGTGGGCGGCGGTGTACCAGATCGCGGAACCGCTGAAGAACATCATCGTCGTCAGCGTCACCAGGAACGACGGCATGCCGAAATAGGCGGTGCAGACGCCGTTGAGGGCGCCGATTGCGAGACCGACGGCCACGAACGCGACAATCGCCGCGACCGGCGCGAACGCCTGGCCGGCGAGGTAGCCGCCGTCCCTGGTCATGATCGACGCGCCCACGACGCAGGCCATCGCCATGATCGAGGTCGCCGACAGGTCGATCTGCGCGACCATCAGCACCAGCATCAGCCCGATCGCCGCGATATAGAGCGGCAGGATCTGGAGGAAGATGTCCTTCAGATTGGTTGGATCGAGAATCTGAGGCACGAACGGCCACATCGCCGCGATATAGAGCAGCGTCAGATAGAGGACGAGATATTCCGAGAACAAGACCCGGCGCAGCAGCCGCGCCGGCCGGGACCACGTCCCGGCCGGCGATTTCGCGAGAGCGCCGCTCGTCTCAATCACGGATCGGCCTCGTTCGCCGCATGGTCCCCTCGGGCGCGCCGTTCGAGTTCGGCTTAGTCTATTTGTTCTTTTCCTTCCAGACGTGATAGCCCCACATATCCTCGCGCTTGGCCTCCAGCGTCGCCTGGCTGATGGCGAAGCCCGGGTCGATCAACATCTTATCCGGTTGCTTGCCCGCCCAGACGTCCTTGAACGCGCCATAGGCGAGATCGACTTCGAAGAACAGGTTCTGCACGCCGTTGACGTCCATGTAGCCGCTGCTGAGATTCTTGTAGCCGTTCTGATCGCCGTCGAAACCGGAGAACAGCACGTGGCCGGGTTCGCCGGTCTTGTGCCACTTGCCCGCCGTCTTCAGCACCTGCTCGATCACCGCGTCCTGCGAATCCGAGGGAGAGACGAGCAGGTTGATACCGGGATTGGCCTGGATCGCGTTGGTCAGGCCCGAGAACGTCTTGTCGGCGTTCCACTCGGTGGCGACGCGCGAGACGACCTCGACGATGTCCTTGTTTGCGTCGAGAATGTCGAGCGCGCCGTCGCGGCGCTGCACGGCGTTATTGTCGCCGAGATCGCCCATGAGCAGGCAAGCCTTGTATTTGCCGCCCTGTTTCTTCGCGATGTCGATCAGCGCTTGCACGGTGATCTGCATGATCTTGCGATTGTCGGCCTGGATCGCGACATATTTGTAGTCGTTCGGCGCCGGCGGCCGATTGAAGAAGATGATCGGGATGTTGGCCTCGTTGGCCGTGCGGATCGCCGGGATCGCGGCGTTATTGTCGGTCGGGATGAAGACGATCCCGTCGACCTTGCGTTGGACCATCGCCTTGACCTGGTCGTTTTGTTTGTTCTGGTCGCGGTTGGAGATCGATTCCAGGGTCGTCCAGCCGTTCGCCTTCGCCTTGGCCTTGAGGATCGAGTTGCCTGTGATCCAGAAGTCGGAATCAAAGGCGTCGAACATCAACGCGATGGTCTTGCCCGCGTCCGCGCGTGCGAACTGCGGCGCCGCCGCGGCGGACGACGCCGCGAGCAGGCTCAATGAGAACTGACGACGATTCATAGTCATGAGTTGGTCTCCTCCCGTTTTTTGGCTTGTAATGATTTTGCCAACGCCCGCTCACGGGGCGGGTCTCCGCGCTCCTCCCAACACTCGGCGTTCGCCATCGTCGCCGCGCGAACGGCCGCTCGACAGGGCGCCTTTTCCCGCTTACATTATCAGGTCATTCGGTTGTAGGATAGGTATCCACGAAAATATTCGTTGCGCGGGAAAGCGTCGTCGTTCAGGCGACGCGTTTCCGCGAATACGCCGATAGGTGGAATTTGAATCCAGTAACGCTGAAGCCGGGGGCGCCGATCGCGCGGCTCCGATGTGCCGGCGCCCGGTCTTGCCGTGGTTGAGGCGGACCCGATGAAGTTCGGCGCGCTTGGGCGGGCGCCGCGACTGCCTTCGCGGGTGGCGGCGGTGATCGCCCAGGAGGTCGTCGAGGGCCGTCTGAGGCCGGGCGACCGCCTTCCGGCCGAGCAGTCGCTCGCCGACCGGTTCGGCGTAAGTCGCAACGTCGTGCGCGAGGCGATTGCGCGGCTGCGCTCCGACGGGGTGGTGGAGGCGCGTCAAGGCGTTGGCATATTCGTGACCAGCAACGAGGCGACTGCGATGTTGCGGATCGACGCCGAGTTGATGAACGACCGCATGGTGTTTCGCAATGTCTTCGAGTTGCGCGCGATCCTGGAAATCCGCGGCGCGGGCCTCGCCGCGGCGCGCGCGGACGACGAGCACGACAGGGCGATCTCGGCAGCCCTGAACGGCATGCGTGACGCGCAGAACTGGGCCGAAGACGGCGTGTCCGCCGATCTCGAGTTCCATCGCGCCGTCGCCCGGGCCGCCCGCAACCCGTATATCGCGACGGTCGTCGGCTTCCTCGCCGGACAGATGCGCCAGAGCATCATGTTCATGCGCCAGAACCAACGTGACGTCGACGGCAGTTTGCAGGAGTTGAACGTCGCCGAGCACGCGGCGATCCGCGACGCCATCCTGGCGCGTTCCGCTAAAGCCGCGCGCGAAGCGATGGGCCGGCATATTTCGAACGCGGCGCGACGTCTGGGCTACGAACTCGAGGACGGCGTCGGGCTGTAGGATCGTCGGCGCCGGCCTGTTTCAGCTTGGCGCCGCGTCGGCCCGCAACGTCTGCAACGCCTGCGACAGCGCCGACTGGTAGACGCCGACATCGGTGCCGTAGCAGAGACAGCGCACGCCCTTGGCGAGCCATTCGCGCGCGTGCTCGACGGAAACGGCGAGGAAACCCGGCGCCTTGCCGTGCTTGCGACAAGCCGAAAACAGCGCGTCGACCGCAGCGTGGAACTCCTGCCGGTCGAATTGCGCCGTGATCCCCATGCTGTCGGTCAGGTCGAAATGGCCGAGCCAGCCGACGTCGACGCCGGGGACGCCCAATATCGCGTCGGCGTTCTGAATCCCCTTCGCGGTTTCAACGAGCGCGATGACCAGCACGCGCTCGTTCTCCGCGCGCATCGCGGCGACGACGTCGCCGCCGCGATAGTCGTCGTGGGCGTAGCCGAACCCGACGCCGCGCAGGCCCTGCGGACGATAGCGGCATGAGTTGGCGAGGAGTTCGGCCTGCTCGCGCGTCTCCACCATCGGCGCCATGATGCCCACGGCGCCGGCGTCGAGCACGGGGGCGATCAGATGATACGCCGTCCCGGGCACGCGCACCAACGGCGCGACGCCGGCGCCGCGCGCGAACGCCATCTGGGCTTTCAGGGCGTCGATGCCGACCGCGCCATGCTCCATGTCGAACACGACGAATTCCGCGCCGGCGTTGGCCGCGATCTGGCAGAAGCCGGGCGTGAGAAATTCGGTCGCCATGACGCCGTAAGCGATCTCGCCGGTCCGCAGTTTCTGTCGAACAGGGTTCGGGCGCACGGCGTCACTCCGTGGGAATGGCGACGCCGAGACCTTCGGCGGTCGCGCAAATCTGTCGCCAAGTGGCGTCGTCGATGGGTAGGCCGTTCGTCAGGCGCTCGGAGCGGGTCTCTTGCTCGATCTCGCCGGGCAGCAACACCCGCCCGCCCGCCGCGACCGGCGGCGACGCCTTGACCCAGGCGACGAGCCGGGCGACGTCGTCGTCGAATTCGCCGGCGTCGCCGAACGCGGCCGGATCGAACGCCATCGACAGCATGTTGTTGACGAGGCGGTCGGCGGTCGGCGAGCGTGGGTGGCTCGCGTGTCCGCCGGTAAGCGCGCCCGCGAGGATTTCGCAGAAGAACGACAGCCCCGAACCCTTGTGGCCGCCGAACGGCAGGATCGCGCCCGGCCGCTCGGCGTAGAGCGCTTCCGCGTCGGTCGTGGGTTCGCCGCGTCCGTCGAGCACGAGGCCCAGCGCGAGAGGTTCGCGCTTGTTGCGCGCGAGCTGGATCTTGCCCTCGGCGACGACCGAGGTCGCGATGTCGAGCACGATAGGACGGCCGCCCTTGACCGGCGCGCCCGCGGCGATGGGGTTGGCGGACAGGCGCCGGTCGGAGCCGCCGAACGGCGCGACGAGAATGCCGAAGCCGGAGGTGTTGACGAAGTGGATCGACGCGAGCCCCTGTTCGGCGAGCCTTTCCGGCCAAGCGCCGATGCGTCCGAGATGGCCGGAATTGCGGATGGCGAGCGTCGCCATGCCGTGGGCTTTCGCGCGTTCGGCCGCGATCGCCATCGCCTCCTTGCCGATCACCTGCCCGTAGCCGAATTCGCCGTCGACGACGACCAGCGCGCCGCGATCGCCGACGATCCGCGCGTGTCTGTTCGGCCGCACCTGGCCGGAGCGCGCCCAATCGACATATTTCGAGATGCGGATCACGCCGTGGGAATCGTGGCCCATCAGGCTCGCCTCGACGAGATGCGCGGCGATGATCTCGGCCTCTGCGGATTCCGATCCGGCGGCGAGGAAGATCGCTTTGGCGAAAGCTTCCAGCGTCGAAGGGGAGAAGCGGCGCATGTTCAGCGGGACCCGCCAGCCAAGCCGCCAAGCCGCGCTCGCGCATCGACACTCGCGCTCGGTGACGCCATCCCCGGTTTCCCGCCCTTGGCCGGCGTCGTCGCGCCGGCTCGCGAGACTGTGGCGCCGATCGAAAGGGGCTGTCAACAACGCGGGCGCCGCGGGTGAGTCCCCTGGGCGGAAATTCCATTTCAGAATCGTTACTTTTCGTGGGATTAGGCGCCAAAAAGTGAGCCCGTCCGGCCCTTTGTGGCTCAAAGGCGCCGCTTCGGGCGAGGTCACGCTGAGATGCGTCGCCCCCGCAACGTCCTAAACACAAATATTGTAGACCATTGCGCCGCAAAGAAGCGACCTATTGTTATAAGTATTTGATATTACTAATATTTTAACAAATACTCCGCGTCCAAACTGGCGTCAGTCGGCGACAAAAAATCGGTAGATCGTGGTGGACCGGTATGTGGACCCCGGTCGCAGAACGGGCGAGGGAAATTCCGGGCGATTTGGCGAGTCGGGATAGTTGTGCGTCTCCAGGCAAACCCCGTCCGACTGACGATAGAGCCGGCCGCTGGGGCCGACGACCGCGCCATCGAGCAGGTTGCCGGTGTAAAGTTGCAGGCCGGGCTCCGTGGAAAGCACCTCCATCGCCCGCCCGCTGACGGGGTCGCGCAGCAGCGCGGCGGGCGCCAGCGCGCGCTCGCTCGCCCGGTCGATGACGTAGTTGAGGTCATAGCCCTGGCCGGCGATCATTTGCGGATGCGGCGTGCGAATTCGCTCGCCGATGGCGCGCGGGCGCCGGAAATCGAACGGCGTGCCCTCGACGGGCGCGATTTCGCCGGTCGGAATCAGGTCGGCGTCGGCCGGCGTATAGTTGGCGGCGTGGATTTGCAGCTCATGGCGAAGAACGTCGCCCGAGCCCTCGCCGGCGAGGTTGAAATAGGAGTGGTTGGTCAGGTTCACGAGGGTCGGGCGGTCGGCGGTCGCCTCGTACTCGATCCTCAGCTCGTCGGCGTCGGTCAGCGCGTAGCGGACCGTCACGTCGAGATTGCCCGGAAAGCCGTCGTCGCCGTCGGGGCTGCGGCGCCTAAGGATGGCGGACTGGTCGGAGTCTCTCTCGACGCTCCAAATGGCCCTGCCGAAGCCGACGCGTCCGCCGTGGACGCAACTGCCGCGGTCGGTCGCCGCCAGACAATATCCGACGCCGTCGAGCGAGAAGCGAGCCCCGCCGATCCGGTTGGCGTAACGACCGACGAGGCAGCCGAAATAGATGCGCTGCGCAGCGTAGGCGTCGAGATCGGCGAAGGCGAGTGCGACATTGGCGCGGTGCCCGTTTCGATCCGGCATTTCAATCGCCGTGATGGCGCCGCCGAGCGCGATGAAGCTCACCGAATTGCCGCGGCGATTGATGAGGCGGTGAATCTTCATGCGCTCTCCCCGAGGAACTGAATTCGCGCCGAGCGGAGATTGTTGGCGCCAAGTTGCAAGAAGGCGATACACGAGCGCGCCGGCTTCGTCATGGCCGGACTGGTCCCTTCGCCATTCACACAACTTTATAGCCGCGGATCGACGCGAAAGCGAGCCATACAACCAGTTCCCTCATCCTGAGGCGCGAGCGAAGCGAGCCTCGAAGGATGATCCAGTTATATCGGACGGTTGTGCGAGGCGCCTTCGTCCGCTGAACTGCCCCGCTAAGGATTGAACAAACAGCAGCGCAAACGCGAGCGTCCTTCGAGGCTCGCTTCGCTCGCGCCTCAGGACGAGGGTGTTGATGGCATAACCCTCTTCGTCGTCTATCGCGCCTCGCCGACGACGGCGGTCTCGACCGAAGTCCAGGTCCGCGCCTCGCGCGGCAGCGGCGGATAGCCCGCCACCTTCGGCGTCGCGCCCTCGATGTCGAGCAGATATTTCTGGCTCGGGTTGGTCCGGGCCGCGAGTGCGGGCGTCAGATGCTCGCGCTCGTTCAATTGCTGCGGCAGATCGCGCCGCCCGATGGCGAGATGGAGGACCCGTCGCGGCGCCCCGCTTTCGTTGCGCGTGCCGCCGTGCCAGATGTGGCCGTTGATGACGGCGACGGATCCCGCCCGGCCCGTCAGCTTGATCTCGAGCGGATGCGGCGCCAGGGGATCGCTGGGGATGATCGCCTCGTCCTCGGGCCGCGCCTCGATCCGTTTCACCTCCGCCATATTGACGTCGGGAACGTTGATCGGGACCCACTTGTGCGATCCCGGAACCACGCGCGTCGCGCCATTCGTCGAGGTCATGTCGTCGAGCATCACCATCGAGTTGACGACCCGCCAGTCGGTCGGCGTCACCCGCGGCACGTCGCTGTGCAGGGGCTGTTGGCCCTGGCCTTTCAGCGGATTGCGGGCGTTGAGCGAATAGACGCGGATTTCGCCGAGCAGATAGGCCGCGGCCGCCAGCGTCGGCCGGCAGGACAGGCAGCGGTCGAAGGCGGGCGATTTGTTGAACAGATTGGCGAGCCGCGGCGCGCCCGGCTCGATGTGCACTTCATGCCCGCCAAATTCGCCCTCGATCGATCTCAGGCGGTCGAATTCGGAGCGCATTTGCGCGACCTCCTCGGGGCCGAACACGTCCTCGACCACGAAATAGCCGTCTTCGTCGAACTGGCGCCGTTGCTCCGGCGTGAGATCGGCGGTCGATATTCCGAGCTGGGCGAGAGCCTGTTGGGTGTTCATGCCCGCGATCCTCCCGTTGAGCGCCTCCCATGTTGCTCGGCCCGCGGGCCGAGCCCTGGGGCGACGGAGGCGGCGCCGGCGTTTCTTGCCCTGGCGCCGTCAAATCTTGGCGCCGCCGATGACGGCGGTCAACATAGCGCCCGGCGTCCCGACCTGCGAAATCTTTCGCCCCGCGCCGCCGGAACCTGCGCGCAGCTCTTCATTGCTCGCCCGCGATGTGCCAATCTGCCTTTCGACTTGGCCTGAGAGCCAAGAAAACGGGAGGAACGACGATGACGAATTCGGGGACATTGTTGCGTCGCGCATTGCTCGCCGGCGCCGCGCTGCTCGCGCTCGGTCTCGGCGCGCGGCCGGACATTCAGGCGAGCGCCGCCGGCGGAAAACGGGTTTGCGTCAGCTGGCGCCATTTCCAGGAAGAACGTTGGCGGATCGACGAGGCGGGCATCAAGTCGGTGCTCGGGCCTGCCGGCTACACCTATGTCAGCGCCGACGCGCAGGGCGATCCGCAGAAGCAGATGACCGACGTCGACAGCCTGCTGTCCTCCAAGTGCGACGCGGCGATCATTCTGGCGCAGGATTCCAAGGCGATCCTTCCGGCCATCGCGCAGGCCAAGGCCGCCGGCGTGCCCGTGGTCGCCTATGACGCTCCCATCGATTCTCCCGACGTGCTGTTCGTTTCCTTCGACAATATCGCGGTCGGGCGTCTCATGGCGGAGGCGATGGTGAAGGCGCGCGACAGCGGCAACTGGGCGTTAATCGAGGGCGACGCCTCGATGTCGATCATCAACCTGTTCCGCGACGGACAGATGGAAGTGCTCAAGCCGCTGATCGACAAGGGCCAGATCAAGGTCGTCGCCAAGCAGAACATCGAGAACTGGAAGCCCGACATTGCGCAGGCCGCGATGGAGCAGATTCTCACCCAGACCAACAACAAGGTCGACGCCGTTCTCGCGATGAACGACGGCATGTCGACGGGCGTCGCCGCGGCGCTCGCCGAACAGAAAATGCTCGGCATTCCGCTCTCGGGCCAGGACGGCGACAAGGTCGTGCTGAATCGGATCGCCAAGGGGCAGCAGACGGTGACGATATGGAAGAACGCGAATCTGCTCGGGCAGGCCGCGGCGAAGGCGGCCATCGAGCTGGCCGAGGGCAAGTCCGTGAGCGGGGAAAAGCCGTTCAAGACCGAGTCCGGGCAGACGCAGCCCTCGCTGCTGCTGGCGCCGATTGCGATCACCAGGGACAACCTCAATCTCGTCGTCGACGCCAAGTGGATCGGCAAGGCCGAGCTTTGCGCGGGGGTCGGCGAAAATCCGCCGGCGGCGTGCAAGTGATCGGCGCGCGCTGAATGCCGGCGGCGTCGATACGCGCGCGGATCATCTCCGACAAAGTGGCGGCGGCGGCCGGACTCGACGTCCGGCTGCTCGCCATGCTGCTGGTCATGGCGACGATCTGGCTCGCGCTGCACATCCTCACCGACGGCAAATTCCTGACCCCGCGCAACCTCTTCAATCTGTCGTTGCAGGTCGCCGTGGTCGGCATCATGTCGTGCGGCATGGTGCTGGTGATCGTCTCGCGCCACATCGACCTTTCGGTCGGCTCGCAGGTCGGCTTCATCGGCGTGTTCGGCGCGTTGTTGCAGAACTCCATCCTGCCGATTAACGGCGCGGCGACCTGTTGGATCGCGGTGCTGGCGATGTTGGGGACGGGATTGCTGATCGGCCTGATTCAGGGCCTGTTGACCGCCTACGGCCGCGTCCCCTCCTTCGTCATCACGCTGGGTGGTTTGCTGTTCTTCCGCAACGCCGCGTTTTACATCAACAGCGGCGTCACCATCGCGCCGCTGAACAAGACGTTTCAGCTATTGGGCGGCGGGCTCGACGGCACCATCGGCGCCTTCTGGAGTTGGGTCGTCTGCGCCGCCGCGATTGCAACCGTCGTGGTGTTCGTCTGGCGCGGCGCGCGGCGGAGGGCGCGGCACGGCATGGCGACCCGTTCGCCGGCGATGAGCCTGCTGCTGATCGCGATCTGGAGCGCCGGCATCGCCGGGTTCACCGCGATCATGAACGCCTACACGCAGCCGAAGTCTACCGTAGCGATGGGCGTCCCGATCCCGGTGCTGATCCTGATCGTCGTGACCGTCGCGATGTCGGCGATTGCGCGCAAGCATCGCTTCGGCCGCCACGTCTTCGCGATGGGCGGAAGCCCGGAGAGCGCGGAACTCGCCGGCATCGACACGCGGCGCATGACGGTCGCGGTGTTCGCGCTGATGGGCGGGCTCTGCGGCCTCGCCTCCATTGTCATCACGGCGCGGCTCAACGCCGGCGCGAGCGTCACCGGCACCATGACCGAGCTTAACGTCATCGCGGCGACTGTCATCGGCGGGACTTCGCTCGCGGGCGGCGTCGGGACCGTTTATGGCGCGATTGTCGGGGCGCTCATCATGCAGAGCCTGGAGAGCGGCATGATCCTGATGGGGGTCGCGACGCCGCTGCAACGCATGGTGCTCGCGCTGGTGCTGATCGCCGCGGTGTGGGTCGACATGGTCTACCGCGGATCGCGCTCGACATGACGCCGCTCGTCGAGTTCCGGCACATCTTCAAGACGTTCGGCGGCGTCCACGCTGTCGAAGACGTGAGCCTGGAACTGGGGGAGGGCGAGGTGCTGGGCCTGCTCGGCCACAACGGCGCGGGAAAATCGACGCTCATCAAGATCCTCTCCGGCGTGTTCGGCGCCGACAGCGGCGAGATCCGCTTCGCCGGCAAGCCTGTTACGCTTCGCTCGACGCGCGACGCGAAGGCGTTGGGGATCGAGACGATCTATCAAACGCTGGCGCTGTCGGAAAATCTCGACTCGGTCGCCAATCTGTTCCTCGGCCGCGAGCTGACCGGATGGCTCGGGTTTATGAACGAGGAGGCGATGGAGGAGCAGACGCGACTCACGCTGGAGCGTTTGCGGCTGCGGCTGCCGCAGCTCTCCAACCTCGTCGCCAGTCTCTCCGGCGGGCAGCGGCAGGCGGTGGCGATTGCGCGGGCGATCCACTTCAACGCCAAGGTGCTCATCATGGACGAGCCGACCGCGGCGCTCGGGCCGGAGGAGACGCGAAAGGTCGGCGCGCTCATTTCCGAACTTGCGCGGCAGGGGATCGGAATCATCCTGATCAGCCACGACATCAACGACGTGTTCGACCTCGCTAGCCGGCTCGCCGTGATGAAGAACGGCCGCCTCGTCGGCGCGGCGCGGACGGCCGATGTCACCAAGGACGAGGTGCTCGCCATGATTATCGCGGGCAAGCTGCCGCAACGGGCGCCGGCATGATTGTCGATGCGCACGTCCATTTGTGGCGCTTGAGCCGCGGCGACAATATCGCGCTTCAACCGTCGATGACCGCGATCTACCGCGACCGCGAGCCGCAGGACCTCGCGCCGCGGCTCGAGGCGGCGGGCGTCTCGCGCGTCGTCGTCGTGCAGGCCGCCGAGACCCTCGCCGAAACCCTGTTCACCGTCGGGCTCGCGCGCAAATTTCCCTGGATTGCGGGCGTCGTCGCGTGGGTCGAGCCGGGCTCGCCGGCGATTGAGGAGGAAGCCGCGGCGCTCGCCTGGAACCCTATCGTCAAGGGCGTCCGGCCCGTGCGCGACGACAATCGCTCCATCGCCTGGATGCTCGACGAGCGGCTCGGGCGCGGCTGGCGGGCGCTCAGCGACAATGGCCTCTCGCTCGACATTCTCGTGCAGAACTGGCGCGAGATTCCGCTCAGCGTCCGGCTCGCCGAGAGTTTGCCTGACCTCCAAATCGTAATCGATCATTGCGGCAAGCCGGATATCGCGGGCGGGGCGTTCGATCCCTGGGCGCGTTACATCGAAGCGTTGGCGGCGCTGCCGAATGTCGTCTGCAAGCTCTCGGGGCTGATGAATTGCGCGGGGGCGGGCGCGCGCCGCGCGGACGTGGAAATCTACGCCAACCATATTCTGCGGGCCTTCGGCGCGAACCGCGTGATGTGGGCGAGCGACTGGCCGCCGCTCGATCTCGCCTCCGACTACGCGACGTGGAAGCGCGTCAGCGATGAAATCTTGGCGTCGCTGCCGAGCGCCGAACGCGGCGCGGTGAGGGCGGGCGTAGCGACGCGCGTCTATCGTCTCTAGAGCTAGTTGCAATTGATAAGGTTCGCCGCCGCCGTTCCCTCTCCCCTTTGGGGAGAGGGTTAGGGTGAGGGGCGCCTGCGCTCAAACACCCCTCACCCGAACCCTCACCCCGCAAGCGGGGAGAGGGAGACACGACGGCTGTGTCAAACCAAACGCAGAACGCTCTAGCCTCGCGCGCTAGGCCGCGCGCAGGGCGGGCCACAGCTCGTCGGGAATCGGGCGCGCGAGATTTGCGCGCAGAGCGGCGACTTCGGCGGCCGAGGCGAGCCCCGGAATCACCGCTGTCACCGCCGGTTGGCGCAAGGGATAGGCGAGCGCGACCGCAGCGAGGGAAACCGAGCGGCTCGCGCAGATCGCCTCCAGGCGGCGCACGCGGGCGCGAACGGCTTCGTCCGCCGGTGCGTAGTTGTAACGCGCGCCGTCGATGGCGCCCGTCGCCAGGATGCCGCTGTTATAGGGACCGCCGACGATGAGCCCGATGCCGCGCTCGGCGCAGAACGGCAAGAATGTTTCTTCCGCCTCGTGTTCGAGCAGCGTGACGCGTCCCGCCAGAAGACACCCGTCGAGGGGAACGCGCCGCGCGAAATCTTGGGCTACCCGCCATTCGTTGACGCCGAGCCCGATGGCGCGGATCGCGCCCTCCGCCTTCAGGTCGCACAGCGCGCGATAGGCGCCGTCAAGGGCCTCGGCGAAGCGGCGCGGTTGCTCGGCTCCGTGCGTCCAACCGTCGATGTCGTGAATGAGGGCGATGTCGATGTTGTCCAGCCGCAGACGATCCAGGCTCTCGCCAATCGAACGCCGGGCGCCCTCGCGGCTGTAATCGAACACGACGACCCCGCCGGCGGATTTCGGGCGGATCAACCGGCCGACCTTGCTCGAGAGCACGAAATCCCCTCGCGGCCTGTTTCGCAGGAATGCTCCGAGCCGACGCTCGCTGTCGCCATGACCGTAATAGGGCGCGGTGTCGAAATAGCGGACGCCCGCCGACCACGCCGCCTCCAACGTGCTAAGCGCGACCTCGGCCGCGTCAGGCGTCGCGAGCCAGCCCAACGGTCCGCCGCCGAAGCCGACGCAGGAAAGCTGAAGATCCGACTGGCCGAGCCGTCGTGTTTCCATGCGTTCCGTTCCTCCCGCCGCGCCGATGATCTCGCCAGCGCGTGTTCCAAGACATCGACCGGGCCGATAGCCCCTCATCCGCGGCTGCGGTTGGCGCGAACCGCCCAAGGCTTGACCCTTCCGAACAGATGTTCCTCCGTCTGCGCTCGAAGTCGACAACCGGGTCCGAGGAGTTCGCGCGTATTCGCTCAGGCGTCCAGCGCTCTCCCGAGTTGTCAGGTAGGGGCCGGCGCACGCCACACGGCCATGTAGGCCTCGCGCAGGTTCGCCGCTGTGACCATCAGGCCGGTCGACGAGATCCAGGCCGGCGGCGGGCGACCAATCAGGCCGAGCAGCGCGGCGCTCGCCGCGGCCGCCCCCTGATCGTATGGGCGCTGCGCGGCGACGCCTTTCAGAGGACCGTCGCGCTTCAGTTCCGCGACGATCTCGTTGCCGAGATCGACCGTCGTCATCGGCAGCGAGCGGGCGCCCTCGCGAATGCGGGCGAGCACGCGCAGGGCGGGGACGTCCCAGGCGACGAAGACCGCGTCGAGATCGTCGTTCTCGACGAGGAGCTTCTCATAGGCTGCTCCCGCCTCTTCAACCTCGGCGAAGCGGCTGCGCACGAGGGTCAGGTCGGGGCGACTGGCGGTCATCCACTTGCGAAAAGCGAGTTCGCGCTCGTTGGTGACGAAGAACTCCGCGCCGTAGTTGACGATGCCAACGACGCCCTCGTCGGGCGCCCAGGGCGAAATCAGTTCGGCTGCAATGGCGCCGAGTCCGAAATTGTCGGCCGAGGATACGGCGAGATAGTCGACGCTGGGCCGCAGCCCGGAGGGCGCGTTGTCGAGCAGCACCAATTTCTTGCCCGCCCGCGCAATCGCACGATGCGCCTCCAGCACTTCCGCGGAGCCGATGGGCAAGGAGATCACGGCGTGGATGGGCGCAACGGCGAACCGGCGTAGCGCCTCGTTCTGCTTCGTCTTGTCGAAACCGCAATCGACGACTTCGGTGACCGTCGCGCCGTGCAGGCCCAGTGTGCCGATGATGCCGGCGAGTTCCTGGCGCGACCAGTCGCTTGTCGTCGTGTGCAGCACGATGGCGACGGAAAACTGGCCAGCGCGGGCGGCGGCGGCCTCGCTGTCGGTCAGGACGAGTTTGTCCGCCGGGAAGGCTTTTTCGCCGTGGGGCCCCAGGCCGATCGTCGACATTGCTCCCCCCGGGATTGCGCCGCTTATTTGGCGCCAATTCGGACAATTGCACAAGATATCGGCGGTTCAAGTCCGTTCGTCAGTCGCGCGGCGGTGGCCGCGGCGGGGGCGGGGGCTGCTGGGACGCAAAGCGTCGCTTGCGGCCACGCGCCTCGGCCATAAAGGCCTCGAACGACGGTTGCCGCCGCGGCGTGGCGTGCGCGATCCATTCGCGCGCCCGCGCCGGAGCGAACGTCTCCTCGGCGGCGAGCGCGGCGGCGCCGACGAGTTCGGCCGACCCGGCGAGTTCGGAACGCACGATGCGCAGGTCGCGGGTGAGGACGGGATGCGAGCGGCGGTAAATCGCCTCACGCACGGCCGCCAGAAGGATTTCGCCGGAATGGGCGAGCGCGCCCGCCAGCACGACCGCCGCAGGATTTAGCAGGTTGACGAGCGGCGCCAGCGACTCGCCGATCAGGCGCCCCGACCGTCCGAGCAGATCGGCGCAGAAGGCGTCGCCGAGTTGCGCCCCGTGGCTCACATCGGTTTCGGCGACCTCGCCCTGCCGATCGAGCATTTCGGCGAGATAGCGACTACGTCCGTCGGCGGCCGCGGCCGCGGCGACGCGCGCTACCGCCTCGCCGCTCGCCACGACGTCGAGACAGCCCCTCGCGCCGCAATGGCAAATCAGTTCGGAGCCCTCGCCCGTCGGGATGTGTCCGATAAGGCCCGCATGACCTTGAGCGCCTGTGTGAAGGCGCCCGTCGGCGATGACGCCGGCAGTTACGGACCGGTCGAGCCGCACGCACAGCACGTCGCGGAAGCCTTGGCCCGCCCCGCGCTTCATTTCGCCGAAAGTCATCATTTGCGTGTTGCTGCGCGCCCAGCACGGCGCCCCGATGTGAAGCGCCAGTTCGGTGGCGAAATCGAAGCTGCGCCAGGCGCGCAGGGCGTCGACCGCGGCGGGACCGAGGGCCTCGGCGTCGTTTGCGTCGGCGCGGGCGAGCTCCGGCAGCGCCAGGCCGATCGCCCATGCGCTGGATTTGCCGCCCCGCTCTTCGAGCAGCCAGAGAAACAGCGTCACCAGACGGTCGAGAATGGCTTCGGGCCCTTCCGCCAGATCCGCCGCTTCGTGATGCTCGACGACGAGGTCGCCGGCGAGATCGGCGAGGCCGACCGCAATCGAGGCGCGGTCGACATGCGCGGTCAGCACTGCGCCCGCCTCGCGGCGAAAGCGCATGTTTCTTGGCGCCCGGCCGCCGATTGCGGGGCCCAGTTGGCCCTCGACGATGAGACCGAGCCTCTCCAGGGCCGCAAGCCGGTCGGCGACGACAGCGCGACCGAGTTCGGAGGCGCGCTCGATGTCGAGGCGCGTCGTCGCCTCGCCGGATCTGATCAGCCCGAGCAGCGTCGCCAGACTTGTCCCGCCGGTCTCCAGCAGGCTCGGACGGCCGACACGCCGCTTGCCGCCGCCGGCGGGGTCAGGACCGACGCCATCCATCGAAATCTCGGCTTAAAGCGTCGCTTTGCATCTAAAGATCATGCCGCATCGATAGTTTTTCCGCAATAGCGCCGCATTGCGCGCCGCAAAATACCGAACGAAATAATTTTCCAACAAAAGTCACCGCTCTTTCGCTCTTTTTATTGTTGACCTCAAAGCCGCGTGTCCTCAAACTCCACCCAGATCGAACGTCGCGAACGAACCGCGGCGCTTGCATACCGAGGAGGAAAGGCCCGTGGACATACGATTTGCGTATCAAGCCAATTGCTGGGGGCCGCTGGGCGGGCATCCCGTCGGCGTAACGTCCATTGGCCAACTCACCTATCTCACCTTCGGCGACATGGATCGGGCGATCGCGGAGATCGCGGAGGCGGGTTATCACGGCGTCGAACTCTTCGACGGCAACCTGCTCGACCATCCCGGCGGACCCGGCGCGCTGAGGTCGTCGCTCGCCGGCGCCGGCGTCAAACTCGTCGCCGCCTATTCCGGGGCGAACTTCATTTTCCCCGACGTCGCCGAACAGGAAATCGCCAAGATCGCGCGCGTGGCCGACGCCGCCGCCGCGCAGTCGGCCGAGCACCTCGTCATCGGCGGCGGCGCCAAGCGTCTCGAAGGCGTGCAGCCGGGCGACCTCGAACGGCTCGCCGCGGGGCTCGAGAAAGTCGTCTCGATCGCCCGCGCGCGCGGCCTCAAAGCGCACTATCACCCGCACCTGTCGACCATCGTCGAAGGTCCGGCCGAAGTGGACCGTATTTTCGGACTGACCTCAATCGACTTCTGTCCCGACACCGCCCATCTCGCCGCCGCCGGCGGGGATGTCGCCAGCATGGTGCGCAAGCACCGCGCGCGCATTTCCTATGTGCACCTCAAGGGCCTGCGTCGCGAACCCTTCGCCTTCACGCCGCTCGACGAGGGCGATCTCGACAATGCGGCGGTGATCCGCGCGCTGACGGACACCAACTTCGACGGCTGGATCGCCGCCGAACTCGACGCCTGGCCGGACCCGAAGGGCGCGGCGAAGCGCAGTTTGAACTTCATGAAGAAGACCATCGCGGCGGCGTGAACCCGCCAACCGGGAGGAAACGCCGGACCTGTCGCCTTCGGGCGACCGGCTTGGCCATGCCTGAAACCAAGGAGGAAGACTATGCGAAACACCATGTTGCTGACCACCGGCTCCGCGCTGGCGCTGATCTTTACGGCGGCCGGTAGCCCGGCCTTCGCCACCGATCCCGACGCCGCGCTGGCGGCGATGAAGAGCCAAGTCTTTTCGACCGGCCCGAACGGCGAGAAGGCGTCTCCGGCCTCCGGCGTCGCGCTCACCGCCGATGAACTGGCCAAGGTGAAGGCCAGACACGCGACCGCCGCGCTCGTGTTCCACTATGGCGGCAACGACTGGTCGAATGCGCAGGAGGTCGCGCTCAAGGCGACCTTCGCCGCCGAAGGCATCGATGTGATCGCCACGACCGACGCGGGCTTCAAACCGGAAAAGCAGGTCGCCGACCTTGAGACCGTGATGGCGAAGAAGCCCGACATCATCGTTTCGATCCCGGTCGACGCGGTCGCCACCGCCGCCGCCTACAAGGCCGTCGCCGACAAGGGCGTGAAGCTCGTGTTCATGGACAACGTCCCCAAGGGCTTCACCGCAGGCAAGGAATATGTGAGTTCCGTCTCCGCCGACAATTACGGCAACGGCGTCGCCGCCGCGCATCTGATGGCGAAGGCGCTCAAGGGCAAGGGCGAGATCGGTCTCGTGTTTCACGCCGCCGATTTCTTCGTCACGCGCCAGCGCTATGACGGCTTCAAGAAGACGATCCAGGAGGACTATCCCGACATCAAGATTGTCGAGGAGCAGGGCATTGGCGGTCCCGACTTTTCCGGCGACGCCGAGAAGGCGGCCGGAGCGATCCTCACTGCGCACCCGAGGGTCAATGCGATCTGGGCGGTCTGGGACGTGCCGGCGGAAGGCGTCATGTCAGCGGCGCGCGCGGCCGGGCGCGACGATCTCGTCGTCATCAACGAGGACCTCGGCGAGAACGTTGCGATCGCGATGGCCAAGGGCGAGTTCATCAAGGGCCTCGCGTCGCAGCGCCCCTACGATCAGGGCGTCGCCGAAGCGACCCTGGCCGCTTACGCGCTGATCGGCAAGCCGGCGCCGGCCTATGTCGCGCTGCCCGCGGCGCCGATCACACGCGATACCTTGCTCGCAGGCTGGAAGGAAATCTACCATCAGCCGCCAACCGACAAGATCGTGAGGAGCTTCAAGTAATCGGGACGCGCCTCGCAGTTCCGCCAGGGACGGCCCGCCTGAAACGCTTCGGCGGGTCGTCCTGCCCTGTTTTCCATTGAGGACACCGATTCATGTCCGCATCCGTCGCCGAGGCCGCGTCCGCTCCGCAAGTCGCCGTGCGCCTGATCGGCGTCTCCAAACGCTTCGGCGGCGTTCGCGCGCTCGATGACGTCAGTCTCGAAGTTCAGGTCGGCGAAATCCACGCCCTGCTCGGCGAGAACGGCGCCGGAAAGTCGACGATCCTGAAGATCCTCAATGGCGTTCACGCGCCGACCGCGGGCCTGATCGAGGTGCTCGGGCGCCGGCTCGGCGAGCACACGCCCGACGAAGCCAAACGCGCCGGCATCGGCATGATCTTTCAGGAAATGAGTCTCGTGCCGACGCTCACGGTCGCGCAGAACATTTTCCTCAACAACGAAATGAAGGACGCGCGCGGCTTCATCGACGACAGCAGCGCCCAAGGCCGCGCCCGCGACCTGTTCGCCACGCTTGGCGTCGAGATCGACCCCAGGGCCGAGGTCAGTTCTCTTTCGGCCGGGCAGCGTCAGCTCACCGAGATCGTCAAGGCGATTTCGCGCGATGCGCGCGTTCTCATTCTCGACGAGCCCACGACGGCGTTGTCGGGCGGCGAGGTCGAGAAACTGTTCGCCTTCCTGCGCAAGCTGAAGGGAGAGGGCGTCGCCATCATCTATGTCTCGCACCGTATGGACGAGATCACCCGCATCGCCGACCGCGCCACCATTCTGCGCGACGGACGTCATGTTGTGACCGCGCCGATGAGCGAGCTGACGCTCGACAAAATCATCGAGCATATCGTCGGACGTCGTTCGCGCGGCTTTTCGGACGTGAAGCGCGAGCAGGCATTGCGCGGCGAGCCGCTGCTGGAATTGCGCGGAGTCAGCGGTCCCCGCAAGCCGGTGAAGATCGATCTAACGCTCCACGCCGGCGAGGTCGTCGGAATCGCCGGCCTGCTCGGGAGCGGCCGCAGCGCGCTGGCGCGGGTCTTGTTTGGCGTCGATCCGAAACGCGAAGGTGAGATTCTCGTCCGTGGCGTTCCGGCGTCGATCAACAGCCCCATCGATGCGATCGCGCATGGCGTCGCGCTGGTGCCGGAAGACCGCCTCCGTCAGGGACTGATTCTCGATCACTCCGTCGAGTCGAACGCCTCGCTGACCATTCTCGACCGTCTCGCGTCCTGGCTGTTCCTGTCGACAACCCGGACGCGCGAGGCGGCGGACCGGCAGATCGCCGGACTCCGGATCAAGACCGCGTCGCGCGAGGCGCCGGTCCGCACGCTTTCGGGCGGCAACCAGCAAAAGGTGGTGATCGCGAAATGGCTCAACGCCGAACCCGATATTTTCGTGCTCGACGAGCCGACCGGCGGCGTGGATATCGGCTCCAAGGCCGAGATCATAGCTTTGGTGCGCGATCTGGCGGCGCGCGGCAAGGCGGTTCTCGTCATCTCCTCCGAACTCTCGGAATTGCTCACCGCCGCGGACCGCATAGTTGTGATGGCGGACGGACGCATCGTTCAAGAGACGCCGCGCGAGGCGTTCGACGACCCCAATCCTTCGGACGATCTGGGGGAGCGACTGCAATATGCCGAGCGCAAGCTTTCCCAGATCATTCAGAGAGCGCATAGTCATGTCTGAGACAGTCGCCAATCCGGCCACCTCGTCCTTCCTCGCAAACTGGCGTCAGTACATTCCCTATCTGGGTTTCGTGCTGATCTTCGCCTTTTTCTCGGCGACCCTGTTCAACCAGGGCTTCCTCGATCCGAACAATCTGCTGAACATCCTGCGCCAGACGGCGATGATCTCCATCATGTCGGTTGGCATGACCTACGTGCTCGCCGCCGGCGAGATCGATCTCTCGATCGGCATGGTGGCGGGGCTCATCTCGCTCGTCGCGGCGGTCGCGATGGATCATTACGGCCCCGTGGCGGGCGTCGCCGCGGGCCTTCTGGTCGGCGCCCTCGTCGGCGCGGTCAACGCGCTGCTCACCACCCGCATCGGCATCCCCTCGTTCCTGACGACGCTGGCCATGATGGGCATCGCGCGCGGCACGGCGATGTGGATGACCTCGACCAAGTCCGTGCCCATTCTCGACGACAATTTTATCTGGTTGTTCGGCGGCGGCAACCTCGGGCCGATCCCCGTGCTCGTGCTCTGGACGCTGGTCGTCGCGGCGCTCGGCCACGTCGTATTGCGCCGTACGACCTTCGGCCGCCGTGTGCTCGCCACGTGCGGCAGCGAGACCGCGGCGCGCTACAGCGGAATCGACACCCGCGGAATCAAGATGCGCGTCTTGATGATTTCGAGCCTCGGCGCGGCTGTCGCCGGCATGCTCTATGCCGGGCGTCTGCACTCCGGCCGGTTCCAGCTCGGCGAAGGCGACGAACTCTCCGTGATCGCCGCAGCCGTCCTCGGCGGCACCAGCCTGTTCGGCGGCGCGGGCTCGGTCGTCGGTTCGATCGTCGGCTCGCTGATGATCGGCGTCATCAACAACGGACTGCTGCTGATGGGCCTCGAATACAGCCAGCAGCTGATCGCCCGCGGCGTCATCATCATCGTCGCCGTCGCGATCAGTCAGTCACGCAAATAAGAGGAGCCTTCGATGTCCTACTGCACTCTCATTGGCACGGTAGTCGCCACGGACGAGACGCGCGAGGAACTGCGACGCATCCTCTCGGACATGGTCGCCCCGACCCGCGCCGAGCCCGGTTGCGTCAACTATGATTTCCACGTCGACGCCGAAGACCCCAACGTCTTCGTCTTCTACGAGAACTGGAAAAGCCGCGCCGATCTCGACGCACATCTGAAAACCCCGCATCTGGCTCCACTCGTCGGCAGGCTCGACCAGCTGCTCACCCGGCCCGTGGAGATGCGCTTCCTCGAAATGATAAGCGAACGCGCGGCCTGAGCCGGCCGCGACACCCAACCCACGCGATGTCTGTCTACGGTCGAAGGAGGCCGAACGGAGAGTCGCGCGTCCGTTTCAATGGCGAAGGAGAAATGAAATGACCCGGAAACTGAATGTGGCGATGATCGGCGGCGGATTCATGGGCAAGGCGCACGCCCTGGCCTATGCGGCGATGCCGATGTTCTTCTGGCCGGCGCCGGCCATCGCGCATCGCAAGGTGCTCGTCGATGTGACGAAGGAACTCGCCGAGACTGGCCGCCAACGTTACGGCTTCGAAGAGGCCGCGCACGACTGGAAGGAGGTCGTCGCGCGCAAGGACATCGACATCATCGACATCGTCACGCCCAACGACAGCCACGCGGAA
>Ga0182030_10008562_pt1 | contig 21161 bp, 14 predicted proteins | sample 812S3MmetaG_FD_121299 | JGI IMG/M metagenome (GOLD analysis project Ga0182030, IMG submission 121299) | Permafrost microbial communities from Stordalen Mire, Sweden - 812S3M metaG (Illumina Assembly) | ecosystem: Environmental > Terrestrial > Soil > Wetlands > Permafrost | place: Sweden...
ATCGAAGATGTCGCGGCCGGGCGGCCTTACCTTTCCACCGGCGATACCGACATTGACGCGAACTCCTGGCAGGTGGCGCTGCGCGCGGCGGGCAGCGTGCTCCAGGCCGCGGATGCCGTGGCGAGCGGACGCGCCCGCAGCGCCTTTTGCGCCGTGCGCCCGCCCGGCCACCATGCCACCGCGCGGCGCGGCATGGGCTTCTGCCTGTTGAACAACGTGGCCCTCGCGGCCCGCTACGCGCAGCGGCGGCACGGCATGGAGCGCATTCTGATTGTGGATTGGGACGTCCACCACGGCAACGGTACGCAGGAGATTTTCTACTCCGACGCTTCGGTCTTCTTTTTCAGCAGCCACCAGTGGCCGCTCTATCCGGGCACGGGCCGCGCCGACGAAACCGGCGAAGGCGCGGCCGAGGGAACCACCATGAACTTTCCGTTCCCGGCTGGCTCCGGCCGCGCGGAGATTCTGGGCGCGGTCCAGGATTCGCTGATGCCGGCCGCCCGCCGTTTCCATCCCGACCTGGTCTTGATCTCGGCCGGTTTCGATTCGCGCGCCGGCGATCCGCTGGGCCGCTTCACTCTGACCGACAAAGACTTCGCCGACCTCACGCGCACGGTGATGGAGTTGACGGACGGCCGCGTGGTTTCGGTGCTCGAAGGCGGCTACAGTCTGGAAGGCCTGGCCAGCGCGGCCGCCGCGCACGTGGCGGCACTCAGCGAGTGATCTGATAGATGAGGCTTTCCGGGTCGCGCGCGCCGGGCCTGGGCGGGACGCGAACTCCGCCAATCTTCTCCATGGCTCGCTGGGAGCGCACATTACACGCTCCCACCAGAAAGATGACGCTCCCCACGAACTGGAAGGCGTGCTTCAGCATGAGCTGTTTCATTTCGCGGTTGTACCTGCCGCCCCAGTGAGACCGGGCCAGGAAGGTCCAGCCGATTTCGATCTCGCTTCTGGGTTCGTCATAGCCATGAAATCGCGACGACCCGATGACCTGGCCATCCTTTCGATCGAGAGCGACCAACGCTCCTCCGGATTCCAGGCCGTCGCGGAAGAACTCCCGGAAGACCTCGATCCTGGAGCGGTCGTTCCTGGGATGCTGCTCCCAAGTCAGCGGATCGGATGCAACCGTGTAGAGGTCAACAAAATCATCCGGACGCAATGGCCGGAGTGTGAGCAGTTCGCCGCTGAGAGTGGGCTGGAGATCAAAGGGCAATCACTTACTCCTTCACTCCAACGTCCAACACCACCGCGTCCAGCGCGCCGTTCGCCAGGCGCACGTGGATTCCGGAGCCGGCGGGCGCTGCGGCGACGTTTTTCAAGATGCCGTGCTGGTTCGACACAATCGCATAGCCGCGCTCCAGAATCCGCAGCGGGCTTAGCTGTAACAGCTTCGCCACGTTCTGTTCCAGCCTGCTGCGTCGCCGTGCCAGCGCCAGGCGCATGATTTGCGCGCCGGTGGTTTGGGCTGCTTCCATGCGCCGGCGCGAAGCGGCCAGACGCGGGCGCGCGTCGAAGCGGCGGAGCCGCTGCTCCAGGTCGAGCCGCCGGCGGGCGCGCCCGGCGAGCGCGGCGCGCACCCGTTCGCGCAGGCGATACTCCTGCTCGTCGATGCGCTGCAGGCCTTTTCCCACGCGGCGATGCAGCACGCCCAGGGCACGGTCCACGCCTTGCTGGCGCAGACGTTTCTCCAGCATGGCCAGGCGATAGCGAACCGATTGCGCGGCCGTGGTGCGCGACCGGGCGATGCGCTCCAGAAGATCGGCGCGCGCGGGCACCACCATTTCCGCGGCCGCGGAGGGCGTGGGTGCGCGCAGGTCCGCCACAAAATCGGCGATGGTGACATCGGTCTCATGTCCCACGGCGGAAATCACCGGCACGGCGCAGGCCGCGATGGCGCGCGCCACGGCTTCTTCATTGAACGTCCACAAGTCTTCGAGCGAGCCGCCGCCGCGGCCCACAATCACCACGTCCGGCCAGCGGCTGTTGCTGAAGTATTCGATGCCGCGGCAAACGTCTTCCACCGAACCTTCGCCTTGCACCAGCGCCGGAAAGAGCCGGATGTGCAAGCCGGGAAAGCGGCGTTTGAGAATCTTAAGCATGTCGGCGATGGCGGCGCCGCGCGGCGACGTCACTAACCCGATGCGGCGCGGAAAGCGCGGCAGCGGGCGTTTCCGTTCGGCCGCGAAGAGGCCTTCGGCGGCCAGCTTTTTCTTGAGCTGTTCGAAGGCCAGTTGCAGCGCCCCCAGGCCCTGCGGCTCCATCAGATCCACGATCAGTTGGTATTCGCCGCGCACTTCATAAACATCAATGCGGCCGCGCGCCAGAACGGCCAAGCCGTCCTGCGGTTTGAATTTCCAATAGCGGTGCGCGGAGCGGAAGGCCACGCATTTCAACTGCGCGTCGGTTTCCTTCAGCGTGAAGTAATAATGACCGCTGGTGGCCAGCTTGAAGCCGGAGATTTCACCGGCGACCCAGACATCGGCGAATTCCGCGCCGAGCATGGCGCCAATCGCGCGATTCAGTTCGCTTACCGAAAAGATGCGCCTTGGCGGCGGTCCGAAATCGAACTCCAGCCCGATTTGCTCCACCGTGCCATGGTACCGCGACGGTTTGCGGACTTCCTACAGTGCGAATTCAGCCTTCATGACTTCGTCTTCGATGGAATACTTCATGGAGAAGCCGAGCTTTTCGCAGATGCGGATGACGGCGCGGTTGTCCGGCAGAATTCCCGCCGTCACTTTGCCGATTTTTTCCGAGGCGGCCACCGTCAGCATGCGGGAGAGCAGTTCTTTGCCCAGGCCGCGGCCCTGCCATTTGTCGCTGATCAGGACGGCCACTTCGGCTTCGCTGGTTCCGTGGATTTTGACCAGCCGGCCCACGCCCAGGATGTCGCTCTCGCCGGTCTCCGGATTGCGGCGCGCGGCCACCAGCGCCATTTCGCGGTCGTAATCGATGAAGCAGATGCGCGTCAGGCGCTCATGCGTGACGCGCTGTTCCAGGTTGATGAGGTGGAAATAGCGAAGGTACACGCTGCGCTCGGAAAGCGTTTCGTGGAACCGCACCATGGCCGGCTCGTCCTCCGGCCGGATGGGACGGATGGTCACGTCGTTGCCGTCCTTCATGGTCCACGGCGCTACGTAGCGCGACGGGTAGGCGCGAATGGCGGTTATGGGAATCTGGTCGAGTTCCACTTCGGGCCCGTGCACCACGACGCGCGCGTCGAGCGCGATGAGGCCGTCCGGGGAAACCAGCAGCGGATTGATGTCCATTTCCTTGATCCAGCGCTGCTCCGCCACCAGGGCGCTGAACCGCACCAGCAGCAACTCGAGCGCCGGCAGATCCACCGGCTTGCGTCCGCGCACGCCCTTCAATGCTTTATAGATTTTGGTCTGCTCCATCATGCGGCGCGCGAGGGTCGTGTTGAGCGGCGGCAGCGCCAGAGCGCGGTCCTTAAAGATTTCTACCAGCTGGCCGCCGGTTCCGAAGAGCAGCACGGGGCCGAATTGCGGATCGAGACTGGAGCCGATGATCAGCTCGTAAGCATCTTTGAGGCTGACCATGGGCTGGACGGTGACGCCCTGAAAGTGCTGGGGACCCACCTTTTCGCCGACCGAGGTCTGGATGGCGTCGAAGGCCTTCTTCACGCCTTCGGGACTGCGCAGGTTCAACTGAACGCCGCCCACATCGGTCTTGTGCGTGATGGTCTCGGAGTAGATCTTCAGCACCACCGGGTAGCCGATTTCGTCAGCCGCAGCCACGGCGGCCGCGGCGTCGGCGGCAATGATGGTCCGCGCCACGGGAATGCCGTAGGCGCTCAGCACTCGCTTGGATTCGAACTCCGTGAGGACGGCGCGGCCTTCGGCCCGCGACTGGAGTACGATCTCTTCCACCAGCTTGCGGTCCGGCATCCACTCGGCCGAGTCCTGCGGCATGTCGGGCGTTTCGTACAGCGACTTCAGGTTATAGCTGTACTGCCACATGTAATTGAAGGCGCGCGCGGCGGTATCGGGATAAGGGAACGTGGGGATGTTGGCGCGATTCAGAATGGCTTCCCCCGCCGCCACATCCACGCCGCCCATCCAGCTTGCCAGCAGCGGCTTGCCTTCCTGCCTGGCCAGAGGCTTGAGCTGCTCGGCGATGTGGGTGGGGTCGGTCATGGCCTGCGGGGTGAGGATCACCAGCATGCCGTCGCTATTGGGATCGTTTGCGGCGATTTCGAGCGCCTTGGCGTACCGCTCCGGAGACGCGTCTCCGATGATGTCCACCGGGTTGTTATGGCTCCAGGTGGACGGCAGCACGGCATTGTAAGCTTCCATGGCGGAGGCAGACAACTCGGCCAGTTCTCCGCCGCCCATGATGAGAGCGTCGGCGGCCAGCACGCCCGGGCCACCGGCATTGGTGACGATGGTGAGGCGCGGACCGCGCGGGCTGGGCTGTTTGGAGAGCACTTCAGCCATGTAGAACAGGTCGGCGATGTTGTTGACGCGCAGCACACCGCTGCGGCGGAAAGCCGCATCCAGCACTTCATCGCTTCCGGTGAGCGAACCGGTGTGCGACGCTGCGGCTTTGGCGGCTGCTGCCGTTCGGCCCGGCTTGATGACGATGATGGGCTTGTTCAATGCCACTTCGCGCGCCGCTGAAAGGAATGAGCGCGCGTTGCCGATGGATTCCATGTAGACGACGATGGACCGCGTCTTCGGATCGTTGCCCAGGTGATAAATCAGGTCGCCCCAGCCGACATCCACCATGGAGCCGACGGAGACGAACGCGCTGAAGCCCACCATTTCCTTCAGGCTCCAATCGAGCACCGCGGTGCACAGCGCGCCGCTCTGGCTGATGAAGCCCACCGAGCCGGGCCGCGCGATGGTAGTGGCGAAGGTAGCGTTGAGACCGGATAGGGGGGACATGACGCCCAGGCAGTTCGGGCCGATGACGCGGATTTCCGCGGCTTGCGCTTCCTTCAACAACTGGCGCTCCAACTCTGCGCCTTCCGGTCCAATTTCCTTGAAGCCGGCCGAGATCACGATCGCACCGCGCACGCCGTGTTGGCCGCAATCGCGGATGAGCGCCGGGATGCCGGGCGGCGGCGTGACGATGACGGCCAGATCGACCGGCTCCGGGACATCCGCGATAGAGGGATAGGCCTTCACGCCCAGAACGCTGGCCCGCTTGGGGTTGACGGGATAGACGGTGCCGCCGAAGGGGCTGGTGACCAGGTTCCAGAGGACCGTGCGCCCCACGCTGTTGAGGGTTTCGGTAGCGCCGATGACCGCTACCGTTTTGGGATAAAAGAATACATCCAGGGGCTGGCTGGCCCCGATGGGCGACTTCTTACGCTGGGGTTTGGCTGCTTGCATCCTCTTGGTCCGCCTTTGGGGCATCCGCCTCTGGACGGAAGGCGGCCCGGTTGAGTGCGTCCACCACGTCCAGGACGTTGAGCCCGTTCTTGCGCGCCACGGTTTCGATTTCGCAGTCGTCGCAGGACGGCCGGAAGCGGAACTCCTCAAAGATGGGAAGGGTTTCAGGGTGACGTTGTTTCACGTCACGGATGATCGTGTCGCGGCGGATCAGTTGATCAAATCGAAACATAGTGTGCGCCTCTCGGAACGGTAACAATAGCACCTGACCAGCCAAAGAATCCTCTAATATTTTCAGTGGGTTGGCGGCGCAGGCCGGTTGCTGCTGAGCGATATGCCCCATCCCAGCGTCTGGCGAGCCTGAGAAAGGGGCGCAGAGTTGGGTCAAAGCGGTCCGTCCGGCATTCCGCGGCGGCGAAGCAAAGCCAATTTCGAGAAATACCAAACGAAGCCAAGTTCGCCTCTATCTACAAGAAATCAAAGCGTGTGGCGCCTCACCGCCGAAGCGATTCCGGGTTGCCTGCGGGCGTTTTCTATGGCTTGCGCCCTGGGCTATGATCTGGCGCACGGAGGGCCGGCAGCCTGCGACGGCCACCGGCTTTCAGGGAAACCTCCCTCCGCTTCCTATTGTGTTTGGCTCAGTCTATCCAAGCAAAACCACGGTCGCAATAGTAGTTGAAGATACTTGCGCTAGTAATTATATTATTGCTGGACCGCCTCAGCCAGCGGGGCCTTCAGCCGGAAGAACATGACAGCGGCGATCAACTGCATCCCCATCCCGAAGACCACCAGAGCGGCGGTCGAGTGGTCCAGCAGCAGCCCCATGACCGCGCTTCCCAGGAACCACATGATTCCGTAGACGCCATTGAATGCGCCGAACGCGCTGCCGCGTTTGTTCATGGAAACCACCTGGGAGATTCCGGCGCGCAGGCAGGCGTCCTGCGCGCCCATGCCGGTGGCCCAGCAGGCTACGCTGGCAACGGCCGCGCCGGTGCCGCCCCAGAAACCAAGCGGCAGGGACATCATGGAAATCAGAGTGCCAAAGGAAAGAACCACGATGCCATAGCGATCGAAGAGCTTGCCGAAGAACAGCGCGGTGAGACCGTTCAGCCCCATGGCGCCTGAGAACATGAGCGGGATGACGGCCTCACTGGTGAGTCGCGCGTCCTGGAAGTGGTACGAAAGCAGCGCGTAATCGACATAGCCGCACGCCAGCAGGCCGGCCGCGGCGGTATACATCCAGAAGACCTTGGGAAGAGTTTTCTGCGGGGTTTGCTTGGGCGTGGTGCGCCCGGCGTTGGGGTAAACCAGGCGGCCGGTGAGGAGCGCGATGAGTGCGGCGGCGGCCGGAAATGCCAGGCGCAGGTAGGCCGGGCCAAAGTGGTGAGTCCGCATCACGGCATCGGCCATCAGCAACGGGCCCAGCACGGCGCCGGTCTGGTCCATGGCGGAATGTAGGCCGAAGCCCCAGCCATGACCGATCTTACCGGTGGCTTCCGAAAGCAAAACGTCCTTGGCGGGACCGCGGATAGCTTTGCCGGTGCGTTCGACGACGATCAGCAGGGCCGCCATCTGCCAGTTGCCGGCGAAAGCCATGGCGGGGACCACCACCACGTTCAGGAAATATCCCAGAATGGCCACGCTCCAGTAAGCGCGATTGCGGTCCACCCAGCGCCCGGAAAAATAGCGCAGGCTGGCGGCGATCATTTCACCCAGACCGGCGATGATGCCCACCTGCGCGCCGGTGGCGCCGAGCGTCTTGAGGAACGGCCCGACGATGCTGGCCGCGCCTTCATAAGTCATGTCAGCGAACAGGCTGACCATTCCCAGACACACAATGAAGCGGAGCGCAGCGGCGCGTTCCTGCCGGTTAGCCATGAACTTTGTACGATAGCATTTACCGCAGCAGGTTGAGAAGCATGCCGGGCTTGTCTTCGCCGGTGAGGATCTCAATCACCGAGAGCATTCCAAGGAACAGGAGCAGCCCCACGGCGCAATAGCGGACGATTTTGGGTGCGACGTGGGCCTGAATCCATCCGCGCACGCCGGCGCCAATGGATGCGGCCAAAGCGCCCTTGGTGACCATGGCTGAAACGGCGCCGATCCACACCAGCAGGAGCACGTGCGGGTAAGGCTGAGGCACTTCGGTATAGTGCAGCGCCATGCCGGCCGCGGTGAGCTGGCCCACATCGCCCCATTCCGAGAAAAAGATCGCGGCGAAGGAAACGCCCACCGCGCGCGAGGCGGGATACTGTTTGATTTCGCGCTTGTCCGGCTTCCGCCACAGCACAATCGCAATGCCGATGAAGTTGAGGGCGGTAATGGTGGCGACCAGCCACGGGGGCAGGTGCGCGATGAATTTGCTGACGTAGACGGCGACTCCCATTTTGAGCATGAACGCCATGGCCATGCCGCACATGATGGGGACGGTCTTGTATCGAGTGGCCAGGACGCCGGTGGTATAGAGCAGTTTGTCTCCAACGATCTCGGCGACAAACACAGTTCCATAGGTTGCGAGGATAATCGGTAGCATCTGACCTGGGGCCCCTTTGCCTGCGTGCTTCCGCGGGAAAAGGGAAGTATAACAAACGTCGTTTGCGGGGGACTTACTACTGTTGGTAGTAGACGCGGGACCTGGAAGACTCTCAGTTGCTAAAGCGTGCGGGCCGGGCTTGGCCCGGCTGGACCGAGTGACACTTGGTCCGCAGGTTGCCAACCGGTTGCCAACAAGCCCCACACCGAGCAACGGCGGCACTGGATGACGCTCTCCCTGCGGGAGCACGCATCCTTCAGCCCGGCTAAACAAATACTTCAGTCATACGGTGTTGACACTCATCGTGTCAGCGGCATAGGTTGGGATGTGAATCTCTCTTTTGAAGTCCCCAAAGATGGCGCTCTGGACCTGGTGTCCCTGGGCGCGCTGGTGCACCGCCTGGATCCGGGCATCATCCCTTTCCGCAAGGCTTCCCATTGCGAAATTCATGTCAGCGGGGGTGAGTTCAACGTGGCGGCTAACATGGCGGATTGTTTCCGCCTGCGAACGGGAATCGCCACGGCGATGGTGGATTATCCGATCGGGGATCTGATTGCGGAGCGCGTGCGCGCGATGGGTGTTCAGCCCTTCTATAAGCACTTCCCTCACGATGGGGTGACCGGTCCGAATATGGCGGCGGTGTATAGCGACCGGGGCCACGGGATGCGCGCCCCGGTGGTGTTCTACAACCGGTCGAACGAAGCGGCGGCGCGCCTGAAGCCGGGCGATATCGACTGGAAGAAAGTCTTCGCCGGTGGGGTGCGCTGGTTCCACTCCGGGGGGATTTTCGCGGCGCTTTCGCCCACCACGGCGGAACTGGTGATCGAAGGTATGCAGGCCGCTAAAGCGGCGGGCGCGGTGGTTTCTTTCGACCTGAATTACCGCGAGAAACTGTGGAGCATTTCGGGCGGCGCCGCGCGCGCGGCCGAAGTGCTGGACCGCATCGTCAAGAACGTGGATGTGCTGGTGGGCAATGAAGAAGACCTGCAAAAGGGCCTGGCCATTCCGGGGCCGGAAGTGGCTGCGAAATCGAAGCTGGATTCCTCGGCCTTCTTTGGCATGATCGACCACGCCGTGGCCAAGCATCCGCAAGTGAAGATTGTGGCCACGACCCTGCGGGAAGTGCACTCGACGAATCGCCACAGCTGGAGCGCGGTGGCGTGGATCGCCGGCAAGACCTACACGGCGCCGGTAACGGAACTGGATGTTTTCGACCGTGTGGGCGGCGGCGATGGCTTCGCCTCAGGCTTCTTTTACGGGTTGCTGGCGGATGAATCGCCGGAGCAGGCGGTAAGACTGGGCTGGGCCCACGGGGCGCTGCTAACGACGTTCCCCGGCGACACGACGATGGCGACACTCGAACAGGTTCGCGCCTTTGCCAAGGGTGGCGGCGCACGCATTCAACGTTAGTGAGACATTCCATGCCAGCGAAAAACTTTTTTGATCTCACGGGCCGGGTTGTGGCCGTGATCGGCGGCACGTCCGGAATCGGGCGGGAACTGGCCATCGGGCTGGCCGCTGCCGGGGCGCACGTGGTTCCGACGGGGCGCCGCCAGTCCCATGTGGAGGAAGTGTGCACGGCGGTGGAACAGGCGGGCGGGCAGACGCTCCGCCAGGTTTGCGACATCGGCTCGCGTGAATCGGTGGACGCGTTTCGCGATGCGGTGCTAGCGAAATTCGGGCAGGTGGACGTTCTGCTGAATGCGGCCGGGCAGATTTTCCGCAAGCCCACCAACGACGTGAGTGAGGCGGAATGGAACCGTCTTTTCGATGTCAATGTGACGGGCATGCTACGCACGTGCCAGTCCTTTTACGCAGCGCTCAGGGCGCACCGGCGCGGCCGAATCATTAATATTGCGTCGCTGACTTCGTTCGTTGCTTTGGTGCAGGTGACTCCTTACGCGGCGACGAAATCGGCGGTGATGGCGCTGACGCGCAGCCTGGCGGTGGAGTGGGCTCAGGACGGCATCAACGTCAACGCGATTGCGCCCGGCGTTTTCCGCACCGATATTAATGCCGCCCTACTGGATGGAACCGACCGAGGGCGCGAGTTGAAACTTCGTACGCCGATGGGGCGATTTGGGCGGACGGAGGAGCTGACCGGCGCGGCGATTCTGCTGGCATCGGATGCGGCCAGCTTTATCACGGGGCAGTGTATCACGGTGGATGGCGGGTTCCTGGCGTCGGGAGTGAATTCGATTTAACGGGGCGGCTTGACGCGGAGAAGAAGAAGGCACCCTAACGCGGAGCCGCGGAGAAGAAAAGAGATATGGGGTGAACTCCTGGAGTGAGACACGAAGTTGCCTCGTGACTTGAGACGGCCGGTCAGTTGAGCCCCAGCCGAGTCTATCTTGCGGGAAGTCCGTGTCTCACTCTTGAGGTTCACTCCCCCACTTGGTTTCCACCCCACCCTGCTTCCCCCGCTGCTGATAAGATAGTCGTCACCCCTCAGAAGGAGATAAAGATGAACCGAAAGTTGTTTGTCGTTCTGATCGCTCTTTGCGCTTCCTTTGGCTTGTATGCACAGGACACGCCGCCCGATACCCCTCAACAGGCCCCGGCGGCGGCTGGCGGACGCGGTGGACGCGGCGGAGCCGCGGGCGCCAACACGGACCCGCAACCCTATGACACCGTTATCACCAAGGACACCAAGAGCACCAAGGGCGTCTTCACGGTTCACCAGAAGAAGGACACCTTTTATTACGAGATTCCCAAGAGCGAACTCGACAAGGACTTTCTCTGGAATTCGCAGATCGCCAAGACCGCCCCTGGCGTGGGCTATGGCGGCGGCCAGTTGGCTGAAATGGTGGTCCGCTGGTCGCTCAAGGGCAATCGCGTTCTGCTCCTAGACGTCAACTACAGCATGACCGCCGACCCCAAGTCGCCGGTCGCGCAAGCCGTCAGGGACGCTAATAACGACGCCATCATCATGGCCTTCCCGGTGGCGGCGTTTAACAAAGATGGAGCTCCCGTGATCGACGTCACGCGCCTCTTTACCACCGACGTGTCTGAGTTCAGTGCGCGCTCGCACCTGGGTGCATCGGGTGTCGATCCGACGCGCTCCATGGTGGAACACATCACTCCCTTCAGTGAGAACGTGGAAGCTGAAGTCACCATGACCTATACCAACGGGGCGGGCGGACGCGGCGCGGCTGCCGGCGGCCGTGGCGGCGGATTGGGCGGCGGCACCATGCGTGGATCAAGCGCCACCATCCTGCTCCATCACAGTATGGTGAAGCTCCCCGAGGAGCCGATGATGCCGCGCATGTTCGATAACCGCGTCGGCTACTTCACCACGCGCACCATGGACTTCACGCACGACGAGTACAAGGTGGACAACGTGCAATACATTGCGCGCTGGCGCCTCGAAAAGAAAAATCCCAACGCCGCCGTCTCCGATCCGGTGAAGCCGATCGTCTATTACATCGACGCCAGTACTCCTCCGCAGTGGGTGCCGTGGCTCATCAAGGGCGTGGAAGACTGGAATATCGCGTTTAAGGAAGCCGGCTTCAGCAACGCCATCTTCGGCAAGAAGGCGCCCACCGCCGCCGAAGACCCTACCTGGAGCCCGGAAGACGTGCGGCATTCGGTGATCCGTTGGCTGCCCTCCACCACCGAGAACGCCAGCGGTCCGCACATTTCCGATCCGCGCACCGGTGAGATTCTGAACGCGGACATCCAGTTCTACCAGAACGTGATGGTGCTGGCCCGCGACTGGTACTTCACGCAAGTGGGTCCGCTCGATCCGCGCGCCGCGAAACTGCCGCTGCCCGAAGACCTGATGGGGCGCCTGCTGGAATACGTGGTCTGCCACGAAGTGGGCCATACGCTTGGCTTCCAGCACAATATGAAAGCCAGCTCGGAATATCCGTTTGAGAAAATCCGCGATGCCAAGTGGGTTCATGAAATGGGCCACACGCCTTCGATCATGGACTACTCGCGCTTCAACTACGTGGCCCAGCCCGAAGATCACATCGCCGTGGAAGACCTGGTCCCGCGGATTGGCCCGTACGACATCTGGGCCACCAAATGGGGTTATGCTCCGATCCCCGGCGCCAAGACCCCCGACGAGGAAAAAGCGACGCTCAACAAGTGGGCCAAGGAGCAGGACGATAAACCGTGGCTCCGTTTCTCCACCGCCAATTCGGCCGGCTCCGATCCGGGCGATGAAACCGAGGCCGTGGGCGACGCCGACGCCGTGAAGGCGACAGCGCTGGGCGTGAAGAACCTGCAGCGCGTGGAAAAAATGCTGATGACCGCCACCGCCTGGAAAGAGGGCGAAACCTATGACGACCTCAGTGAGATGTATGGCCGCGTGATCAGCCAGTGGCAGACCGAAATGAATCACGTTACGCAGATAGTCGGCGGCTTCAACAGCCAGGAAAAAGCCATCGGTCAGGAAGGGCGCATTTTCAGCCTGGTGGAAAAGGACCGGCAGGCCGAGGCCGTGAAGTTCCTGGTGGACAACGCCTTCACCACGCCCATGTGGCTGATCGATGAGGAGATACTGCGCCGCATCGAAGCCACCGGAGCGATAGACCGCATTCACACCGCGCAGCAGGCCGTGTTGACCAGCCTGCTGAACAGCGCACGCTTCGGCCGCCTGATCGAGCAGGAAACCCTGGATGGTTCGCGCGCCTATTCGCCGGTGGAATTCCTGGGCAGCGTGCGCAAAGGCGTCTGGAAGGAACTGGATGCTCCGGCAGTTAAGATCGACGCCTACCGGCGCGGCTTGCAGCGGTCGTATCTGACCCTGGTGAATGCCAAGATCAATGCCGCGGCGCCCGCTCCGGCGGCAGCCGTTCCGGCCGGGGAAGAGCCAGTGCCAGGCGGCGGACGCGGGGGACGCGGCGGTGGCGCTCCGGGCGACGAGAAAGGCATGTACCGCGCCGAATTGCGTGCCCTCAGCGCGGCCATCACAGCCGCGCTGGCCAAGACCACCGACCATGAAACCAAGGCCCATCTGGAAGCTTCGCGGGACGAGATCTCGAAGATTCTGGATCCGAAGTTTCTGCCGGCTGCACCGGCGGCTGCGGCCGCCGCCGGTGGCCGTGGCGGGATTTTCTATAAGAACCGTTAAAGCAAGTCGATAAGCTCTTTCAGGGGCAGGTGTCATTCTGCCCCTGACGGAGACCAGTGCAGTCATTACCTAATAGATTCAGCGAGTTAGCAGCAGGCATTCTCTCCGCAGGAATTCACTATCCCAGGAGAGATGCATGGCCCGACGTAGTTTCCGGAGCAAAATCTTCCATGGCGTCCTAGCCGGCGCCATTCTTTTTGCGGGAGCTTTCGCTGGCCCACTGCCGGCTCAGACCACCGCCCGGATCACCGAACGGCCCGACAATTCCGTAGTGGTAGCCTTGTTGCACACCACCCATCCGGCCACTGAAGCGGCGCGAGACCTGGGGCGTGTATCGCCCACTCTTCCGATGGAACGCCTGCTTCTGGAACTCCGGGGCAGTCCGGAGCAGGAGTCGGCGCTGGAGCAGCTTCTGGCTGAGCAGCAGGATGTTTCCTCACCGCGTTTCCACGCCTGGCTCACGCCGGGTGAATTTGGCGAGCGGTTCGGCGTTTCCCGGCAGGATCTCGATACGATCACCTCCTGGCTGGCGTCCAGCGGTTTGCAGGTGACCGGCCTGCCGGCGGGCAGCCGCGCCATCGAGTTCAGCGGCGCGGCGGCCGATGTGGAGCGGGCATTTCATACCGAGCTCCACAACTATGAGGTGAATGACGAGCCGCACATTGCCAACTCCACGGATGTTTCGATTCCCCAGGCGCTGGCTCCGGTGGTTCTCGGCTTAACGCCTCTCAACAATTTTCGTGCACGCCCACTGCATCATATCGTGCCGCCGGCGTCAGCCCGGTTCCGCGGCGTGGCGGGTGGCGAAACCGATCTTTCCGGCGGCAGTCACGGCCTGGCGCCCCTCGATTTTGCCGCCATCTATGACGTCAGCGGTTTGTGGAGCGCCGGCTTTGACGGCACGGGGCAATCCATCGCGGTGCTGGGCGAGACCAACATCAAGCTTAGCGACGTGGCCAGCTTCCGTTCCATGTTCGGCCTGCCGCCCAACGTGCCGCAGATCGTCTTGAATGGCAAGGACCCCGGGGATTTGGGCGGAAGTCTGGAGACAGAAGCCGATCTGGATGTGGAATGGGCGGGCGCGGTGGCCAAAGGCGCCACCATCCGGTACGTGGTGACAGCCAGTTCGGCCACCTCCGACGGCATTACTCTTTCCGCGCAATACGCCATCAGCAATAACTTGGCGCCGGTGATCTCTCTGAGTTTTGGTCTCTGCGAAGCGCAGTTGGGAATGTACAACCAGATTTACAACCAAATGTGGCAGCAGGCAGCGGCGCAGGGCATCTCGGTATTCGTGGCGGCGGGCGATAGCGGCTCAGCAGGCTGCGATTTAGCCAGCCAGACAGCGCCGGCGAGCCAGGGGTTCGGCATCAACGGACTCGGGTCGACGCCCTACAACGTCGCCGTGGGGGGAACCGGGTTCAACGACACCGCGGCTCCATCCACGTATTGGAACAGCAGCAACGGCAGCGGCCTGGCATCGGCCAAGGGCTACATTCCGGAAGTGGTGTGGAACGAAAGCGCGGCCGGCAGCAGTCTCTGGGCGGGCGGCGGAGGAATCAGCACGGAATGGGGGCGTCCTGCCTGGCAGACCGGCGCCGGGGTGCCCTCCGGAGGTTTTCGCCTGGTGCCGGACGTTGCGCTTACCGCGGCCGGTCATGACGGCTACCTGATCGAACAAGGCGGCGCGCTGTACCAGGTGGCCGGGACCTCGGCTTCCACTCCGTCATTTGCCGGCATCATGGCAATCCTCGATCAATACAGCGCCTCGCGCAACGGCAACCCCAACGCCAGGTTATATAGTCTGGCAGGCGGCACGCCGTCGGCCTACCACGACGTCACGGCCGGTACGAATGCGGTGCCCTGTTCCGGCGGCTCGCCCAATTGTTCAGCTGTCCGGCCGTCCATCAACGCAGGAAAGATGAACGGATACGCCGCGGCAACAGGTTTCGACCTGGCCACCGGTTGGGGCTCCGTGGACGCTTATGCGCTGGCTCGCGCGTGGGGCGGCGCGCAAGCCGGCCCAACCATCACGTCGCTCAGCCCCAATCCCATGAAGGGTTCCACGGCGGCGCAGGCCCTGACCATCAATGGCTCCGGTTTTCTCTCCGGATTGAGCGTGAAGGTGGGGACCGTCACTTACGGGCCGTCGCAAGTGACTTCCGTTAGCAGCACCAAGGTGGTGTTGAACGTAGCCGTTGGGACCGCGGCACAGAGTTTGGGAGTCCAGGTAGTGAACACAACCGGACCGGCCTCCAACGCGGCGTCGTTGCAAGTGACGGGACCGCCTCCCGCGATTAGCAAATTGAGCCCCAACCCCATGACCGGCTCGAATAGCGCACAGGTTCTGACCGTCACCGGAACGGGATTCCAACCTGGGCTGACGCTACAGATCGGTTCCACCATACTGAGCAATGCGCAGTTGATGTTGGTGACGGCCACCGCCATTGAAGTGAATCTCAATGTGGGGCTCACCACCAGAAGCCTTGCCGTAAGCGTCACCAATCCCGACGGGCAAGTTTCCGGCAGTGTGAATCTGCAAGTAAATGCGCCGCCGGCGCCCTCCATCAGTTCGCTCAGCCCGAGCCCGATGACCGGTTCCACGGCGGCGCAGACCTTGACCATCAACGGCGCGAACTTCCAAACGGGCGCCGGCCTCACCGTGCTGGTGGGGTCCGCCAATTATTCGGGAAGCCAAGTGACGTTGGTCAGCGCCAGTCAGATCAAGGTCTCAGTAGTGACCGGCACCGGAGCGAAAACACTCAACGTCCGCGTGACGAATCCCAGCGGCATGGCATCGAACCTGATGACGCTGACGGTGAAGTAGGGAAAAGACAAGGCAGAAGTCAGAGGACGGCCGGCGCGCAGCGCCCTTCCACCATTTTGACTTCCGGCTTCTGACTTCTTTATTCTCTGCTTTTACCAAACTCTGCACGCGTGCACCGGCGCCATCGGCTGGCCTGCTTTGCACGCGAAAGCCTTCTGGAACTCCGGCATATTCTCCACCACTCCGTTTACCCGGAACCTGGCCGGCGAATGCTCGTTGGTCTGCACCTGCAGGCGGAGCGCTTCCTCGCGCTCGTTGGTACACCACACCTGGCCGAAGGCAAGGAACATTCTCTGTTCCGGCGTGAAGCCGTCGACCTTATCCTTCTTTTGGCCAATCGTATTCAACAGCGCCATCAAAGCGATGCGCACGCCGCCATTATCGGCGGTGTTCTCGCCCAGCGTCAGCTTGCCGTTGATGAATGCCCCCGGCGCCACGGAGAAGCCGCTATATTCGTCGGCTACGCAGGCCGCGCGCTGTTGGAATTCCTCGGCATCCTTCTTGGTCCACCAGTCTTTCAGATTACCCTGCGCGTCGAATTGCCGGCCCTGGTCGTCGAAGCCATGCGTCAGTTCATGCCCGATCACCATGCCGATGCCGCCGAAATTCACGGCGTCATCCATGTCGTTATAGAAGAACGGTGGCTGCAGAATGCCGGCCGGGAAATTGATATTGTTCATCTGCGGATCGTAATAGGCATTCACGGTGGGTGGAGTCATATCCCATTCGCCGCGGTCGAGCGGTTTGCCGATTTTGTTCAGCACGCGGTGAAATTCGAATTCGTCGGCACGAAACGAGTTTCCCAGCGCATCGTCGCGTTTGACCACCACGCTGGAATAATCGCGCCAGCGGTCCGGGTACCCGATCTTATTGGTGATGGCGTGCAGTTTGACCAGCGCCTGCTTTTTGGTTTCGGCGCTCATCCACGTCAGTGTCTGGATATCTTCGCCCAGAGCCTTTTCGAGAGCGTCCACCATTTTGAGTGTGCGCTGCTTGCCGGTGGCGCCGAACGTCAGCTCCACGTACTTGCGCCCCAGCGCTTCGCCCAACTGGCTGTCGGTGAATTGCACGCAGCGCTTCCACCGCGGGCGCAACTCTTCGGCGCCGCGCAGCACTTTGCCGAAGAAGTTGAAGTTCTCCAGCGTAAACGGCGTGGGCAGCAGTTGCGCTTCGCTGTGTAACACGTGCCAAGTGAGGTACGCTTTCCACTCGGCTAAGGACGCGGCTTGGATTTCACTGTTGATGGTCTTCACGAAATCCGGGTAGGAGACATTGATGTTGGTGAACGCGGGGGCGGCACTGGCCGTGAAGTATTCATTCCAGCGGAAAGCCGGCGAGAGCGCGGCCAGTTCGGCGCGGGTCATCTTGTGATAGACCTTTTCGGGGTCGCGGCGCGAAACCAGGTCGAGCGAACCCTTCGCCAACGCCGTCTCGAGCTTCATCACGGCCGCCGCATCGGCAGCGGCCTGAGCGGTTTTTTCCCCGGCCAGTTCGAACATCCGCTGCACGTGCGCCAGATACTTCTGGCGCATCTCGACGGACTTGGCGTCCTGCTTCAGATAGTACTCGCGCTCCGGCAGCCCCAGGCCGCCCTGGTCGAATTGCGCAATGACGGAATTGGAGTCTTTGAAGTCCTGCCCGGAACTAAAATCGAACAGCGAGGCAATGCCTCGCGCGTGTAACTGGGCAATCTCATCGGCGAACTGCGATTTTTCTTTCAGGTTGCGGATGCGCGCCAGTTCCGGTTCAATGGGGGCCAACCCTTTGGCATCCATCCCTTTCTCGTCCATGCAGGCGGCATAATAATCGCCAATCTTCTGTGCCACCTCATCGCGGCCGGGCGTGGGTTTTGCGGTTTCTTCCAGAATCTGCCGCAGCGTGTTCTCATTGCGCTCCTGCAGTTCGTCGAAGCGGCCCCATTCCGACTGGTCGGGCGGAATCGGATTATTCTTTTTCCAGGTGCCGCACGCGTACTGATAAAAATCCACGCATGGGTCCGCGGCGCGGTCCATGGCCGTGAGATCGAAATGCGCCGGCGTCGAGTTCTGCTTTGCCGGCGTCTGGGCCAGCAGGGCACTCAGACAGAATGAAGTAAGCAATATGGGTCTGAACATGGCAAACTCCTTTGTCTCAATGTATCGCACCAAGCGTGCGCGGAATAGGCAGGTGCTATACTTCACGCTGTAACTCGAACGGAGATCATGGCTAGTCTATTCATCAGAAAACCTCTGAGCATGCTCACGGCGGAAGCCGGCGAATCGGGCGAGCACAGCCTCAAGCGCACGCTGGGAGTTTTTCAACTTACCGCCCTGGGGGTGGGAGCAATCATCGGCGCCGGAATTTTCGTCATGGCAGGTCTGGGCGCGCATTACGCCGGTCCTGGGCTGATGTTGTCCTTCGTGCTCTCGGGATTGGGCTGCGCTTTCGCCGGCCTTTGCTACGCCGAATTTGCCGCCATGATTCCCCTGGCGGGCAGCGCGTACACCTACGCTTACGCTACGCTGGGCGAGCTATTCGCCTGGATCATTGGCTGGGATCTGACGCTCGAGTATGCCATGGGCGCGAGCACTGTGTCCTCGGGATGGTCGAACCACTTCATCGAACTGCTCGACATTCTCCATATCAAGATTCCGCTCTGGCTTGCCTACGACCACTGGACCGCTTTGCATACTGCTCAGACGATGATCGCGCGGCAGATCGCTCAGACCGATCCCTCGCTGGTGCCGGGTTCGCAGGAGTTCCTCGCCCGGGTCGGCCAGATCATGGCTGCCGCCTCGCCCGACCTGCTCGCGCGCGCCGATGCGCTGTTGAGCGCGCCGACCATCTTCGGAATCGAAGTCGGATTCAACCTGCCAGCCTTTCTGATCGCGCTGGCGATTACCGCCATCCTCACCGTGGGAATCAAAGAGAGCGCGCGGTTCAATGCCACCATCGTGGTGGTGAAAGTGGCCGTAGTGCTGTTCGTGATCGGTTTAGGCGCCATGTATGTGAACCCCGGCAACTGGGGCCATAGCTGGGCATCCTTCGCGCCCATGGGCTTTTCGGGAATCGGCGCCGGAGCAGCCTACATCTTCTTCGCCTATATCGGCTTTGATGCCGTCTCCACCACCGCGCAGGAAGCTAAGAACCCGAAGCGCGACTTACCCATCGGAATCATTCTTTCGTTGCTGATCTGTACCACCCTCTATATCGCCGTCGCCGCCGTGCTGACAGGCATGGTGCCCTGGCAGAACATCAATGTGGAAGCGCCCATCGCACGCGCCTTCATGGACCGCGGGCTCACCACCGCATCGCATGTCATCACCCTGGGTGCATTAGCCGGCCTCACCAGCGTGATGCTGGTGATGCTGTTGGGGCAGACGCGAGTCTTGTACGCCATGGCGAACGACGGCTTGCTGCCCAAGAAATTCTTCGCCGATATTCATCCCCGCTTCCGTACGCCGTGGAAGAACACTATCCTGGTGGGGTGCATTGCGGCCGTGGTCGGCAGCCTGACACCCATTGATGACATCGGAAAGATGGTCAACATCGGCACCTTGCTGGCGTTTGTGATTGTCTGCGTGGCCATCGTGGTCCTGCGCCATACCGACCCGAATCAGCCGCGTCCGTTCCGCACGCCGTTCGTCCCGCTAGTGCCGGCTCTGGGCGCGCTGTTTAACGGATACATGATGTACAAACTGGGCTGGCTCAACTGGACGCGTTTGTTCGTCTGGCTGGCAATCGGCCTGGTGGTGTACTTCAGCTACGGCCGGCATCACAGCCGCGTGCAGGCAGCGCTGGGGAAGAAGTAGGATGGCGCTACACTAGAAACGGGGAAGGAGACCATCGTGGACGTCTTGGCGGCGAAACTGGACTCTCGATTGCGCGAGTGGAAGCCGGAGACAGCGGCAGAGGCCAGGGAGCGCATCAACGAGGTTATCGAGCTGGCCGACCACGACGTTCTTGATATTGCGCGCTCGCGTGCCGCCGAACAGGAGGTCCTCGACCTGCTTGATGAGCCCCCAACCCGGTGAGATCTGGCTGGCGGATCTGGGACTTGCCGCCAAGACTCGCCCCGTCGTCATCGTCTCCCGGCAAGACCCCGATCCGCCGCGATCTCTCGTCTTGTACGTGCCTCTCACCACGCAGCGGAGGGACAGCCTGTATGAAGTGCCGCTACCGCGACTTCCGTTCCTCGACCGTGAATCAGTAGCCAATGTTCAAGGATTAGGATCTTTGCCAATTGTGCGTCTGGAACGTAAGATTGGCCGGTTTCCGCAGAGATAATGGAACGGCTCAAGAACGCGCTGGTTTTTGCCATGGATCTGAAACGGGCTTCCGAATAAACGCTAAGCCGACCCCGCGATCCGCCAATGGCGTGCCAGTTAGGCGTATCTGCGCTGTCCCGCGAATTGAGGACCTGCCCAGGCTAGCCGGGGCGACTACTTCTTCGGGACGTCGATGTGAAACTGGTTTCCCGGATTACTCAACTCTTCCATGGGTTTGTTCCACTCCATGGGGCCAGGCGGTTCCCAAGAGGGATCGGATAACGCCTTGCATGGCTCATTCGGAAAGTCTGTGAATCTCCAGCCCGAAAAGAACCAGTCGTTATGCTCGAAAACCACATGAACCAGCGCAATGCCGTTGAACTCGTGACCCTCACGGCGAGCTTTGCCACACCCGTATACGTCGTATTCTCCACGCTCGGCGTTGGCCGTACGGTCTGGTCTGAACTCCATCAGGTCAGGGTTGTTCGAGAAGTCTTTTCGATGCGTCGCCTTCATTCTCGCCACAAAGGTGCCGTGGGTACTGCCGCCTCGCGCAGCGTCGGAGATCAGCCCAAAAAGCTTCGTCCAGTCCTGTGAGTTGTAAGCTTTAACGTAAGCCTCCAGTCGTTTGGCGAGTACATCGCGGTGTTCAGCCGTGATCGGAGAAAGCCACTTCGGGTTATCCGCCGAAAATGCTAAGGCGAGACTGACGCTCACCAGCGCCAGCCATCGGTATTTCGCTGGGCAGGCCATGCAAGAAAACATAGCAAACTGCACTCGGGGCTGTGAAGCGGCCAGTTCGGAAACTGATCCTCCTCCATGAAGAGCCAGTTGGCTGGTTATAAACGCCATACCGCTGATTGAAGACCTGACCACCGCCCGGTGCTGGCACAGTGCTGCCACGGGCGTTTTCGTCAAACGTCTGACTTCTAACTCCTGGCTTCTTTCTTCCCCCTACAGCTTGTATCCTTCCCAACGCGCCACCACCGCGCTGGCCAGACAGTTGCCCAACACGTTGATGCCGGTGCGGGCCATATCCAGAATGGCGTCGACGCCCAACAGCACCGCCCAGCCTTCCATTGGCAGGTTGAAGGTGCCGAGCGTACCGGCCAGA
>Ga0182030_10008564_pt1 | contig 21159 bp, 16 predicted proteins | sample 812S3MmetaG_FD_121299 | JGI IMG/M metagenome (GOLD analysis project Ga0182030, IMG submission 121299) | Permafrost microbial communities from Stordalen Mire, Sweden - 812S3M metaG (Illumina Assembly) | ecosystem: Environmental > Terrestrial > Soil > Wetlands > Permafrost | place: Sweden...
ATTATTAGGCATTATTGTATCAGTAGTATCTTTTACAACCAGGAGATATATCTCGCCAATGTTGCCATTGTTAGCAGCCATAATATTTTTATCTCCCAGCTCCTCAGCAATTTTTAACGCCTTAAAGTCATATTCTAAAGCTTTGGGGTAGTTATTAAGGCTGGTATAAATGTTCCCCATATTGCCTAAATTTCTTTCTTCTCCATTTTTATCTCCAAGGTCATGATATATGTCTAATGCCATCACGTCATATACTAATGCCTGCGGATAATTTTTTTGTTGCCCATATACAATACCAATGTTGCCCAGGTTAGCGGCCATGCCGTTCTTATTTGCCAGTTCTTTGTGGATCTTCAGGGCTTTTAAATGATATTCCAAAGCCTTGGCATAGTCGTGCTCAGATTCATAGTTACTACCTATAGCCCCTAAAGTAGCCGCTTCTCCACCTTTATCATTAACTTCCTGGAAAGTATTCAAAGCTTTAAAGTTGTATTCAAGCGCTTTAATATGATCACTTTGATCCTGGTACGTAAAGGCTATATTTTCCAGGCTTCTGGCTATTTCTAATTTATTGCCAGACTCCTCATTGATCTTTAGAGCTTTTAAATGACATTCCAGTGATTTGGCATACTCGGCTTTTGCATCATAATTGATCCCTAAAGAATTGTTAGCTAAGCCAATGCCTGTTTTCCAGTCGAGTTTTTCGGCAAGGGCAAGCTCTGCCATGCTATAGCTTAACCCCTCATCAGGGCTAATATTCTGGTAAACAAATGCCAGGTCGTAAAGCAACTTTACTTTATTAGTATCTTCCTTTGCACTTGGCAGAATCTGGGTCAGAGAGTCTATTAAACTTTGTCCCTGTTTCTGGGCGACGGCTAACATCGGGGAAAAAATAAATAGGATAGAAAAAAACTTTTTCATCATGATTAATGTTGGTCCTGTTTACTGATACTTTTATCGTTTTAACTCTCTATTTTTTGACAGGAAGAGAAAATGACCCGGTGTTGATCAGGTGCTAATTTCTTTGTAAAGCTAACTCGTAGTGCAAGATAAAATTATTCGTCTATTTATTAATTAATTTTATTGTTTATTGCATAATTAAAGCATAAGAATACCTACATTTACAATAGTAGGACTTGATAAAATCTACAGACGGAAGGTGTTTTTCAATAGAACCAGTTCATATATCAGTATTTATATTTGATTGTATAGGAAATATATTTTACGAAAATTATTTGTACTATACATTAATTTTATATTTTTAGAGCTGTATCCTTAAAATACGACGCGCATGGAGTTTGAAAAGGTAAAAAAATTTATCTTAGGTAAGCTTAAAAAAGAGCTCACTAAGAATTTAACTTACCACAGTCTAGGTCATATAAAAGATGTATACGGTGCAGCGGAAAACCTTGCTAAAATGGAGGAGGTGGGAGGAGAGGATCTCACCTTGCTTTTAACTGCCGTATTATTTCATGATTCTGGTTTTTTGATTTCACAAAAGGAGCACGAGCGCCTTTCTTGTGAGATCGCTCAAAAACACCTGCCTGACTATGGATATAGCCCCAGGCAACTGGATGTGATCTGCGGGATGATCATGGCTACGCAAATACCTCAGACTCCGCATAATAAACTGGAGAAAATAATCTGTGATGCTGATCTTGATTATCTGGGCAGAGACGATTTCTTTACAATAGGCGACAAATTATTCGATGAGTTGTGCATGTATGGCATAATTGACAGTGAAAATGAATGGAATAAACTACAAGTCCGCTTCCTCGAAAAGCACCACTACTTTACCGCTTCAGCTAAAAAATTAAGAAAAAATAAAAAAGCGGCCAACCTGCTTCTTGTAAAATCAAAGATCAAAAAAGATTCTGACTAATTAGCTGATTTACCTAATTCATTACCCAGAAATGTTACATCGTCTAGTTTGCTAATTAGCTAATCAGGTATTCATTAGTAATATTGCCAGATGAAGATACTCAGACACCTGCCTGCCGCCGCGCAGGATATTATATATTCTATTTTAGGCACTCTGATCGCAGCATTTGCACTTAAAAGTTTTTTGATACCAAATAATTTCCTTGATGGAGGGGTAACAGGTATTTCGTTGCTCATACATGATCTCTACCACTGGAATATTTCATTGCTGATTGTTACTATTAATATTCCATTTATACTTGCGGGGGCTTATCACGTAAACAGAAAATTCGCGCTTAAGACGCTTGCCTGTGTCATAGGGCTAGGTCTGTGCCTGGCGTTTGTTCCTTTTACGGTAGTCACCCAGGACAAACTATTAGTATCCTTGTTTGGTGGTTTTTTTCTGGGTATAGGTATTGGGCTTGCTATGCGCGGCGGGTGTTCCATAGATGGTATAGAAGTGCTGGCACTCTATACGCTCAAGAGAAGCAATTTTACTATTAGCGAGATCATTTTGGGGCTTAATGTGATTATTTTTTTAATAGCGGCGTTGAAGCTGGGCCTGGCGACTTCATTATATTCTATGCTTACGTATTATGCGGCCTCACGTACTATTGATTACGTCATAGAAGGACTGGAAGAGTATACCGGTGTTACTATCATATCCGGCAAAAGTGAGGCCATTAAGGAGCAGCTGGTAATGAAACTGGGCAGGGGTATTACCATTTATAAAGGCGAAAGAGGCTTCATGAAGCATAATTTTCACCAGCATGAATTATGTGACATCGTATTTACCGTTGTCACACGCCTGGAAGTTCGCCGGTTAAAGAACCTTGTGAACGAAATAGACCCTAACGCTTTTATTTTTACAAATACGATAAAAGAAGTAGCCGGGGCTGGTGGAGTAGTGAAACACCACAAAGGCCATTGATAATTAGCACATCAGCTAATTAAATAATTATCTTTAACCCAAATTTTTAAAAAATCATGCAACGCGATACCGCCATATTTGATCTTATACATGAAGAATTGTTACGCCAGCGCCGTGGGTTGGAGTTGATAGCCTCAGAAAACTTTACAAGTATGCAGGTGATGCAGGCTATGGGCAGTGTGATGACCAACAAATATGCGGAAGGCTACCCCGGCCGGCGCTACTATGGCGGTTGTGAAGTGGTGGATAAAAGTGAGCAATTGGCCATAGACCGTGCTAAGGAGATATTCAATGTTTCCTACGCCAACGTACAGCCACATAGCGGCAGCCAGGCAAACAGCGCAGTGATGCTGGCGGCACTGCAACCAGGCGACGCCATACTGGGGCTTGACCTGAGTATGGGCGGCCACCTCACACATGGCTCGCCGGTAAGCTTCTCGGGCAAATTGTACAAAGCATTTCACTATGGAGTAAGCAGGGACACCGGGCTGGTGGACTATGACGACATGGAACACCAGGCAAAGAAGCACAAGCCAAAACTTATTATCTGCGGCGCATCTGCTTACAGCAGGGATTGGGACTATGCACGCATACGAGCCATAGCAGATAAAGCGGGTGCCATGGTACTGGCGGATATAGCCCACCCCGCTGGGCTTATAGCCAAAGGATTATTGAGCAGCCCGTTTGAGCATTGCCATTTTGTAACTACTACTACACATAAGACCTTGCGCGGCCCGCGTGGAGGCCTGATTCTGATGAAGAACGACTTCGAGAACCCAATGGGTATTAAAGGCCCAAAAGGTGAGGTGCGTATGATGAGTGCGCTAATTGATCTCGCAGTATTCCCCGGCTGCCAGGGTGGTCCGTTGGAGCACGTAATCGCAGCAAAAGGCGTAGCCTTTTACGAAATACTCCACGATAATTTTATGGCTTATGCAAAGCAGATAGTTGCCAATGCACAAGCTATGGCGAAGGCATTCACTGAAAAAGGTTACGATATAGTATCCGGGGGCACAGACAACCACCTGATGCTTATAGACCTGCGCAATAAAAATATCAGCGGCAAGAAAGCTGAAAACACCTTGGTGAAGGCAGATATCACCATTAATAAAAACATGGTGCCCTTTGATGATAAATCTCCTTTTGTGACCTCCGGCATACGTGTAGGCGTATCGGCAATGACCACCAGGGGGCTAAAAGAAACCGATATGCCCACTATCGTTAACTGGCTGGACCGTGTACTCGTTGCTCCTGATGATGAAACATTGATACAAACCATAAGAGGCGAAGTAAACGAATTTATGACCGGCTTCCCGATGTATGCTGAACTGGGAAACTAATGTTTCTCAGCGCGTGGCAATTGCCGCAAGTTGTTTTTACTGTACACACCTGCCGCCGATAGATTACCGGAGTTAAATGGGTTGCCGCTCGCGCGCCTCTTGACACCAGCGTAATGAGTCTTCTATTACGCCTAATTAATGATCAGTTTTTCATTCAATACCCCGTGGGCGGTAACAGCAGAGATGAAATACATGCCAGCTGGCTGATTAAGCTGGATATGCAGCATGGTATTAGTGCGGGCGTCTACATTATTCACTTCTTCGCCAGTAAGATTAGTGATCATAACATGAGCCTCCTCATCGGTGATAGTGTTGATCGTCATTGAAAAATAGCCTTGACCAGGATTTGGGAACACATTTATACTGCTCTTGCTTTTGCTGATAGTGTTTACTCCCAATAACGTTGGTATCAGCTCCCTGATACGAAAATTGCCGCGATCAGCAATGTACACATCGTAACCCACTGCTGCGAGCCCTTCAGGGAACCATAATTTGGCGGACACTGCAGCGCGGCTGTCTCCATTATAACCGGCAGTATCATTGCCTGCAATGGTAGTAATCGTATCTACCCTGTTGATTTTGCGAACACAGGAATTGCCAAGGTCGGAAAAAAATACATTCCCTGAGTCGTCAAGAGCTATGCCGGAAGGCTGGAAAAGGTCCGCAGCAGTTGCTGGCCCGTGATCACCAGAATAGCCGCTGATGCCCGTACCTGCAATAGTGGTAATAGTATCGTTGAGTCCTATCTCCCGAATCCGGTTGTTATACATATCCGCTATATATACATTGCCAATCAGGTCAACAGCAACATCGTTGGGCATGTTAAGCTGGGCTGCTGTAGCTAGGCCGCCATCGCCGCCGAAACCAGATACGCCTGTTCCGGCAATGGTAGCTATATTCCCGGTCAGGATGTTCAATTCCCTGATAGCGCTGTTACTGGCATCAGCAATATATACGTTCAAAAAAGTGTCTACTGCTACGCGGGTAGGGCCATTTAATAATGCCGCAATAGCTGGCCCTCCGTCTCCACTGTATCCGAAGTTTCCTGCTCCGCCTGTCCCCGCTATGGTTATAATGATGCCCGAAGTATCTACTTTTCTTATACAATTATTGCCTTCGTCTGCAATATATAACCGGCCTACGGTGTCCACAGCTATGCCTGATGGGAAGAATAAAGTTGCAGCTGTGGCAGGGCCGCTATCGCCACTAAATGAACCATAGCCTGTACCCGCCCTGAAACCATTTCCTGCAACTGTAGTAATGATGCCATTAGACGCACTTACCTTACGGATAATATTATTATTGGCATCTGCTATATACAGGTTCCCTTTTCGGTCTAACGCTACTGAAGTAGGCCAGTCGAGCTCAGCGGAACGTGCAGGCCCTTTGTCTCCGGTCCATCCTTCTGTGCCAACGCCAGCAACTGTAGTGATCTCCTGGGCATCGGTAAGCGCTGGAACAAGTAAAAACAAAAAGGCAAAAAGTAATAAGGGTAAGTGCTTTTTCATAAGTTCTGTTTTAAAAACTTTATTATAGGGTGCATTACTTTCCAAGCAGCTTTCTTCTAAAGAATAGCGTTTCTTTGATCTTATCCGGATTAAGAGTTAAAGGTAATATAATTTACAGTATGAAAAAACACCGTAACAACGATAGTGCGACCGGAAATTGGCTTCTTACCGAATAGTCCCGCACAATATTTAACTTTTCAAAGATTTTTGCCAGATATTGGCTAGGTATTTGTAGTTAGGGTTGAAACCAATTCGTAACGCTGCTAAAAAAACTTGCTGTTTCATCCTGTAACCTTTCCTCGTTTTGTAAACTCATTAATGCCAAAGATGAGCACATTATCATTTAATTTCGTATTTATAATTTAAGATAAAATTAATTTGTTAATGATTAGGTATATATATTGTTATTCTGATGTTAACGTGTACATTTGTGAAAATTATCGGTTATGGGCTTAGTAACAAAAAAATCAGAATGCAAGCGCAGCGTAGACTATATGTCTCAACTAGAGGTGGAACTAGAAAATCTTTTGTTTCAAAAAGATATAAAAAGCTGCCGGATTTTAAGCCATAAAGGCGTAGAAAAAAAAGCAATAAAAAAAAGCGCCGGATTCATTCAGAAAAGCGCAGGCGCTTTTTTGGCAATAATGAGTAACTCTTTCGAAGACATGAGTAATAACGACAAAACATTTTTAACACGTATTTCTAAAAACTAAACAGCATACCTTAAAAAATATACTTTCTTTTAAAATCATTTCCACATGCTAATTATAGCCATATACATCTCGGTAATCAAAATTGTTAAGAAATTAAAGGGTAATGTCCTTCAACCGGTTCGGGTTAGATAAGCAGGCATTTCATACTTTTTTCGTTTTATGTCTTCTTCAGGGGGATTTTTGCGTCAAACTCCGGCGTCAGCGTACCATGTCTTCCTGCTATGCTTTGCAATCGATAAATACACGCTTCACGGTAACTGTACCTTTTGGTTCTTATAGAAGATTTGAAGAAACATCGTCTGCACACAATACAATAGTCCATCTTTCAAATTGAAAGCTAACGGTTAAACATATCTCATTTAAAGTCAGTATAGACCAACTTCACTGAGTGCTGTCAGCTATATGGTGATTGAAGCCAGGAACTTTACCGGGCAGGAATAAATTCGCGAATTTTATAGCCTTATTTCAGCTGCTTTTTTTGCAACTTTCACATTTATTAATGTATTGAAGCATTGAGCTATTGAGCCATTTAGATATATTTGCCCCCATGAAGGTAGTGATATTTGCAGGCGGCAGGGGTACCAGGATATCCGAAGAGTCGTCATTGCGTCCCAAGCCTATGATAGAGATAGGGGGTAAACCTATATTGTGGCATATCATGAAGATATATGCCGCCTATGGCCATACAGAGTTTATTATCTGCCTGGGCTATAAAGCCTGGATGATTAAAGAATATTTTGCCAATTATTTTCTCCACAATGCTGATATAACTGTTGACCTTTCTACTAATTCATTAGAGGTGCACAAAAACTCGGCAGAACCTTTTAAAATATCTCTTATAGATACCGGGCTCGATACCATGACAGCAGGAAGGCTGAAGCGCGTGCTTCCATATGTAGGCAATGAGCCGTTTATGCTTACCTATGGAGATGGCGTATGTGACGTGAATCTGGATGACCTTGTGAAATTTCATAAAAATAGCGGCAGAATATGCACAATGACAGCTATCCAGGCCACGAGCCGCTTCGGTGTAATAAAGATGGATGACAGCGGGGCTATAGAAGGTTTTGAAGAAAAACCCGCGGACTCAGGTACATGGATAAACGGAGGCTTTTTTGTGCTGGAGCCCGGCATAGCAAAATACCTTCACAACGACGCCGATGATGTGATGTGGGAGCGTCAGCCAATGGATGATCTGGCCCGCGACAACGAGATCGCCGGGTACAGGCACAACAAGTTTTGGAAATGTATGGACACACTACGTGATAAAGAAGAATTAGAACACCTCTGGCAAACGGAACCTATATGGAAAAAGTGGTAACCGCAGCATACCTGCGATCAGTTTATAGTGGTAAACGCGTATTCCTTACCGGGCACACCGGATTTAAGGGGGCGTGGATGCTGCAGATATTGCATTGGTTGGGCGCTCACGTAAAAGGCTATTCGCTGGCTCCGGAAAAAAACAACGACCTGTATAACCAGGTGGATGGGGATAGCCTTTGCTATAGTAGCGTTATTGCCGATATCTGCGATAAGCAAAAGTTGCAAAAGGAAATCGTACGCTTTGAGCCCGATTTTGTGTTTCATTTTGCAGCGCAGCCATTAGTTCGTCGGGGGTATGATATGCCTGCGTACACTTTCTTAGTGAACGCGCAAGGCACCGCACATGTGCTTGATGCTATGCGCAGCTTAGTGCCGGCAGCAGCAGGAGTGATGATCACTACCGACAAGGTATATGATAACCCTGAACGAGGCGAACCTTTTAATGAAGATGATAAACTGGGTGGATACGATCCGTACTCAGCAAGCAAGGCGGCGGCTGAAATAGTGATCAGCTCTTACCGCCGGTCGTTCTTTAATCCTTTTGATTATTCCAATCATGAGAAGGCCATTGCATCAGCACGTGCAGGGAATGTAATAGGAGGAGGGGATTATTCTGACGACCGGATTATCCCAGATATAGTGCGAGCCATATCCTTTGGCGAAACAGTGGGTTTACGCAACCCAGCCTCGATACGCCCATGGCAGCATGTACTGGAGCCACTTGGCGCCTATCTCCTGCTCGCCGCAAGAATGAGCGAAGACCCTGTTAGCTACAGCACTGCGTACAACTTTGGCCCTAACCCGGAAGATATGCTTACGGTAGAAGACCTCACCAAAACCTTTATTGAAAGCTATGGTGCAGGTAGCTACAAGATATTCAAAGAAGAAGGAGCGCCACATGAAGCTAAGCTACTGCTGCTGGACAGCGGCAGGGCCCAGGATCACCTCAACTGGAAGAGCCAGATGGATGCCCGCACAGCTATCAGGTGGACAGCTGAATGGTATGCCGATAAAGTGAGGAGTGCCAATGAAAAATGTCTGGAACAAATCACGAATTACTTTGGGTAGCTATAGTCGCCTGCCAGGACGATAACATCCTTCCTTAACTAAAGAAAAGCATGCAAATACAGGATATACTTAACGGTGCAAAGCTCATTACACTACCTGCATCAACCGATAATAGGGGGACATTTGTAAAAACATTTCATGAAAGCGCTCTTGCAGCACACGGCATTTATTTTACGCTCCGGGAAAGCTATTTTTCAATTTCAAAAAAAGATGTGATACGCGGCATGCACTTCCAGTTGCCTCCGTGGGACCATAGTAAAATAGTTTTTTGCCCGCAGGGCTCAGTGCTTGATGTGATTGTGGACCTTAGAAAGAACTCGACGACTTATCAACAGTATTTCGTTCATGAATTATCTGCGGAAAATCATAAAGCCTATTACATACCGGAAGGCTTTGCCCATGGCTTTAAATCATTGACTGATGATGCACTAACCCACTATCTTGTTTCCTCTGAATACAATAAAGAGCATGATGCCGGAATCAGGTATGACAGCATTGGCATGGACTGGAACGTAAAAGAGCCGATACTATCAGCGAGGGACCTGGGGTTTGTGAGGATGGGGGAATTTGATAGCCCGTTTTGAGAATAGATTTTTATCTATGCAAGTTGCTGCAGTATTATTTTAAAAAATGACTTTCGACCTTATACAAAAAGACACATCCTCCTCTGCCCGTGCGGGGACTATTACAACAGATCATGGGGTTATTGAAACACCCATTTTCATGCCGGTGGGCACAGCCGGGAGCGTTAAAGCCGTTTCACAAAAACAACTGCAGGAAGAAGTAAAAGCACAGATCATACTGGGTAATACTTATCACCTTTACCTGCGTCCCGGAACAGCTATATTAGAACAGGCCGGAGGGCTGCATAAATTTAACGGATGGGACGGACCAATACTTACAGACAGTGGAGGCTACCAGGTATTCTCCCTGGCAGCCAACCGTAAAATAAAAGAAGAAGGTGTGGTGTTCCAGTCGCACATAGATGGATCGAGGCATTTGTTTACTCCAGAAAACGTGATAGACACACAGCGCACCATAGGCGCTGACATCATTATGGCTTTTGATGAATGCCCGCCATACCCTTCGGAATATGCCTATGCACAAAAGTCTATGGAGCTTACTCACCGCTGGCTCACAAGGTGTGTGCAAAATATGGCAGATACAGAGCCTAAATATGGTTATGAGCAATCTCTTTTCCCTATAGTGCAAGGCAGCACATACAAAGACCTGCGGCAGGCCTCGGCTGCATTTATAGCAGATATGGAATGTGACGGTAATGCCATCGGCGGCCTTTCGGTAGGCGAACCCGAAGAGATGATGTATGAAATGTGTGCGTATTGTTGCGAATTGCTACCTGAGGATAAGCCCCGTTATTTAATGGGAGTTGGCACTCCGTGGAATATACTGGAGAATATCGCGCTGGGCATAGATATGTTTGACTGCGTAATGCCTACCCGCAATGGGCGTAACGGGATGCTCTTTACAACTAAGGGTGTTATCAATATTAAAAATAGAAAGTGGGCAACTGATTTCAGCGTCATAGACGATGGATTGGATTGCCATACGAGTCGGTATTATTCAAAAGCCTATTTGCGCCATTTATTTGTATCAAGCGAAATACTGGGATTAGAGATAGCCAGCATACATAACCTTTCTTTTTACTTACATTTGGTGAAGCAGGCGCGGGAGCATATTTTACTTGGTGATTATTCTACATGGAAAAATGAAATGATCGCTGTATTAAAGCAAAGATTGTGAACCACCAACCACCCCATATCTCGGAAGAGGCTTTACTGAGGAATATAGCATGGAGAACGAAAAAAAGATACTCAATAATGAAGAGTCCCCCTTTAGGGGCGGAGGGGTGAAGCTCCCTTTCAGGGGTTGGGGATATTTGGGTATTAAGAAGCTTGATGTGTACATCATCAAAAAATTCTTCAGCACCTTTTTCTTTGCTATTATGATACTTGCGGTCATATCCTGTGTTATTGATTATTCTGAAAAGGTAGACAATATAGTATCCAAGAAAGCGCCCCTGGTGGCGGTAATGAATTACTATAAAGACTTTGTGCCGCACATTACCGCATTGCTTTTCCCTTTGTTCATCTTTATTGCCACTATCTTCTTTACTTCCAAAATCGCGTACAAATCTGAGATCATCGCTATGCTTTCGTCAGGCGTTTCTTTCCAACGCTTTCTAAGGCCTTACTTTATTGGCGGCGGTTTTCTTTGTCTTGTTTCGCTTATTGCCAACCATTGGATCATACCCGTTGCCAATAAAGAGCGCATCGCTTTTGAGGACAAATATATCAATGACGATAACTTCAAAACAGCAAGTGACAATATGCACCTGGGCATATCAAAGGACACCTATGTATATCTGCAGAATTATAACTACGGCAATAACACGGGTACACATTTTACCGAGGAAAGAATAGAGGGCATATTGCTGAAACAAAAGCTGATGGCTGATAATGTGACCTACGACACTACCAAAAAAGTATGGCACCTGCATAATATCGTTATCCGGACAAATGATTCCACTAAGGAAACAATAAAGAGAATACCTGAAATGGAAAAGAAATATCCCTTTACCCCCGGCGACCTGAACCGCACTGATGCCATAAAAGAGGCGCTTACTACTCCTGAGCTTAACCGTTATATAGCTACGGAGCAGCTTCATGGGCGTGAGAACCTCAATTTTTATTATGTAGAAAAAGAGAGGCGCACGGCTCAGCCCTTCGCCGGCATCATCCTTACCATAATTGGTGCTTGTATAGCCAGTCGTAAGATAAGGGGGGGAAGTGGCCTGCATTTGGCTATTGGCATTGTTATCAGTGCTGTATATATTATGTTCCTTCAAACGTCCACTACTTTTTCTACGAAGGCTAATCTTAATCCGTTTATTGCGGTGTGGATCCCAAATGTTATTTTCGGAGTCTTAGCATATTATTTATATAGGAGACAAGTGAAATAGCGAATGTTATTTGTACTTTTATTTTCAATACCCAATTACCTTATAGAAATAACCCCCGGAATCGTGATCTACTTATGAATAATAAGAAACTCCGTTTTAATTTTTACCAAAAACTAGTTTTTGTATTAGTAATTGTCCAGATTTCTTACGGTAAATACAGCCTTGCGCAGACGCCTGACAGCCTTAGAAATGTCCTGAAGTCAAATACACTTGCTGATACCATGCGGGTAAATGTATTGGGGAGATTAGCTAAGATTTATGAAAATACCAATACCGATTCGATGATTGTTATTGCGAATCAGGGCTTGACTTTGGCTGACAAAATAAACTTTGAAACCGGGATAGCTATTTGCCAGCAAATGCTAGGCCTCGCCTACCTGCACCTGAATGAGCATGAAAAATCTTTAAGCTATTATAGGAGTGCACTGATAACTTTTGAGAAAACCGGAAATAAATCCAGGGAAGGGAATACCCTTCTTTCAATGGCGGACATTTTTTATCGCCAGGTACAATTTGAACAGGCAATTGAGTATTACAACAAAGGCATCCAGGTTTATAAACAAATGAACAATTCCCTGGGCCAGGGATTTGCCTTGATCAGTATTGGCGGTATTTATAACGACCAGAGCAATTATGCAGAAGCTATCAATTATTATCTGAAGGCGTTAACCGCTTTTGAAAAAGACAATTATTCGCCTGGTGTAAGTATGGTTTTGACCACTATCGCTACTGTGTACTCTTCACTTGGAGATAATAAAAGAGCTCTGGAGTACATAAATAAAAGCCTGAGTATAGACGACAGTAAAAGCAGCAAGGAACAACAAGCGCTAAACCTTAGTAACATAGCGACAGTATTTGCTTCCTCAAAAGATTACCAAAACGCACTTCTCTATTATAATAAAGGCAGGCTTATCGCTGAATCAATGGGGGATGATGCTTGGATAGATAATATGCTGGCGGATATTGCCGATATGCATTATGACCTGCAACAGTATGATAGCGCTTTAGCGGTATATAAAACCGTGCTTGCTTTGTCCACAAAAATCAGTGACACAAATTCCTTCATAATCTCAAACAGAGGTATTGGCCGAATAATGATCAAAGACGGAGACATAAAAGGGGGCATTGAAAAATTGTTGCTGGTTTTTGAATTGGCTCAAAAAAAACAAATTAAACAAATCATTTTTGAGACCTCCCGCGACTTAAGCGATGCCTTTGAACAGGAGCATGACTATATATATGCTTTGCAATACCATAAAATTTATTCTGACACTAAGGATAGCCTTTTTAACGAAAAAAATGAAAAACGAATAGAACAACTGCAATTCGATTATGAACTTGGGGAAAAGGAAAGCCAGATTGAGCTATTAAAAAAAGACCAGGTAATTGCACAAAGCAGAAACGACAAACAAAAGGTAACAACGGTTGCATTGGTAATCGGGTTAGCGTTGCTGATTGTTATTACAATTATCCTTTATCGAAGTCGTTCATTTGAAAAAAGAAATAAGGATGAAATTTTAAAACAAAAGGAAGAAATTCAACAGCAAGCCACTGAGCTGGAGGAACTGAACCGCTTCAAAGACAAAACATTCTCTGTTCTCTCGCACGATCTGCGCTCCCCGCTTGGTTCATTAACTTCTACCTTAATGATGCTCGATACTAATCTTATCAGTCAGGAGGAGTTTGCGATGTTAAAACCGGAATTGAACCAACAGCTCAGTTCATTAAACATTTTATTGGACAATTTGCTCACATGGGCAAAAAGCTACATACAAGGTAACGTGACATCTAAGCCGGAAATTACAGACATTAACAATATAGCTGCTCAAAATATAAACCTGCTTAAAGATATTGCCGGCGGCAAACAAATATCTCTTGTATATAATTTCAGCGGGCCGATAACAGCGTATTGTGACCCGGGGCAAATAGATATTGTGATCAGGAATTTAATCAGCAACGCAATAAAATTTACGAATCACGGGGGAACCGTAACTATTTCTGCGGTCAATGATAATGACGGTGTCCGCATAAGCATTGCCGACAACGGCATAGGTATGACCAGGGAACAGATAAATAAAGCTTTTACAACTTCCGTTGACAACAGTACACATGGTACTGAGGGCGAAAGAGGGGTGGGATTAGGATTGCTGTTATGCTTTGAATTTGTAAAAGACAACAAAGGCACCATTTCAGTAACGAGTGAGGTGAACAAGGGCTCCCCCTTTATTATAGAGCTGCCAAAAACCGGGAGCCTTTAACCGCAGGCAGGTCGATAACCCCAACTCACTAAAACGAGTTTACTGCATTTTGTTATTGTCTGTAGGTTTTTCGTTTAAGAAATTGTGGTTTCCTTTCAGGAGTTAATAATCCGCAAATGAAGTCTGTGGCAATTGATTAAGGGCATCTTCCAGTTGTTTATCGCTTGGGGCTATTCCATGCCATTCGTGAGTGCCTTCCATAAAGCTTATTCCTTTACCCATAATGGTATGCATGAGTATACAGATGGGCTTTCCTTTGCCTGTAACATCTTTTGCTGCGGCTAATCCTTTCAATACTTCATCCATATCATTCCCGTTCATCTCCATTACCTGCCAGCCAAACGCTTCAAACTTATCTCTCAGTGAGCCGAGGTGCATTACCTCATTAGTAGGGCCATCTATCTGCTGTCCATTATAATCAATGGTCGCTATAAGGTTATCTATTTTATGATGGGCAGCAAACATGATGGCTTCCCAATTTTGCCCTTCCTGGAGCTCTCCGTCGCCATGTAGGGTATAAACGATGTGGTTGTCCTTATTCATTTTTTTCGCCAGCGCGGCACCTGCTGCCACACTCATTCCCTGCCCAAGGGAACCACTGGCAATGCGAACCCCGGGCAAATGCTCGTGTGTGGCCGGATGGCCCTGCAGACGGGAGTTTATATGCCGAAATGTATTCAATTCACTAATATTAAAATATCCGGATCGGGCCAATACACTATAAAATACAGGCGAGATATGGCCGTTTGACAGGAAGAACAGATCTTCTCCAATGCCATCCATGTCAAAAACGGGTTTACGGTCCATGACCTGGAAAAACAAAGCGGTAAAAAAGTCGGCACAGCCTAATGAGCCGCCAGGGTGGCCGCTCTGTACTTTATGCACCATACGCACTATATCCCGGCGCACCTGTGTGGCCATTTCTTTCAGATGATTCGTATCCATTGATTATTGTGAAATTGTGAGCAAAAGTAACCGATGATTGGGATTTTTTTAAGAAAAGTATTAACGGTTGTGAGTTATCATCGAAAACTCTTACTTGAATGTTTGAAAAAACAATAAAAATACCGCCGCGTTAAAAGGCTTCTGTAATTTGCGATCCATAAATGGCAAATACTAACAAAGGCAAAGAATATTTCACGCTGCAGTTGCTCTCCTGGCATGCAACAGCAAATAATCGTTCCCTGCCTTGGAAAAGTGAGAAAGATCCATACAAAATATGGTTATCGGAAGTGATCCTGCAGCAAACCCGCGCCCTGCAGGGCCTGCCCTATTATCTGCGCTTTACAGAAACATTTCCCGGTATTGAAGATATAGCTGCGGCTAACGATGAGCAGGTCTTCAGGTTGTGGCAAGGATTAGGGTATTATAACCGCTGTAAAAATATGCTGGCCACGGCCCGTCACATAGCGACTGGACTGAACGGCAAATTCCCGAATAGTTATGAAGGCCTTTTAGCATTAAAAGGCATAGGGCCCTATACTGCTGCAGCTATAGCCTCTTTTGCTTTTGGACTGCCCAACGCAGTAGTTGATGGAAACGTGTACCGTGTGCTTGCCCGGTATTTTGGCATGGAAATTCCTTTTGATACCACTGAAGGCAAAAAAGTATTTGCAGGCCTGGCACAAGAACTGCTGGACATAAAGGATAGCGCAGCCTATAACCAGGCTATAATGGATCTCGGAGCTACAATTTGCAGCCCACGCAACCCATTGTGCGATCAATGCCCCCTACAAAAAAAATGCATTGCTTTTCACGACAACCTAATCGATGTATTACCGGTAAGGAGTAAAAAGCAATCCATAAGAAAGCGATATTTTAACTATATGTTACTGTGGTGGAAAGACAAGCTTTGGATCCACAAACGCATCGGAAAAGATATCTGGCAAAACCTGCATGAGCCATACCTCATTGAGAGCGGTGACTTGCAGGATATAAATGAGCTATTAAAACATGATTTTTTTACAAATAATAATATTGCCCGAACAGCAATTAAATATGAGGGCTCCCTTACCCAAAAACTAACCCATAGAATTATTGAAAGCCGTTTTTATAGTATCGATTTTCTGAAGGAGCCAAAAATCGATGATATCGATGGAATGTGGTTAACCACAAGTGAGCTGAAAAAAACAGCATTCCCCAAAACGATTGTTTCTTTTTTGGAAAAAAATTTATACTTTTAGAAGTCATTAGGTTATAATTTTTATTATTTGAAAAATTGAAACTGTTATGAGGGGCGTAAATAAAGTGTTACTGATAGGAAATCTAGGCCGCGAACCAGACCTGCAATATCTTGAAGGAAATATAGCTGTTGCCAAGTTTCCATTGGCTACCACGGAAACCTATAAAGACAAAAGCGGCACCCTTGTATCACAGACCGAATGGCATACAGTTGTACTTTGGCGGGGACTTGCAGACCTGGCCCAGAAATATCTGCATAAAGGCAGCCTGGTCTATATAGAAGGGAGGATAAGGACCAGGAATTGGGAAGACAAAGATAAAAATAAAAGGTTTAGCACCGAGATTGTTGGGGATAACCTGGTGATGCTGGACAAGCGAAAAGACAGCACAGATATGCCGGGTGGAGAAAACGCAACACATGAGAGCACGATTGTCCCTGATATGAATTTTGAGAGTGGAGGCATTATCGGAAATATTACGAAAGATGACCTTCCGTTTTGATGGTATATTTTTTATGTATTAAGATTAGGGAAAGAAACACCTTCGTTTCTGTCCCTTTTTTTAATTTTGAGGCAATCACCAAACTATAATACACTTGGAAAGTACCGAAGGCGATACGAATCTTACATCTCTGCTGTTACAAATAACTACGGGCATATCTTCTCCGTCTAATGCCACCATACTTATCATTGCTATACTGGTACTATTGTTGATGTCTGCTATAATAGCAGGTGCCGAAACCGCTTTTTTCTCGTTGTCAGCGAAAGACATTAATTACTTAAAGACCAAGGAAAAAACAAACTCGCGTATAGCATCTCAGCTCCTGGAGCATCCTAAAATGCTGCTTGCTACTATACTCGTATCCAATAACTTTATTAATATCGCTATTGTTATTACCACCAACTTTTTGGTCAGTTCTATGCTTTTTCATGATCATAATAATCATGTGGTTATCAGTTCTATACTTTCTGCCCAAATGAACAATATCCTGGCCTTCCTGATACAGGTGGTTTGTGTCACTTTTTTACTGGTTCTTTTCGGAGAAGTACTGCCAAAGGTCTATGCCACACAAAACAACTTGCGCATGGCCATCTTCTCCGCTCCTTTTATCAAGGTACTGATGACCATATTTCGGCCAATAAGCAGGACACTGGTAAATTCCACCAATTTTATCGAAGGCAAGATTGGTGCTAAAAACAGCAAAAATATTAGTAATGAGGATTTTGAACACGCAATAGAGCTTACTGTGGGGCATACCGCTACGCGTGAAGAAGTGAATATTTTTAAGGGAATTCTGAAGTTTGGAAATATATCAGCCAGGCAGGTAATGCGCACGCGAATGGATGTCAGCGCAATAGATTATGATATGACCTTTTCCGAGCTTAGGGAATATTGCCTTGAAGCAGGATATTCGCGACTGCCCGTGTATAAAGAAAGTCTGGATAAAGTGGCGGGGGTTATCCATACTAAAGACCTGCTGTCATATATTGATAAAGATACATTCGAATGGCACACACTTATCCGGCCCGCCTACTTCGTACATGAGGGGAAGCTTATAGAAGATTTGTTGAAAGAGTTTCAGCAAAAAAGGATGCATTTCGCTATTGTCGTAGATGAGTTCGGTGGCACATCAGGTATTATAACGCTGGAAGACATAATGGAGGAGATAATTGGGGATATCAGGGATGAGTTTGATGAGGAAGACCTCAATTATAAAAAAATAGACGATCATAATTTCATCTTTGAAGGCAAAACGCTGATCAATGATGTATGCCGCGTGTTGGGTGTACCTTCAGATACATTTGACACAGCGCGTGGCGAAAGCGATTCGCTGGCAGGGCTTATCATTGAGATATCGGGAAAATTTGCCGCGGTAAATGAAACAGTGCGGTATGAGCAGTATGAATTTACGGTCTTGGCTATTGATAAAATGCGCATACAACGTGTGAAAGTTACTATCCACGAGGTTGCAGAGAAAGGGGACTAGCCGGTTCTCCGCTAGGAAAGTATCTGTAGAGGGAAATCAAATGGAGTAGCTGATCGCGGACAAACCAACTGATAATAATTACTTTTGCTGTTAAGCAACACACATTGAAACAAATCATTCAGTCTTTTAAAACCGGGGAAACTATTTTAGAAGAAGTGCCGGCGCCTATTGTGAAGCGAGGTTGTGTGTTTATTAAGACTACACGTAGCCTTGTGTCCCTGGGTACAGAGCGGATGCTGGTGGAATTTGGGAGGGCTAGTATGTTACATAAAGGCCGCCAGCAACCTGAACGTGTAAAACAGGTGCTTGGCAAGATAAAGACGGATGGACTAAAACCTACACTTAACGCAGTATTTAATAAACTGGGGCAACCCTTGCCGCTCGGCTACTGCAATGTTGGCCGGGTAATAGCCGTGGGTGAAGGGGTAACTGAATATACCATTGGTGATAGGGTCGCGTCCAATGGGCCGCATGCTGAGTTTGTATGCGTGCCCAAAAATCTCTGTGCCCATGTACCGGATAACGTGAGTGATGAACAGGCTGCTTTTACTGTTGTGGGTGCTATTGGATTGCAGGGGTTACGCCTTTGTGATCCGCAACTTGGGGAAACCATTGTGGTAATAGGCCTCGGGCTTATAGGGTTGATAACCGCAGAATTGCTGATAGCGAATGGCTGTAGGGTAATAGGGGTAGACCTGGATGCAAATAAAGTGGCCGTTGCCTGGAAAAAAGGCATTATTGCTTTCAACCCAAATGAAGGAGGTGATGTGCTGAAATTTGTGAGTAGTATCACAGATAATGTCGGAGCAGATGGTGTGATTATTACTGCTTCTGCAAAGACGGACGAACTAATAGCGCAGGCTGCAAAGATGAGCAGGAAGAGAGGTCGTATTATTTTAGTAGGTGTAGTAGGGCTGAATATAAGCCGGGCAGATTTCTATGAAAAAGAACTAACCTTCCAGGTTTCCTGTTCCTATGGCCCGGGCAGGTATGATGATAGTTATGAGAGGGCTGGTACAGACTATCCGCTACCGTACGTGCGATGGACGGAACAAAGAAATTTTAAAGCCGTGCTGCAAACAATGGCCACCGGTAAATTAGATGTTGCCCCGCTGATTACCGACCGGGTAAGCCTCGATGAATTCGACAAAATATATTCCAATATCAGCAATCAGGAATCCATCGCTTCTCTGCTGGTATATCCTGAAGAAAGTAATTCATCGGATACAGTAAAAGTAAGTGATGGTATATTTATTCCTGGTCGCGGCGGCATAGGCATTGTTGGCGCAGGCAATTTTACGAGTATGACCATGCTGCCTGCGCTGGCTGCGATTGGTGCCTCACTATATGCCATCGCAAGTGCGTCGGGCGTTACAGGTACCACACTTGCGCGCAAATACAGGATAGGAAAAAGCACTACGGACTATCGAAGCATTCTTAAAGATCCGGCAATTGACCTGGTAATGATTACCACGCGGCATAACGAACATGCAGCTATGGTAGTAGAGAGCCTGAAGGCGGGCAAACATGTGTTTGTAGAGAAGCCGCTTGCGCTGAACAAGCAGGAACTGGATGAAATATTGGCTGTGTATAAAGGAGATAAAACACTAACAGTCGGCTTTAACCGGCGGTTTTCATCTCACATGCAGAAAGTAAAGCAGTTGGTGAGGGACGTGCCCATGAATGTAATAGCCACAATGAATGCGGGCCACATACCTGCAAACTCCTGGGTGCAGGATATAAAGGTTGGAGGCGGAAGAATCATAGGCGAGGCGTGTCACTATATAGACCTCATTACTTTTCTTACAGGTAGCAAAATACAGGCTGTGTGTATGAATGCAATGGGTGTAAACCCACAAGCGAATACTGACAATGCATCTATACTGCTGCAGTATGAGAATGGCAGTACCGGAGTGATTAATTACTTTGCCAATGGCAATAAGGGGTATTCAAAGGAACGGATAGAGGTTTATGCGCATGAGCGGACACTGATAACAGACAACTTCCAGGTTACCGAAGGTTTTGGGACTGGTGGTTTCTCGCGTCTGAGGACGAAATCAGATAAGGGCCATGAGACGCAATTTAAGCTGCTTATAGACAGAGTGAAAAATGGCGGTGGCGTATTGATTCCGATTGATGAGATCGTAAACACAACGCTTGCAAGTTTTGCGGCAATCGAAAGCCTGATGAGCAGAAAATGGGTTACTATTAAACCCTAAGCGAACCTGTCATGGTTTAAGTGCTAATGCAGGTTAGGCAATCGACTAAGCCGAATTTAATTGGGAGATTGAATGAAAATCTTGATTTGAGCCCATTTCTTCTGGATGGGTTATTTAAACAAACTGAATGTTAGTAGACATTATTGCGGGCGCAAGGCCAAATTTTATTAAGATAGCGCCGATAATAGAGGCAATCGAAGTGCAGCAGAGGCTTAGCGTGCCTATACAGTATCGGCTGGTACACACCGGCCAGCATTATGATAAAAAAATGAGTGGGGATTTTTTTGAGCAATTGAATATTCCTGCGCCCAACTATAACCTTGAGGTAGGATCGGGCACACAAGCCGAGCAAGCAGGTAAAATAATGGTAGGCTACGAACAGCTACTCTTGAAAAGCCCCTGCGATCTATGCATAGTAGTAGGGGATGTAACTTCTACAATGGCTTGTGCCATAGCGGCTAAAAAGGTAAGTAATATAAAAGTTGCCCATGTCGAGGGTGGCATTCGGTCGGGCGATTGGACCATGCCGGAAGAAATCAACCGCATAGTTACAGACTCCATAACCGATTATTTTTTTACAACATCAGAGCTGGCTAATAATAACCTGCGCAAAATAGGGGTGAGCAATGACAGGATATTTTTTGTGGGGAATACCATGATAGATACTTTGTACAAACAAATGCCCCGTTTTCAAAAGCCCGGGATTTGGGATACTTATGGATTGAAAGAAC
>Ga0182030_10008565_pt1 | contig 21158 bp, 19 predicted proteins | sample 812S3MmetaG_FD_121299 | JGI IMG/M metagenome (GOLD analysis project Ga0182030, IMG submission 121299) | Permafrost microbial communities from Stordalen Mire, Sweden - 812S3M metaG (Illumina Assembly) | ecosystem: Environmental > Terrestrial > Soil > Wetlands > Permafrost | place: Sweden...
GGCGGACGGCGGGGACGAAGGAACTGCCGCCGGTGAGATAGACGCGGTCAACTTGAGAGGGCTGAATGCCGGAGATGGTTAGAAGTTGTTCGACGCAACGCTCGATTGAATGCAGGTCGTCTGCAATCCATGATTCAAAGTCGGCGCGGGTGACGGGGATATGCAGGTCCATGCTGCCATCGCGAAAGTGGAATTCGGCAGATTGATTTTGCGACAATTCGAATTTGACTTTTTGGACCGCTTGATGGAGTTGGTAGCCGAGGTCTTCATCGATGAGGGTGATGAGGGCTTCAATTTTCTCGGGCTCAACGGCGCGGAGGTAGGCGCTTTTCAGAATTTCACGAACGTTGTTGGTGCGCAGGAAGGAGAGATAGTGCCAGCGTTCGAGGTTGGCGTAGATCCAGGCGGGGACGGCGGGGAGCAGCTTGTTGAGGGAGCGAGCTTCGGAGTTTGATCCGAGCGCGGGGGAGACGAGTTTGCGGACGAGGCGAGCGTCGAACGCATCGCCGGCGAGGCCGACGCCGCTGTTGCCGAGAAGGTCGCCGGAGGTGCGGCCGCGTTGACGAACTTGAGGGCCTACGCGAAGGAGCGAGAAGTCACTGGTGCCGCCGCCGAAGTCGCCGATGAGGATGAGTTCGTCGCGATCGAGGGTGGATTCATGGGCGTAGGCAGCGGCGACGGGCTCGAATTCAAAATCGACATGCTCGAAGCCGGCGATGGTAAAAGCTTCGCGAAGACGCGAGACGGCGAACTCATCGTCGTCTTGATTGTCGGCGCCGACGAAGCGCACGGGACGGCCGATGACGGCGGTGTGAATAGGTTGGCCGAACTGCTCTTCAGCGGCTTTGCGCAGGTCTTTGAGCATGCGGGCGATGAGATCTTCAAGCTTGTGGCGGCGGCCGAAGATCTCAGTACCGGTGAGGGTGCGGCTGGTGAGATGGGACTTGAGCGACTGGACGAGACGGCCTTTTTCGTCGGCCTGGAGATAGCGCTCGATGGCGTGGGGGCCGGTGAGGGAGTGGATGCGGCGGGCTGTGCCTGCGGATTTCGATTGTTCAAAATAGAGGACGGAGCGGAAAGATGGCGTTTGAATCGCGCCGAACGGGAAGGAGACGAATTGCACCGGGCCGTGGGCGGACACAACCGCGACGGAGCTATTGGTGGTTCCAAAGTCGATGCCGACCGCGGCAGTCGGATTTTGAAGATTCTTCATTGAACCTATTATTTCGTAGTGGCCTGATGCAACTGCACTGGCGGTGGGACGGCGAGGGAGTGAAGGCTTCCGTGAGAATGATTCAGATTCCCGGTAAAGGCGGAGGAGGGAGCCTGACTGAGCACTTTAGTACAGAACGAAAAGCAACCCTTTTGGTATTTTCTGCATAATGCGTTTCCGTCCTGAACCGGGCCGCCACAGCCGGGAAGACTGCAGACTTTTCGAGGCACACAAAAATGACAGCGTTTGTTCGACGGCAGAACCCCAATTCGACCACCGATTCAATCTGTACCAGGTGTTACATGACCGTCGCGCGCGCAGACAGCGAGCTGGAACTGGCTTATCCGGAAGAACGCCATGTTTGCGACCCGTATGGTGAATTCAACATAGGTCGATTGAATGCTTCGAACTGTGCGACTGCTGGCGACGCAAGCATCTAGGAGCGGATTCATCAGCCATCGGTGTCAACTCGGTGCATCGTGGGACGTGCCTTGTTGCTGTCCCGTATCGACTCAACCGGCGGACTACCATTTATAGACCGGCTGTAAAAGGGCGTCGCAATGCGCCTGTCGCCGGCCTGACGACGGACAGTTTATTTGGGTGGCCGGCGCGCTACACTTGCATCATTATGGTCTTTGTTCTGGATAACTACGATTCTTTCACTTACAACCTTGTGCAGTACCTCGGCGAATTGGGGACGAAGATCGAGGTGCGTCGCAACGACGAGCTGACGGTGGAAGAAGTGGAAGCGCTGAAGCCGGAGCGGATTCTGCTTTCGCCGGGGCCGTGTACGCCGGGCGAGGCGGGGATACTTGTCGAGCTGATCAGGCACATGGCGGGCAAGGTGCCGATACTGGGCGTGTGCCTGGGACACCAGGCGATTGGCGAGGCGTTTGGCGGGCAGGTGGTGCGGGCGCATCACTTGATGCATGGCAAGACGAGCCCGGTGGAGCACGACGGGAAGGGCGTGTTTACAGGGCTTCCGACGCCGTTGACGTGTACGCGGTATCATTCGCTGATTGTGGCGGAGGAGAGTTTGCCGAGTGAACTGATGGTGACGGCGAGGACCCAAGAGCAGGACGGGACCGGACACGACGAGAGCGTCATTATGGGGTTGCGGCATCGGAGTTTGCCGATTGAGGGAGTGCAGTTTCATCCGGAGAGCGTGCTGACTGAGGGCGGGCGACAGATGATTCGCAATTTTATGGAAATGTAGTTGTGGTCTTGGTGAAGAAAATGGGGAACGTTGGAAGTGGAGTTGGGCGCGGGGTGCTGGGGTTGGCTGCGTTGCTGGGCGGCGGATGGGCGATGGCGCAGAGCGCGACGCCTGCGGCTACGCTGCCTAATGGTAAGTCTCCGCTTGCAATTGTGCCGATCGAGGCCGCGAACCGCGACCAGGCCAAGGTGAGCGGGGCTCTGCAGGTGACGAACGGAACGGCATTCATCTTAACGAGCGGGACGGTGACGTCGGGCGCGGCGACGACCAATGTGGTGCTGCCTCGGCGGGGAGTGCTGCGGGTGTGCGCTGGGTCGACGGTGAGTTTGGCGGCGGATTCAAGCGTGCCGGAGGATCAATCGCCGGGCTTGATGATGGCGATGGATCATGGGGCGATTGAGGCGAGTTTTGCGATTGGGCGCAACTCGGACATTGTGGTGACGCCGGATTTTCGTATTGTGATTGGCGGGCCGGGCGCGTCGGAGTTGAAGGTGCGACTGGGCGAGCATGGGGATACGTGCGTCGATAATGCGGGGGCGAATGCGCCGTATGTGCTGGTGAGCAGCGTGTTCGATGGGGGCGCGTACCGGGTGATGCCGGGGCAGAGGGTGATGTTCCAGCATGGGAGCCTGCGCGAGGTTGTGGATCAGGAGAAGGAGCCGTGCGGATGCCCTGCGCCGCGTAAGCCGGATAGCAATGAATTTCCGATGGATGAGAGCGCGGGGTTGACGTTGAAGAAGCCGGATGTGGTGGGTCCGCCGGTGATCACCGAGCACGGGGGAGCGCCGCAGGTGAGTGCGCCACTGGTGTATGCGCCTCCGGCTCAGACGGAGAATGCGGCGGGGGCGAGTGCGGCGCAGGTTGCTCCGCAGGCTTCGGCTGTTCAGACTGCTGCGCCGGAACCGCCGAAGAAGGAAAAAAAGCCGGGATTTTTTAGACGGGCGGGACGGTTCTTCAAGAAGATTTTTGGGGCGGATTGAGGAGAGCGAAGAATTCGCAGGTTCGCACGTTGGCTTCTCCGTTCCCTGGTCTCAAAATCGAGACCAGGGGCACCCGGCTTAGAGAGCTTGGTGACGCTGCTTTTCTTTGTCGACGATGAGCTTTTGTGGCATCCCACCCATCGAGCAAAAAACGCTCGATGGATGGGGCACAGAGTTCATGCTCAGGGAGTCGGAGGAAATTAGAGTTCGCGGGCGCGTTCGACGGCGCGGATGACGGCTTGGGCCTTGTTGAGGGACTCCTGATACTCGAGCTCGGGAACGGAGTCGGCGACGATGCCGGCGCCGGCCTGGATGTAGCCTTTGCCGTCTTTCGCGAGTAGAGAGCGGATGGCGATGCAGGAGTCGAGATTGCCGGAAAAGTCGGCGTAGAGGACTGCTCCGCCGTAGGTGCCGCGACGGGTTGGCTCGAGCTCTTCGATGATTTCCATGGCGCGGACTTTGGGCGCGCCGGAGAGTGTGCCGGCGGGAAAACAGGCACGCAATGCATCGACGGCGGTCAGTTCGGGCTTGAGGCGGCCCTCGATGGTGCTGACCAGATGCATGACGTGGGAGTAGCGTTCGACGAACATGAGGCGATCGACTTTGACGCTGCCGAATTCGCTGACACGGCCCACATCGTTGCGACCGAGATCGACCAGCATGACGTGTTCGGCGCGCTCTTTTTCGTCGTGAAGCATTTCGTCGGCGAGAGCTTGGTCGTCTTTATCATTGGCTCCGCGCGGGCGGGTTCCGGCGATGGGGCGGTATTCGACGCGGCCTTGATGAACACGGACGAGGAGTTCGGGCGAGGAGCCGGCCAGTTCTACGACGTCGGATCGTTTGGATTTTTGGGGCGAGTTTTTGGCTGCGCTGGCGCCCAGGGGTCCGTTGGGCGAGAACTTCAAGAAATACATATAAGGACTGGGGTTGACGGTGCGCAGGGCGCGATAGACCTGAAAGGTGTCGACGCCGGGCTCGACATCGAAGCGCTGGGAGAGGACGGTCTGGAAAACGTCGCCGGCAGCGATGTATTCCTTGGTGCGGGCTACGGCCGAGAGAAAGCTGCGCTTGCTGGTGCGGTGAGCGACCTTGAGCTTGCCGGTGGACTTTGACGCGCGGAGCTTGGGCAGCGGCTCGGCGAGGCGCTTTTCGAGCTTGGCGAGTCGTTTGACGGCGGTGGCGTAGGCCTTGTCGGGAAGGTCGAGGGTGACATCGGCCGTGACGACCAGCCAGATTTGCTTGCGGACGTGGTCGAAGGCCAGAACCTCATCGAAGAAAAGCAGGCAGGCGTCGGGAATATTGAGTTCATCGATCGCGAGATCGGGGATACGTTCGATTTGGCGCACGGCGTCATAGGAGAAGAAGCCGACGGCGCCGGCAGTGAACGGAGGCAGGCCGGGGAGGCGCGCGGGCTTGTGTCCGCCGAGGGCTTGATGGAGCGTGGCGAAGACGTCGCCCTCGATATGGATAGTGCGCTTGCCTTCGGTGATGGAGATTTTGCGGCCGCGAGCGACGATGCGCTTGTAGGGTGAGAGGCCGATGAAGGTGTAGCGACCGACTTGTTCGCCGCCTTCGACTGACTCCAGGAGGAAACATTCGGGCTGTTGCCAGGCTGCGCGCAGAAAGGCGGAAACGGGGGTTTCGAGGTCTGCGGTGAGGGTGCGGCAGACGGGCACGAGGGTGTGTTCCTTGGCCAAGGCCACGAATTCCTTGCGACTGGGTTGGATAAGCAAATCGGCAGCTTTCACAGGGTCAAGTGTAGCAAGGGAACCGAGTGAAGGGAGTGGACCGAGTGAAGGGCGTGAACCGAGTGAAGGGAGTGAAGGAAATGAAGAGAGTGAAAGCGCCTTCACTTTATTCACTCTTGTCACTTCCTTCACTGCACTTTCCTCACTGCCCTTTCTTCACTTCTTCACTTTATTCACTTTATTCACACCTTCACTCCTTTCACTTCTCTAGCATTCGTGCAGCTTGAGCCCGGAGTTGGCGAGTCGTTTGCATCTAATTCCGATAGATTCTTGCAGAACCATTACGGGATAACCTAAAAGGGGGTTGGAAACTAAGGTTCCTATAACCTTGACTGGGGTACTTGGCGGGGCTAGACTCACTGGGGTTTGGGCTAATTGGGATTGGTCAGGGGACCCAAACGCCGGTCATGGTTGAAACAGGCTGACGGCCGGAAGTGGCTGTGCTCCGTGAAAGCGGAAGAAACCCTGTCGCGTCTATAGGATGGACCCGTTCCCCGGGACCTTGGACGTGACCAGGCGAACTCGAATTGGAGATATGTATGGCGGTATTAAGCTCGACCGTGACTTTGGATCAAGAGATCAATCCCTGGGAGGCGCAGAGTGCACGGTTTGAATTTGCAGCGCGGAAACTTAACTTAGATCCGGGATTGTGGAGGGTTTTGAGCTCCCCTTCCCGCGAAATCATCGTTCACTTTCCCGTAATGATGGACGATGGGCACATCGAGATGTTCACCGGATTTCGAGTGCAGCATTCGCAGGCACGCGGGCCGGCCAAGGGCGGCATCCGCTATACGCCGGAGGTGACGCTGGACGAAGTGCGCGCCCTGGCGAGCTGGATGACGTGGAAGTGCGCGGTCGTGAATATTCCCTTTGGCGGGGCCAAGGGCGGAGTGATCTGCGACCCGAAAAAGATGAGCCTGGGCGAACTGGAACGCATGACGCGCCGGTATACGTCAGAGATTATCGACTTTATCGGGCCGGAAAAAGACGTGCCGGCTCCCGATGTGAATACCAATGAGCAGACGATGGCATGGATCATGGACACGTATTCCATGCACATGCGGCAGACGGTGACGAGCGTGGTGACGGGCAAGCCGCTGACCATTGGCGGATCGCGCGGACGGCTGGAGGCAACGGGACGAGGCGTGATGGTGGTGTGCGACGAGAGTCTGCGCTACTTGAATATGCCGATCGACGGCTGCCGGGTGATTATCCAAGGATTTGGCAACGTGGGCTCGAATGCGGCGCGGTTGATGATGGAGCATGGGTACAAAATAGTCGGCATCGCGGAGAAGGATGGCGGGCTGTTTAATCCCAACGGTATCGACATTCATCAGTTGGAGGAGTTCAAGAATCGCAATGGTACGACGCTGGGATTTCGCGGGGCCGAGGCTATGCCCAGCGAAGAGCTGATTGTTTCGGAATGCGAAATTTTGATTCCGGCGGCGACGGAGAACGTGATCACCAGCCGCAATGCAGAGCGGATCAAAGCGCGCATCGTGGTGGAGGGCGCGAACGGACCGACGACCGCGGTGGCCGATGAGATATTGGCCGACAAGCGAATTTTTGTAGTGCCGGATATCCTTGCGAACGCGGGCGGCGTGACGGCGAGCTACTTCGAGTGGGTGCAGGATCGGCAGGGGTATTTCTGGAAGGAAGCGATTGTCAATGAGCAGTTAGAGACGATCCTTCGCGACAGCTTCGACGACGTGGTGCGTTATGCGGAGGCGCATAACGTGAATAATCGGATTGCGGCTTATATGCTGGCGATTGACCGCGTGGCGTTCACGATCAAGCAGCGAGGGATTTACGCCTGAGGTTGAGTTGGGAGATGAATGAAAATGGAGGGCTGACCGAATGTGGTCGGCCCTTTGTTTTTGGTTCTAGAAAGAAACAAGTCTTTCCTTGGAATATTCCTCCCCGGTCCTCAAAAGCGAGGGACCGGGGGCACCCAGTTTCATCTCCTGTGGGTCGGTAACACCGGTGGGGGACTGATAAGAAACAAGAATGGAAGAGGAAGTGACCCGGCGGTCGACGAAAAGCCTTTGTGGTCTCCCATCCATCGAGCAAAAAACGCACGATGGATGGGGCACTCGGCCATTTTTGAGAATTGGGTGGGAACACTTCCAGGAGTGGTTGCGGGACTGCAGGGGCTATGCTAGGTTGATATAGGACCAAATGAGTCGCAATTGAAGGTTGCAGCCAAATCTGGTCCCTGCGAGACGTGTAACTTGCCTGCGTCGTGCACCCCGGCGCGCCCAAATATTGGGAATGGCAATCGGTAAAGAAGCGGCGGCCCTGGCGGTAGACTTTTGGCGAAGCGCCACCAGGACCGCTCAACCGGCAACTTGTGAGCTGACGGTTCCTCCAGCATAGCGGAACCTCGGCCACGACACCAGAGAGGGATTTTCGATGGCCTGGCCAGTGCCCTGTTCGATCAGGGGCGTTCAAAGTTGTGCGCTCCGAAAAACTCCGGGGAGCGATGTTTCCGCTCACTTCAACTTCAAACTGATTTGGCTTTTTGCATTTGCGTGGCTGGCGCTGCCGACCACGGTGAAAGCGCAGGAGCCGCCTTACTTCGTCACTTATTCGCAAGTGCTCGAGGAGCCGGGCAACCTCGAAGTCGCACTGAAAGGTTTGACGGCGGCGCCCAAAGATGCGAACGGCTTTTTCAGTCCGACGATGGAATTTGAATATGGCGCGACGGCATGGTGGACGACCGAGGTCTACGTGCAGGGGCAGGCTACCGAAAATGATTCGACGATTTTCACGGGATTTCGTTGGGAGAATCGGTTTCGCGTGCTGCCGAGCGAGCATTGGATCAACCCGGTGCTCTATCTAGAGTACGAAGATACCAGCGCGGACAAGAGCATTCTTGAGGTGGTTGGGCATGACGGCATCTCGGATCTGCGCGTGAGCAATGCTGCAGGGCACCCTGAGGTGGAGCGGGAGCTCGAAGGCAAGCTAATCCTCTCAAGCAACTTCAAAGGATGGAATGTCTCGGAGAATTTCATCGCCGAAAAGAATATCAAGAACGAACCATGGGAGTTTGGTTATTCGATTGGTGCGAGCCGACCGCTGACACTGGTTGCGCGAGCGAAGAACTGCACGTTCTGCCGACAGAATTTTGCAGCTGGCGCTGAGGTCTATGGCGGTCTCGCTACTTCGCACGACTTCGGTGTTGAGGGCACTTCGCACTATGCGGGACCGACGGTCAACTTCACTTTGCCGCGCGGACCGACGTTGGGATTTTCGCCGCAGTTTGGGCTCAATGACAACAGTGTCGGGGTGCTTTGGCGGTTCAAGGTCTCGTATGAGATCCAGCAGTTTCGCGATCTGTTTCGCGGAAGGGGGTCGCGATGAAGAAGACGTGGATTGCAGTTTTTGTATTGGTGGTGAGTTCGGCGTTGCTGATGGCTGCCGATGGTGGATGGTTGCGCAAGGTGCCGGATGCGGATCGCAAGCGCACGAACCCCTTTGCCGGTCGGGCTGACGCGGCGGCTGCGGGAAAGATTCTCTTCGCGGATAACTGCGCCAAGTGTCACGGGGAAGATGCGGGCGGGCGTCATAACCGGCCCAGCCTGCGTAGCGAGCGCATCGCCAACGCTAGCGATGGCGAGTTGGCGTGGATTTTGCGCAACGGCAATTCGTTTAAGGGCATGCCTTCGTGGAGTTCGCTGCCGGAGCCGGAACGGTGGCAGATTGTCGCCTATCTTCGCACGCTTTCTCACGATTCCACACCCGCGGCAACCGCGCTGCACCGATAAGAGAAGAGACCATGACGAGAGACTTTTTGAAGCGGCTCGCCACGCGGCGTGCCTTGGGGTGGGGCCTTGCTATAGGCAGTTTGGCACTCGCTGCCAGCGGCGTAATTGCCGGATGCGGATCAGGCAAAGCGCCACAGTTTGAAACCGAATCGGATAAGACTCCGCCGGCTGACAGTATCGGTGAACGGCTATTTCTTGATCCGCGCTTTGCGCAGTATTTTGCGGCGCACATGGTTAGTGTGAATCAACCACTGGCGACGGGCGATCCGGTTGTCGATACGGTGGAGTCGCCGAATGGCCCGCTGCCCGGGCCATTTGCAGGGCAATCGATGAACTGCCGCTCGTGCCACTTTGTCACCGAGTTCCAGGGAGTGGCGAACGCGGGCAATCGCACTTATGCCGATTTCACCACGCGCAGCCCCATTCCGCGGGTGATGGGTAGCTTCGATCACACGCCGCGCAATGCGATGCAGATGGTGGGATCGCTGCAATCGCATACGGGACCGGCGCTGTTGCACTTCGATGGTGAGTTCGCCACTCCGGAGGCGTTGGTTGAAGGCACGATGACGGGACGAAACTTTGGCTGGGATCCGACGCAAGCTGCAGCGGCGCTGGCTCATATTGCACGTGTGATCCGCGAGGACGACGGCACGAGCCAGTTAGCCGCCGATCGGACCAATGGTTTGTCGTATGGCACGCTGATGCTGGGCACCGATCCTCGCATCACCAGCGATCTGCTGTTGCCTGCATCGCAGCGGCTCGATGTGAAGACGGCGACTGACCAGCAGATACTCGATGAAATGGCGATGATGATTTCGACTTACATGCGCGATCTGCTGTTTAGTCAGGACGAGTTTGGTCGCTACATTGGTTCGCCTTACGATAATTTTCTGCGCGTGAATCATTTGCCGGTGCAACCGCTGGCTGGTGAATCGAAGGCTGCCTACAATCAGCGACTGTATAACGAAGTAGTCGCGCTGAATAACCCGACTTACATCACTGCCAAGGATGGAGCGTATAAGTATCATGCCTTTGCTTATTCGTTTGGACCACAGGAACTGGCCGGATTGAAGATATTCCTGAAGGTGGGAACGGCGGACGGAGGCGACAGTCAGCATGCCGGGAACTGCGCGGCATGTCACCAGGCGCCCGACTTCACTGATTTTCTTTTACACACAACGGGAGTGTCGCAGGATGAGTATGACGGGGTGCATGGCGCGGGCGCGTTCGCGCAGTTGCACATCCCTGGTCTCGATGAGCGCAATGCGAACTTCGACCAATACATGCCTGCGAGTTCGGCGCACCCGAATGCGACCGAATCGATGCGCCACGCGGCCACGGCTGATAATCCGGCGTTTGCTGATCTGGGTATGTGGAATATCTATCTGAATCCAGACAAACCCGATCCGCAATCGGTTATGCAGTCGATGCTCTGCGGATCAAATCAGAATTGTTCTGTCGACCAGGGGCTGGCGCTCGCGATTGCGCGGTTCAAGACTCCCACATTGCGGGACCTTGAAGATTCGGCGCCGTACTTCCACAACGGCAGCCGAGCCACCTTTGAAGAGGTGATCACGTTTTACATCACGAATTCGCAACTTGCGCATCAGGGTTTGCTGCGCAATGGAGCGCCGGAATTCGCGAACATGCACCTGACGCAAGACGATGTGGCAGCATTGGCGGCGTTCCTCAAAGCGCTTACAGAAGATTACGACGATGCATAATCGCAGTCTTCCTAAACAGCAGCACAAATGATTCTTCGAAGTCTCTCGTCGAGGGTTAGGGCAATCGCATGAACGTTATCTTGACGACAAATTCGCAGTTTGCGCCGCCCTACGGGGCTGACTGGCGATTGCCTACCCTTTTCCCCACGCTAGAGCGCGGGGCGCAGACCATTGCACCTCCGGCGCAATTGAAATCAAAGCCGGTCTGGCCAACAAGATGCATTCATGCGATTGCCCTCGGGACATACGGTGAACCACAGATGCTCAGCCCATTACGTGGTACACCCCTGACCCAAGGCGATCGCGGCAGGCGCGTGGTGGACCGGACCGCATTTGGTGATCAGCGACGTTTTCAAGTGACCACTCGATTGCGTAAGATGCATCTGATAGATGGAAGGTGAAGCCATGCCCAGCAATGTCGAGACCGAGCCCGCAGCAGGCGGACCCAAAGAAACGATTTCTCCCCTCGCAGGTAAGCCCGCTCCGAAGGATATGTTGATCGATGTTTCCCGATTGGAGTCAGCTTATGTTGAGTGTCAACCGAACCTCGATGATCCTACGCAGCTAGTGAGCTTTGGCACGAGCGGACATCGCGGAACACCGCTGAAGGGGACGTTTACCGAGGCGCATATCCTGGCGATTACGCAAGCGATCTGCGACTATCGGCGCGAGCAAGTTACAGATGGGCCGCTCTACATGGGCAAAGATACGCACGCACTGTCAGGGCCTGCACAGCAAACCGCGCTGAGCGTGCTGGCTGCGAATAACGTCGAGACGATCATCCAGCAGGGCGATGGGGTGACGCCGACTCCGGTGATTTCTTGGGCGATTCTGGCGTATAACCACGGACGCAAGGAGCATTTCGCCGACGGCATCGTGATTACGCCATCGCACAATCCGCCGGAGGATGGAGGGTTCAAATACAATCCGCCCAATGGTGGCCCGGCTGATACTGAAGTGACCAAGTGGGTCGAACGCCGGGCGAATGATTTGTTGCGGGCCGGCAATGTTGGCGTGAAGCGGATTCGGTATAGCCAGGCTATTGGTGCGGCGACCACGCACCAGGAAGACTTGATTCTGCCGTATGTTCGCGATCTGAAAAATGTGGTCGACATGGATGCGATTCGCGGCGCGGGATTGAAGCTTGGGGTCGATCCGCTGGGCGGAGCTTCGCTGCCGTATTGGGAGCCGATCAATTCTATCTATGGGCTCGACATTGCGATTGTGAATCCGATTCTTGATCCTACTTTTTCGTTCATGACGGTCGATCACGATGGCAAGATTCGCATGGATTGTTCGAGTCCCTATGCGATGGCGAGCCTGGTTGGATTGAAAGATAAGTACGATGTGGCTTTTGCGAACGATCCCGATTCAGACCGGCACGGCATTGTTACGCCGACGGCGGGATTGATGAATCCGAACCATTATCTGGCTGTGGCGATTCAATACTTGATCACCAATCGGCCGCAGTGGAAGAAGGATGTCGCGGTAGGAAAAACATTGGTGAGCAGCAGCATGATCGATAAGGTTGTGGCATCGCTGGGCGGCAAGCTGAGCGAAGTCCCGGTCGGCTTCAAGTGGTTTGTGGATGGCTTGTTTGATGGCTCGTTCTGCTTTGGCGGCGAGGAGAGCGCGGGGGCGAGTTTTCTGCGTAGGGATGGCACGGTGTGGACGACCGATAAAGATGGAATGATTATGGATTTGCTGGCGGTCGAGATTACGGCGCGCACGGGCAAGGATCCGGGCAAGCACTTTAGCGAACTGACCGAGCGATTTGGTACACCGTACTACACGCGCATCGACGCGGCGGCTACACCGGAACAGAAGGCGAAGTTGCAAAAGCTTTCGCCGGACGCGGTGAAGGAATCGAACCTGGCCGGCGAGGCGATTACTGCGAAGTTGACGCGGGCGCCCGGTAACGACGCACCTATCGGAGGATTGAAAGTGGTGGCGGGCGGCGGATGGTTCGCGGCGCGGCCGTCGGGCACAGAGAATATTTACAAGATTTATGCCGAGAGCTTTGAGAGCGAGAAGCACCTGGACGCGATCGTGAGCGAAGCGAAGGAGATCGTGAATAACGCGCTGGGGTAGATTGCGCGACACATCGCGTGGTTGCTGTGACCGGGTATGATTATCGGTCACGGATCGATGAATGAGGGACGCGTATGGACCTGGGGATTATCGAGAGCAAAACTTACGAAGAGATTGCTGTCGGCGATGTAGCCAAAACAGAGCACGTTTTGACGACTGAAGATGGGATGGCCTTCGCTTCGATTTCAGGATTCAACTCTGTTCTCAGGTCTGACGAACTCATTCAGCGTGCAGGCGGTATACCACCGACCGGGCCGAATATGTGGTGCGCGTCGCTGGTGTCGGGGCTGTTCAGCATGCAGATACCGGGACCGGGATGTACGCTGACGAATATTTCACTGTCATTTTACAATCGCATTCATGTGGGCGATCGCATTCTCGTCAAGGTCAACGTGACATCGAAGGACGATGTGACGAAGCTCATCAAATTTGATTGCGAGGCGCATAGCGGCGTCGGCACGCTGATCTTCAATGGGACTGCGCAACTAACTGCGCCGCTGGTCAAGGAGCGGTGGTCGACGCTGCCGGTTCCGCAGCTTATCGTGCATGATCCTTATCGCCGTTATCATGGTTTGATTGCGCGCGCGACGGCGAAGCCACCGGTGAGGACTGGGGTGGTGTGGCCGTGCGATGAGGTGTCGCTGGGCGGCACGCTGCAGGCTTACAAAGACAAGTTGATCATGCCGATTCTGGTGGGTTCGGAGGCGAAGATCCGTGGACTCGCAGAGGCGATGCAACTTGATTTGGAGTCGATAGCGATTGTCGATGTTTCCGATAGCCGGACGGCGGCGGTGCGGGGCGTGGAACTGGCGCGCAAGGCAGAGGTGCAGATGCTGATGAAGGGCTCGCTGCACACCGATGAACTGATGAGTGCCGTGGTCTCGCGCGAGGGCGGAATGAGGACCGGCAGACGAATCAGTCATGTGTTTGCGCTGGACGTGCCGGCCTATCACAAGACGCTGTTTGTGACTGATGCGGCCATTAATATTCAACCTGATCTTGAGACCAAGATTGACATTCTGCAAAACGCAATCGACATGATGGTGACGCTGGGAATTACGATGCCCAAGGTCGCGATTTTGTCGGCGGTCGAGGCGGTGAACCCGGCGATTCCGTCGACGCTCGATGCGGCGGCGCTGTGCAAAATGGTCGATCGCGGGCAGATTACGGGTGCGATCGTCGATGGGCCGCTGGCCTTTGATAATGCCATTTCGAGCGATGCCGCGCGCATCAAGAAGATCAAGACGGTGGTGGCGGGCGACGTCGATCTGATGATGGTGCCGAATCTTGAGGCGGGAAATATTCTCTTCAAAGAACTGCAGTACCTGGCCGGAGCGCTGGCCGCGGGAGTGGTGGTGGGCGCTAAAGTGCCCATCGTGCTGACCAGCCGAGCGGATGGCGAGTTGGCGAGAATGGCAAGTTGCGCGCTTGGTGTGCTGTTGGCCAAGCCGTCGCCGATTGCCGGCTAAATCCTTATCCTGGAATCTCCAAATATTTGTTGAAGATCACGCGAATTGATGTTCTCACGATCGCACGCATCTCTCTGTGCTTAAGGGATTTCGCCGGTGAGACTCCAGGGTTGCTTTGTGCCGATGTACCTCTGGCCATTGAATTCCCACGAAGTAAACGACCTTCCCGCAGTGTGACGAAGGGGTAGTGTGCTTCTGGACATTCGGGCAGGCGACAAGTAAAGACGTTTATAGTTGTAGTGTCCGGCATTTGGATATCCATCGAGGAAGGTAAATGGATTCTGCAGTTTTTTGGCAATTTGGCTTGGTGCGAACAGCGCGCAGTGACGGTATGCGAATTTTCCGGGAAATCGCATGAATCTTCCTAACTCCATCACGATGAGCCGGATCGTCATGATCCCTCTGTTGCTGTGGATTCTGTCGCCATCGTTTGGCTGGCGCGGACATAGCGGCGAGCAGGAGATTTTGGCGTCGGTGTTGTTCGTGCTGGCATCGCTGACAGACGGGGTGGATGGGTACCTGGCCCGACGGCGCGGCCAGATTACGACCATGGGGATGTTGCTCGATCCGCTGGCGGACAAGATCATGGTGACTGCGGCGATTGTGGCGCTGGTGGCCTATAACCCGCAGGTGGTCAAGGTTTGGATCGCGGTGGTGATTATTGGCCGCGAATTCCTGATTTCAGGGCTGCGTTCGATTGCGGCGTCGGAGGGTTTCACGATCCAGGCCAGCGATCTGGGCAAGTTGAAGACGGTTACACAGATCGTTTCCGTGGTTTCGGCGATCCTGGCGCATCACTGGTTCCAATGGCAGATCGGATTCGTTGTGATTCCGGTGAAATGGACGGCGATCACGGCGATTTATTTCACGGTTGGAGTGTCGACGATCTCGGCGATCGACTATTTTGTGGGTTTCTGGAAGAAGATCGATCACGCCTCAAACGACCGGCGCAACACGTTTGTGCTGACCCGGCGCAAGGAAGCCAGCACGCCCAGTACTCATTGAGATCCGAACTGGTTTCAAGCAAAAAACAATCCCCGGCCGAAGCTGGGGATTGTTTTTTGCTTGAAAGCTAGTCTTTGACGCTGGTTTCAGGCCATCGCTGCAGCGGGAGCTTGCTCCGGAACGCGAATCACCGGGACCGTGACTGCTGCGGCAACGGTCGCAGGGACGGGCTGGGTAGCCGAGGAACGGGTAAGCCGATGGACAAAGTGGTACGGCGGCCAGGGGCCGGAGATCTGCATCTGGCATTCCCGCATCATGGCGCTGGTGGAGGCAAATTTGTTCTGATAGCGCTCAACATGCTTGCGTTCAATGAGATGAGCGATGTCGAGAATCATCTTGCCGCTCTCGGTGAGTCGGCAGCTGACTTCCTCGTCCAGCGGGTTGAAGAGTCTGTGCATTTGGAAACTGACTGCCCGCGCACGTGTCTGGCGCTCACGCTGCCGCACGGCATTCTCACGAAGGCTGGTCAGATACTCGCGGCCAACGCCCTCGGCCGGAAGGTGCTTGCTGATTTCCCGAGCACAACAGTCGTCCACAAAAATCTTGAGGTGCATCTCGGTCTTGCCGCGCAGTTTGTCGATATTCGAGAGAAACTGACGCTGGTTGGAGCGAATCGATTTGCGCAGGCTTTCGTCGTCGTTAAAAACTGTGCCAAACCGGAAAGGTAATACGGTGGAGTGTTGAAAGCAATCGGCGATGACACGGGCGTGATCGACGCCGGCTTTCTGGTTGAGACTTTCGAGTGGGTTGTGTTCACTGACGACAATGGCAAGGTCGCTTGCGGGGTAGAGAAAAACTTGATTTCCACTTACGCCTTGTACGGATTCCATCGGAACAGGTTTGCGATGACGGGCCAATTCAGGAAAAGCTTGCTTTTCACCAATGCAGTAGGCATACCATGCCATGACGGGACACTCCCTGCGCGGTCGCTGGTAAGCGCCGCTCGTTTTTGAAGCCTTGTGAAACTTGGGAACAACTGCATCCTGGATTTACTTGGTGTCTTACGGTGTAAGACATCCTCGAACTATGGGGAATACTAGCCCCCTGAAAATACAACTGGCAATGTCTTACATCACGAACTCTGCAAAAGGTCGCATTCTGGAGCAGAATCGCTTTTGTATTGCAGCGACTTCTATTCGTAAGGTGAACAATAAAGGTAAATTTTGACTCTTAGGTAGAAACCACGCGAATTTGGCCCATCCCTGCTCAAGGATTTGTTTTTCAATCTTGAACAGTGGCGTGGCGTTTCGATGAGTGTTTTCAAACGAAAAACGGATCCTGAGACGCCCGTATACTCGATTTATGCACAAGAATCTGCGGTTCTCGACTCTCGTTCTTACCGTATTCTGCTTTGTCTTACAGCCGCTTTCTGCCTTTGCGTGGGGCAACGAAGGCCACAGGATGATTAACCGACTGGCAGCACTCACGCTTCCGGCGGATGTACCGGCTTTTTTCAAAACAGACGCCGCGGTCAATGAAATCGAATACCTGGGACCGGAACCCGATAGATGGCGTTCCGCTGCCGAACCGGAATTAAGCGCGGTGCAGGCGTGCGAACACTTCATTGATCTGGAGCCGGCCGACGCTCTGGGCCCGTTTCCGCACCGCAGGCTGGATTTTGAAGCCAAGGTTTTTGCCGCGGGTCAGCGTCCGGAGAAGATTGGCCTGCAGCCATGGGAAGCGACCGAAATCTGGGAAAGATTGAAGGCTGCGCTGAGGGAATATCGTCAATTGTCTGCGGCCCATCAGGACACCAAGGGACCGGAAGAAGCGGCGCTTTTTTATGCGGGCTGGCTGGGGCATTACGTTGGCGATGCGTCGCAACCTCTTCATACCACGGTGAAATACAACGGGTGGGTGGGACCCAATCCCGCCGGCTATACGACCGAACACCAGATCCATTGGCAGTTCGAAGGACCGTTTGTTGCGGCTAACTTGCACGCGGCCGATGTGCAACCGAAGATGACTGCGGTGAAGCCCATTGAGGGGGATGTATTCGACAGCTATGTAGCGTATCTTCGCCACACGGCCACATATGTCGATAAGGTGTATCAGCTCGAGAAGGCGGGTGGATTTGTGGGGGCGGGCAGCGCGGAGTCGCGAGAGTTTACTGCGGAGCGACTAGCGGCTGGCGCAAGCGAATTGCGCGACATGATTTATACGGCCTGGGTGGATAGCGCGCAGCCTGTGCCTGTAAGACAGTAAGACAAATGTAAGACAGACAAGATGCGTCGATCAGTCCCCGGCATGTGCGGCGGCGAGGGCGGGGACCCGGCGTAAGACAATCGTGAGCATCGCAGTCAGCAGCAGCACCACGGGTACGGCGATCAGTAGCCACGCCAGGAAGGCTTGTCCAGCCATGACTCCCATACGAGACAGGACCTGCATAGGGGCATGCGCAAGCGAGCGCATGGGAGAGCGAAAAATCGAAATCAGATCCCCGGATGTGCCGGCGTTAGCGGCGATCAGCTTGCCGCCGAGGCGCACAAACGGAATCACCAGCGCCACCTGAAATGGCATGGCTGCGTAGTTTGCGGCTTGAATGGCGGGCTGGTTAAGCCGGAAGACCAAAGCAACAATCGCGCATAGCGCGGTCGGGATACCGATAAAGGGTATGCAGCCGATGGCGAACCCGAGCGCCAGCGTCAGCGCCAAACGGGACGGAGAGATACCCTGCGTGAGGGACAGCGCCGCCCTTTGCCGAACTGCTTCGAATGTGAGCGTGGCGCGCTGCATTTATCCCTACCCTATCCCTGTTAGCCCTAACGTACCTCTATAGATGCTCCGAAGCATCACCCGGTCATTAAACTTTGGTGTTAGGACCAAAATAGATAAGCCTGAAAGTGAGACAGTCTCAGACTGAAAAGGTCAGCAGGAAGCCACGAGTGCGCAGTTCCGACAAGACGCGCTCCACTTTCCAGTCCAGTGCTCCGGCTCCATCGACAATGAGATCGGCGTTTGCGGCCGACGGCCTGACCCAGGTCAAACTCGATGGCAAGACCGTGGCTTCATATTGGCGGCGCACGGATTCGGGAGTACGACCGCGCTCTTCAATGTCGCGTTTCATGCGGCGCTCGAAGCAGACTTCTTCGGGCGTGTCGACGTAGATGCGCAACTGATAGTGCGGCAGCAATTCGGGATAGACGAGCGCGAAGAGGCCTTCAACGATGAGAAATCCCGGCGCGGTCATCGTTTCAGTGCGGCCCGAGACGCGGGTGTAGGTGGCGAAATCGTAGACCGGGCGTTCGATCGCCTCGCCTCGAGCCAAGGCCGCCACATGCGCGGCAAGCAAGGAGCTTTCGATCAGCGCAGGATCGTCGAAGTTTTGCATGGCACGATCGGCCAGCGACAGGTGCGACAGGTCGAGATAGTAGGTGTCGAGCGGAAAGTGAGTGCCGCCGAGAGTGCGCGCGAGTTGGCGGGCGAGGGTGGTTTTGCCGGAGCCGGAACAGCCGGCGATCCCGAGCACGACGGGTGGAAACGGCAACAGATCAGTGGAAGATTCGGATGGGTTCACGGCTGGAATTTCACGGTCGAATCGTGCCGCTCCGAATCTTGAAGCGCGGCGATGGAAGGCACAAGGCGCTTGAGGAGTCCTGCCAAGCGGTGCTCGACCTGGCGGCCGGCCTCGAAGACTTCTTGGTGGCTGAGCTGGGTTGCGCCGAGGCCGGCGGCGAGATTGGTTACGCAGGAGATGCCGAGCACTTCGATACCCATGTGGCGGGCGACGATGGTCTCAGGCACGGTGGACATGCCGACGAGCGTGGCGCCGAGAGTGCGAAAGGCGCGAATTTCTGCGGGGGTCTCGAAGCTGGGTCCGGGGGTAGCGAGATAGACGCCGTCTTCGAGCGCGAAGTCTTCTGCTTGCGCGGCTTGTTTGGCGAGTTCGCGGAGCCGCTTTGAATAGGCCTCGGTCATGTCGAAAAAGCGCAGGCCGGAACCGGGGACGAAGGCGAAACGAGGCTCGTTGGGGCCGGTCAACGGGTTCCATCCCATGAAATTGATGTGGTCGGCCAGGGCGACGAGTTGACCGATTCGCAGGCCTTGTTGAATGCCGCCGGCGGCGTTGGTGAGGATGACGGCGCGGATGCCGAGAGCACCGAGAACACGCATGGGAAAGGTGACTTGCGCAGGCGAATAGCCCTCGTAAAAATGGACGCGGCCTTGCATGACGACGACCGGCACGCCGTTGAGAGAGCCGGCGACGATGCGGCCCGAATGGCCCTCCACGGTCGATTGCGGAAAGTGGGGGATGTCGCCATAAGGAACGATCACGGGATCGGCGACGGCGTCGGCGACAGCGCCGAGACCTGAGCCGAGGACAATAGCTATGCGCGGCGGGGTGAACGGGGAGGCGATCTGTCCGCGAAGAAATGCGGCAGCCTCGGAAACATGGTCAAACACGGAGGAACTCATTCTCTTTACTTTAGTGGATTGCTGAGAGTGTCCTGAGTTGGTTTGTGAAATCAAGGGCGTCTGCCGGGATTAATCCGTAGCTGGGCGGGGTTTGTGCTATCTCAGGTCCCCAAAAGCATGTCCCGGCACATGACAGCGAGGGACCGGGGGCACCCGCTCATTTGTGGCTGGCGGGACATGGGCCACCCGGCCGCTGAGACAAGTAATTCGCCGAAAGAAGTAATCATGGAGTCGGCGAGATACTTGCTCCCAGCTTCGCGGCAAACGCCTGCTGCGGCTCATTGCCGACTACAGTTATCGTTCGCGAAAATGCCTCAAGCAATGGGCGGGCGCGATGTAGTGCATTGTCGGTACCGGCTGCAAAAATCAAGAGCTGTCCCTGCTCGGCATCGTTTACACGGCCAGACACCGGCGCTCCCACGAAGTCGATGCCCCGTTGAGCGTGGTCCACAGCGAGTCGCTCGCCAAGGGCGACGCTAATGGTGCCGCACAAGATGTGAAGCAAGCCGGGTGAGAGCGCATCGATCAGCCTGTGGACGCCGAAAAGCACCTCTTCATAGGCCGCATCGTCGAGGAGCATGGTGATGATAGCGTCGGAGCCAAGTTCAGCTTCGGCCGGGGTCGCGGCGGCGATGGCTCCCTCGTGAATAAGGGGCTTGGTCCGCTCTTCGCTACGGTTCCACACCGACAATTCGTGTCCGGCAGCAAGCAGCCGCAGTGCCATCGGTGTCCCCATGTTGCCTAGTCCCAGAAATCCGATTCTCATGGTTTTTTCCCGTAATCGAGGCGGCTGTGAACCTTGTCGCGAGCGACGCTAATTATGATCATAGGTTCTGCGAGAAGCGACGATTCGTATAATGCGGTTCACGAGAAAAACAGGAAAGAACTCAAATCGGGTTATTTCCGCGTTGGCGACCACTCGCCCGCAAAACCAAATCATTCGGAAAACCCTGCACTGCGCAGAGCCTTTGATAGACTCCGGTCAAGACGCAAACTCGACAGCAATAGAACGTGCATGAGATTATCCCTTTTGGGGCGACGGCTGCGAGCGCCCTTGGGTTCGCGAGCCTTCCTGAGGAGCCTTGGATGAGTCCAACGACGAAGATTTCTCCTGGCTCAACAAAACGCGCAGCTTCCGCCAACATCGATCGGGAAGAGACTCCTTTCGAGGCGGTGGCCAGCATCTGTTCAGTTCTGGTGGTGGGCCTATTCATTCTGACCTTCTTAGCTCAGAACTACCTTATTCCGTCAGGCTCGATGGAGAAAACGCTGCTTGTGGGCGATCACCTGGTCGTTGACCAGATCACGCTGATGCCGCCCCCTTCGTGGATGCCGCTCATCAGGTATCGCGAGCCGAGGCGCGGCGATATCGTGGTCTTCCACAAGCCCGTCAATCAGCCTGGTATTGATGCCACTAACGCCGACGGAACACCACAATACACTCCCCTGGTGAAGAGGTTGATTGGCGTACCGGGAGATCATATTCATCTACGCAACGGCATTGTGATTGTTAATGGTGTCGCACAGCC
>Ga0182030_10008568_pt1 | contig 21154 bp, 18 predicted proteins | sample 812S3MmetaG_FD_121299 | JGI IMG/M metagenome (GOLD analysis project Ga0182030, IMG submission 121299) | Permafrost microbial communities from Stordalen Mire, Sweden - 812S3M metaG (Illumina Assembly) | ecosystem: Environmental > Terrestrial > Soil > Wetlands > Permafrost | place: Sweden...
CCAGGGGCTGCCTGCTACCGCAGCCCCTTTTCCTTCAGCCAGGCAATCAGCGACGCCGGGTCATCCGAAATAATCGCGTCCACTTTCGCGTCGACCAGCTTCTGCCAGTCTTCCGGCTTATTGACTGTCCACGGCACTACCTGAAGGCCCGCCGCGTGCGCCTGCGCCACCCGCTCCCTGGTCACCAGATGATACTCCGGGCTGTACAACGTGGCTTCGAACTCGCGCGCGACTTCCGGCCAGTCGCGATCGGTCTCGAACAGCGCCGCGCGCGGAATCGAGGGATCGAGCTTCTTCATCACGCGCAGCGTTCGCGGGTCGAAACTCTGTAAGATCACCCGCTTCCCGACCCCGTGTTTGCGGATCAGGTCGAGGATCATCTGCGTGAACTGCTCCGGCCCCGGCGTCAGCTCCGGTTTATCCGCGAAAATCTTGGTTTCGACGTTGAACCAAACCTTTGTTCCCTTGCTCAGATCGAAGACTTCATCCAGCGTCGGGATGCGCGTGCCGGGCTGCGGAACCTGCGTCGCGAAATTCGGATTCTGCTTCGCGCCGCAATCGTACTCATGCAACTCAGCGAGCGAAAGCGTGTGGATCGGAATACCCGTTTTCGGGCCGGAGCAGATGGTCGCGTTGATCAGCGGATCGTGCGAAACCACCGCCACGTTATCCTTCGTGACGGCGACATCCAGCTCCAGCACATCGACGCCCTGCCCGATCGCGTATTGGAACGCCGGAATCGTGTTCTCCGGCCGCCGTGCCCGCGCGCCGCGGTGCCCGTGAACCAGGATATGCGGCGTGTCACCGCGCATGAGAGCTGCAGCCGAACCCAGTGCAGAGATGGTGAAAGCCCGTCGGGAAACCATGGCCCAAGTCTCCCATGTTCATATGACAAAGCGGTGACCGAACACCCTACTTCACCAGCCAATAATCCCGCGGATACAGCTTGTAAACGTGCTCGTCCTCGCGCACTTGAACGTCCGCATCCATGGCGCGAAACTGCTTGTCGTTGCCGATCACGTAGTAAACGGCCCCGGGCGTCTCCTTCGCCTTCGGCCCGTACCCGGGCATGATCTTCCCGTAGACCTTGTCCACCCGCGCGAAAATCTCGCTCGCGATCCCCGGCTCGGAGCGCAGCTTCAGCATCGCCTCGCGGAACTTCCGCACTTTATCGGGCGTTACGCCGTCCGCCAGATTATTTGCCATCGCCTCCGCGCGCGCCTCGTAACCCGCCGCCGCGTCCGACTCCTGAAACGCCATTGCAATCATGTATTCCACGAGCTTCGGATCGCGCGGCCCTTTCTTCACCACATCGATCGCAAAGTGCAGCGTCTGCGGAATCTCCGGCATGCGCTCGGCGTAGTAGCCGCTGTAGCCGTCGCGAATGTTGCCGCGCAGGCCGTTGCTGTAGGCAAGCCCCGCGGTGATCGTTTTCGTGAAAATGCCGTGCGCGCCGTATCCCGCAAACAGCCGCGACGCCAGATAATCCATCTGCGCGTCACGTCCCGTGTCATCGTAAGACGCCGACGGCACGATCGTCATCATCACGCCGCCCGCCAGATTCGGATCGTACAGCCCGACAAATCGCGGTATGGCCGTATCTCCCTGGTGATCGCGCAGCCGTGCATCGATCCTGCGCGCCGCATCGTAACCCACCACCGCCGGACGCCCCGGCTTCAGCTCGGCGGTCAGCGCCGCCAGCGGCATCTGCAACTGATCCAGATTCGCGCGCGACCCCACCATCCACACCCGCGCATTTCCCGCCGCCATCAGATTCGCCAGAAGCGCATTCAGCCGCTCCAGCGTCCTCTCCGGCGTGACCTGCAAGTCGCGCGCGATCTGTCCGCACAGCGCGCGCCAGTCCTTCTGGATACTCGCGTCCGGCAGATCCGGCAGCAGCTGCGCGAGGTCGGCGCCGACATCCTTCATCACGCCCGTCTCGCCCTTCAGTTTCTCGACCACCGCGTTCATCTGCGTGCGGTCGCTCGCCTGATCCGCCAGCGCCGCCACCCGCGCCGCAACCGCCTGCCGGTCCACTCCCGCACCCACGTCCTTCAGCATCCAGCGCAGCCGGTCCGCGTTATACGCGCGCGTCAGAAACGCAGCCGTTGTCAGATACAGCGGATTCGTCTGCTTCCAGTACGCGATCGGCGGATTCGTGACCCAGCTCTCCTCCGACCCCTGCATCGTCGCCCGCAGCCGCGCCACCGACTGCTCCACCAGATCCCGAATCCGGGCCAGATTCTCCGGCCGCCAGTCCGGATGCTCCATCACGAGCCGCATCCACTCGATCGCGCGCCGGCTCTCCGGCAGATCGTTGCCCGCCCCCCGCACCACTACTTCCACACGATCAGAGCGCACATTCGTGCTGAACGTCGCGTTCAGATCGAGCACTTCTTTGCGCAGCAGCTCTTCCATTTCTTCATACGGAATCGGCTTGCCGCCGTCGATCACGCCCGTCTGCGTCATCAGCGCGGGCAGCAGTGAAACCAGCGCCAGATCTTCCTCCGGCACGCTGTCGAGCCGCAGCGCCACTGCCGTTGTCGCGCTCGTCATGTTGTCGAAGTACGACGACACAATCGGAATCCCGCCTCCGAGCTTTGCGTCTTTAAACTCCAGCTGATCGTCGAGCGTGAGCGGCGGCGCCTTCAGAAACTCCTTCGCCGCGGCCTCATCCGCCAGTTCATCGAGCCGTTTACTCTCCGCGTCATAGTCTTTCTGGTAGCGCGCAATCGCCGCCTGATCGCCCGCCACTTTGTATTTGGCCTCAAGGCTCCTGGCCTCCGCATCGTCCCGCGCCAGCGCTTCCGCCTGCTGCTTCTTCAGCAGTGCCGCGCTCGGATGGGCCGCGATTCCGTACGGCTCGACGCCCGTCAGATGCCATGCGGGCAGCAAATCGCGCCAGATATTTTTCTTCTGATCGAGCATCCGGGTGATGGCTTCGATATCCGGCTTCTCGGTCACCGACTTGGTAAATCCCGGCGCGCGGTTCAGATGGTAAAGCTGTTCCATCCAGAACGCACTGCCGCCGCGATCGCCGAATCCCGGCGGCGAATTCACCAGCTTGCTCAGCCGGCGCTTCTCTTCCACCAGCCGGCCGCGCACCAGCGCGTTGAAATCATCGAGCTCTTTAGAACCGTCCGGCAGCGCCGCGATCCTGTCCAGTTCGGCGGTGACGATCGCGCGCACTTCCTTCACTTTCGCTGCCGTCAGATTCGCGGCCGCCACCGAATCGAATTCGACATAGACCGGATCGCCCTGATCCTGACTCATGTACGCCGACACGCCCTGCGCGCCCAGATCCATCTTCCGTGTCTTGCTGTTGATGAACAGCCGGTAAAGATTCGTACTGGTATCGCCGGCGAAGCTGTCGAGAAAAAGCCCCAGCAGGAGCGTCTGCCGCTCATCGAGCTTCCGCACGGCCGGCCACGCCAGGCCGATCGAACTCGGCTGCTGCTCGTTCTCAAACGGAAAATCGACCACCTGCACCGATCCCGCGGGCAGCGCCGCGGGGCGGGGAAGCGCGTCTTCGCTCTCGGCTTTCTTCCGCACCGGCGCCGGCTCAACCGTATTCAGAATCCGGTCGATCTTTTCCAGTTCTTCCGCCACTGTCTCGCCTTTCGGCAGAGAAACGATCGCCCCCATATTGCCCAGAAAATACGCATTGTCGTGGAAGCGCCGGATATCCACCGGCAGCATGCGCCGGATGTCTTCCGGGTCGCCGCCCGAATTCAACGCCAGCGGATGCTTCGCGCCGTAGAGATCGATGCCCAGTTGCTTGTACAGCGCGGAATCCGGATTGTTCATCGAGCTCACCATCTCGTTGTAGACAGTGCCCTTCTCTTCGAGGCGCAGCTTGTGATCCGCCGGATTCTCGGAGATTCCGAAGTTCCGCACCTCGCGCCGGATCTCTTCGTCCGTGTAATCCGGATGCACCAGCGCTTTCAACTCCAGTTCCAGCTCGTCGTAAAACACCCCGAGGCCGGCTTTCGTGTTGAACGGATAACAGGTGCGCCACTGCATCGTGAACGCGGTGGCTTCAGTCAGCGTCATCGTCTGACTCGCGCCCCACGCGCGGCCCATATTGCCCTTGCCCATCAGCAGATGTTCCTGCGTGTGTGGCTCGCCCATGTTCGATACGGGAAATGAATTCACCCACGTGAACGCCTGCGGCACCGACTGCACCTCAATCAGGTCCAGCGTGAAGCCCGTTTTTTGATGAATGAAGCGCGCGCCGAACGGCTGGTCGGTGTCGTTGAGATAAACGGCTGTGGCGCGGAATCCGCGGGCCGCCGTCTGCGCGGTCACATCGCGGAACGACACGGGAGCGTCATTCGCCGCCTCCGCCGTCGACGCAGAAAAAGCAATCGCAGAAAAAACGACAAAGGCGACGATCTTCCGCAAGGTTTTACTCCTTGAGGTTAATCGTACCCCTGCACTCTTTGGCTCCGCATTTACACGGCACCGTCTCGACGTCCTTCGGAAAGTGGTAATCGACCGTCAGCTCTTCGCCCTTCCTGATCGCCTTCTTCGCGTAATAAAGGATGTGCCCCTTCGTCACGACGGTGCGAATGTTCGGGTCGCAGCAGTGATTGATGAACTGCGCGCCGCTGCCGCCCACCGCGCCGTCGAGCGTCCAGTAGTTATCCAGCGTGAACAGATAGATCATGCGATTCTGCTCGTCCGAGCGCCGCTTGGTTTCTTTGCGGCTGATGCGCTCGCCGGTGTACTCGATAATTCTGCGCCCTTTGGGAATATTCTCCAGCGCATAGACGCCCCATCGATGAATTTTCGACGGGCGTATCTCCAGGCGGTAACTGGCGTGCTTTTCGTTGATAACCGGGACGGTCTTACTCCGAGGCATTGTATGGAATTGTAGCGTGCGGGCCTAGAAACGCATCCCGCCCGCGCACATCAGCACTTCGCCTGTCACGAAGTCGCTCAGCGGTGAACAGAAAAACATCACCGCGCCCGCCGCTTCTTCCACCGTCCCCGCGCGCCCCAGCGGGCTCGCCGCGATCACCTGATCCAGCACTCCCGGCTGCACGCCCACGCGAATCTCGCGGCCTTTCACATCAATCTTCGACTCCGCCGTCAGCGGCTGAATCAGCCGCGTGCCGATCAGCCCGAACCCGACCGCATTGACGTTCACGTTGTACCGGCCCCACTCCTTCGCCATCGTGCGCGTGAGCCCGATCACCGCCGCCTTGCCCGACGAATACCCCGCCTGCCCCGCGCCGCCGTCCGTCGCCGCAATCGACGTGATGTTGACGACCTTGCGATGCACCCGCCGCCCTTCCGCAATCTCGCGCTTTGCCGTCTCGCGAATGAACCCCGCCGCCGCGCGCAGTACGCGGAACGGCGCCACGATGTGGATATCGAGCATGGCCTGAAATTGCTCGTCGGTGGTCTTCTGGATGACGCCGTCCCACGTGTAGCCGGCGTTGTTAACGATGATGTCGAGCCCGCCCAGTTGCACCACCGTGCGATCGACCAGTTGCTGCGGAAACGCCGGATCGGTGATATCGCCTGGGAATGCGTGGGGGTCGTCCTTCAGCAAATCGCCATCCAGATCGTTGACCATGACGCGCGCCCCGGCCGCCGCGAGTTGTTGGGCGATCGCGCGTCCAATCCCTCGCCCCGCGCCGGTCACCAGTGCCACTTTTGATTGGAGTGAAAACATCCCGGAACAATCTTACTTACTTACCAACTGAGTCTTAGTGGGGCCAGGCTTTCAGCCTGCCGCCGGGTTTCCACCCGGCGTCTTCAATTCTCCGCCGGCTTCTCCTCCATCCGATCGATCACTACCACCGGCAGCATTCTCTTCCGCTTCTCCAGCTTGAGCCCGAGCTGCTTCGAGATCGCCTCCGCCAGCGAGATATCGCCGGTCGGCTCCGCATCCGGTTTCGTCTGCTGCATCATATATTCCGGCGTGTAACTCAGCGTGAAATCCCATCCGCCGCTCAGCCCGGTCGCGTCCTCCACGGGATAGGCAAACGAATACGGCTCGTAAATCTGCAGCGTCCCGGCAAACTGAGACATCGTGGCGTTTCGGCACTGGAGCAGGCGCGCCAGACGCGGATTCGAGTCTCGCGGATCGTTCGCCATCGTCGGCGCATCTTTGCAACTCGCCCGCTTCGACGCATCCGCGCGCTTCATCTTCGGTTTCGCTGCTGTAAGCGAATACGCGTCCACCAGCCGGTCTTCGTAGTGCCACCTGATACCAAACCGCTCGACCAGCAGTCCGCGCACCATCAAGCGCTCATCGTCATCGATGAAGCCGGTGTTCGCGAGCGGCGGACCGCTCGTTGTTGTCGTCCTCTTCGCGTGAATATCGAACAGTGTCGACTCCGCCCACTTCGGCAGATTGGCGATTCTCTCCGGATGGTCGAAATCGATATCCCACGCCGTAGTCATCATAATCGCCAGCGAAATCCCCACGAAATCAAGACCGCCGCCCGGCGTCACGCGCATGGAGCGCTCTTCCTGACGAATACCAGGCCGGCTGGGTTTGAGATCGGCCACTTCGAACTCGATCTGACGCGGCGGTAGTTGCTGTTCGATGCCTGGTGCATTCGGTGTCGGCGTTTCATTCACTTGATCGACCACGAGCACCGGCGCGGGCGCGTCCTTCTGCACGAGCGCAAGCCCCAGCTGTTTCGCGACCGCGTCGAATATCGTGATGCGCTCCGACCCGGCCGGCAGCACCACCTTCCGGTTCCACCTCAGTTCTAAATCCCACGCGCCGTCGATACCCGTCGCATCGACCACCGGCTGACGCAGATAATCGCCGGCCATGGCGCGCAGACGCATCGCGAATTCCTTCATTGACATGTTGCGGCACACCACCTCGACGACGCTCGAGTTCGTCGGCTGCGGCTGACCCACGCAATCGGTATTCACCGCGCCGTTCGATGGCGTCAGCTTCGGCTTACCCTTGCCCACACTCAGCGCGAATGCCGGCATCGGCCGCGTATCGTGACGCAGCACCAGCCTGAAACGATCCGCCAGCAGCGCCTGCAGCATCAGCCGCACGGCCTCGGGTGACGATCCCGCCGCCGCCTTCGCCGCGATATCGAATCGGTCGAACTCCAGCCAGTTCGGTCCGCCCACGACCGTATCCGGATCGACGCCGTAAGCCTGCCGGATCATATCGAGCATAGTCGCCTTGCGCAGGTCGTACCGTGTCCCGCGCAGCACGCCCCCCGAGACGAGCGTGTAGCGGTTCATCGACGGCGCGCTCTTGTGAACGTCGGCGGCCTCGAACTTCGGCGCAGTCTGTGCGAACAGGCTGCCGGCCGCGCACAGGAGAACAGTCAGATGCCTCATCTCAGTTAAGACGCGGCACGCGGCGGATTACTTCCTTATCGCGGCGTCCACTGCGGCGTGCTGGTGAAAAGCTTGCCGCCAATGCCGATCTGCAATGCGATGAACACGCCGAACGCCACGCTGACCACCCCCGAGCCCGCCGAAATCGCTTCACTCCAACGCACCATCCTTCTGCCCGTGTAGACGATCGGGAACGCCATCGCCGTCGTCATCGCGGCCATGCCCGCCACTGTTCCCAGACCGAAGAGCAGAAGATAGGCGACGGCCCACCACGGATCGGCAATCGTCGTCATAGCGAGAATCGCCACGGCCGCGGAGCCGGCCAGCCCATGCACCGTGCCGATGATGAGCGGTCGCAGCGCATTATAGAGACCGAACTCGCGGACAGCGCCATCCACTCGCCCGCGCGGCTCCGTCGCGTGCATCCCCGGCGCGAACATGGTCTGCAGCTTGCGCAGGACTCCCGTGAGATTGAGCACTCCCAGCAGAATCAGCATCAGGCCTACCGCGAATTCCATCGACAGACCGAGCCGCGGCGGAATCGCGACTTTGAACAGAATGATCGCGGCGCCCACCACGAAAATCGTCGCCGTATGGCCCATTCCCCACAGCGCGCCGATGACACCGGCCTTCGCGACCTTGCGCTGTTTACTCACGATCGTCATCACGGCGATCACGTGATCGGGGTCCGTCGCATGACGCATGCCGAGGAAGAATCCAAGAATCAGAATGCCAACGAACGAAACCATATTAAGAATGCAGAATTCCGGCTGACATCAGGCCCTGTACTGCGATGGCGCATCCAGCAATAGTGATCATTGTCGCAGACGCAGCGGGCATCCAGAAACGAACTAACGTGCCTTCCGCCACTTTCAGCAAACGGCCCGCATAGACGGCGACCAGACCCATGCCGATCAGAACCACAGCCAGGCCGACGCTGAAGGCCGCAATCAGAAACAAGCCGAATCCGACGCGATGCAGCGCCGCGGCGCTCAGCAGAACCACGAGTGCGGCAGGGCAGGGGACCATGCCGCCGGTGACGCCGAGAATCATGAACCGGCTTTTGCCGAGCCTGGCGGCGCTGTCCGCAACGAAGCCATGGCTGTGGCCGTCGGGCCCATGGTCGTGCTGGAAATCGTCCCCTGCCAGGCGTTTCAGGAGAATCGAGCATCCCATGCCCGCGATGAGAATCCCGGAGAGAACGCTGAGGAACGGATAGAGACGGTCTGGCACGATGTACTTCTGCGCGTACAGCGTGACAGCGCCAAGCAGATAAACGCCCGCCGTGTGCGAGATGGTGACGATCACGCCGAGATAGAGCGCGTGGCGCGCCGTGCCTCTGGAGCCCACCAGGTATGCGGCAACAATGGTTTTACCGTGGCCTGGTTCGAGTGCGTGCAGCGCGCCGAGTCCCGCTGCAATCAGCGCGGCGAACAGCGCGAAGCCCAGACTGATTTGCCTGTGCGCGACCAGTTCGGTGAAGGCGTTGCGGGGCGTCGCCTGCGCGTTTGGTTTGAGATCAACCGGAGCGGGCTGCGGCGCGGGTGGGACGGCGCTGAGCTGTGGCGCGGGCGGCTGCACAATCCGGCTGACCGGTGCATCCACTGTAAACCGTATTTTCGCCGAGGTGTTCTGCGGCGGGCTGTTCACCAGGTCGGTCGGGTAGTCCGTGAGTCGCGCGCTTCGGTCCCGTGCGAAGCCGCCGCCTTCGACATGCACATCTTTACTGCCCGCAATGACGATTTCCTTCCAGCCTGCGCGGTCTTCGAAATTCGCATCATTCCAGGTGAGATCGCAGCCTGCGCGGCAGCTCTGGGGCAACACCGCGCGGTATACGAAACCCATCTTCATGGTGGGCAAATTCCCGGCGCCTGCGGGATAGATCGCGTTCTGCGAAATCGGCTTGAGGACCAGCGCGCGACTGTCCACGCTCAGCGAGAGATTCCGCGCGAGTGCGGCGGACTCGCCGGTCAGATACGACTGCGTGTGTACGTCGCCCTGCTGCATCTCCTGGAAGGTCGGGATTTCCGCCATGTCGATGATGTATTCCAGTTCGACCGTCTTCGCCTGCACATGGATTCCCGCGTAGTGGCTGATGCTGAAGTTGCCCATCGGGTGTGCGGCGGCGTTCGCAGTCACCAGCACGAGCGTGACGATCAACCGATCAATGCGCACGGGCAACCTCCGCGTAAGTAATGTGGAAGTGCGGATTCAGCTCCAGCGCGTGCGCGAAATATCCGTGCGCCCGGACGGCGTCGCCGAGCTTGTCGTAAATCATCCCCGCATGGAACAGGAACAACGGCTCTTCGGTCCCCTGCGCGAGCGCATGCCCGATCGCATCGCATGCTTTCTGTGTTTCGCCGTTTTGGAAACTCACCCAGGCGAACACATCCCACGTGTAAACATCTTTGCGCGCGGCCAGTTCCTCGCTCGCGAGCTCGAGAGCTTCGTCGAGATGGATCCGGTGGTCCGCGTAGAACATGGCCAGTTCGCGGCGAAAAAGATTCTGATTCAGGCTGCTCAGTTTGGCGATGAGGTCCACGACAGCGAACTGCTGCGCAGCCAGGTCACGCTTACCCATGCGCTCGTAAATGTCGCCGAGGGCCGCTGTGTACACGGGCAGCGGAATAACGGCGATCGCACGTCGATACAGGTCGACGGCCTCCTGATACCGACCCTGCGCGGCACGTAATTGCCCCATCCACGCGAGCGCGCGATGGTAGTTCGGATACGCTTCGAGCGCCGACGTGTAGGCCGCTTCTCCATGCGCGAGGTCGCCGATCGCGAAATACAGTTCGCCCAGGGAAAACCAGCTCCACGCGATATTCTCTTTGGGCAGCCCGGCTTCGGCGGATACTTCGATGGCGGCGCGTGTGCTCTCGATGGCGCCGTGCGTATCGCCTTCGATGAACTGGAGACCGGCCCGGCGAATATCGGCGAGATAGTCGATGCCGGGACGAGGCGGCAGCGCGCCTTTCGGGAGAACGAGGTGCGCATAGGCTGCGCGCGCAGCTGCGTAATCGCCCGATTCGAGAGCGGAATCGCCGAGCACCGAATAAACGGAGAGCAGGTCGGGCTTCATCCTCAGTGCTCTTTCGGCCAGTGCGCGCGCTTCCGCAAAGCGGTGCTCCGCGAGATCGAGCCCCGCCAGATGCGTCATCACTCCCGCGCCGTCCGGGGTTGCGTCGCCTGTCAGCGCGAGCGCCTGTTTAAAAGCCTTTTCGGAAAGGTCGTAGTAAGTCGGATCTCCCGTTTCTCGGGCTTTCTGCAGATATGCGGAACCAAGGCGGTCGTAATTGGTGAAATCCGTATCGTCGCGCAGCACGTGCGCCTGGTAGAACTGAATCAGCGAGTCGCTCGTCGCAGCGGCGATCAGCGACGGCGCGAACAGCACCAGGATGGCGGAGAACGTTTTCACAGACCGCTACTGCTGCGGCGGGAAGCCCGTGGTCCCCGGGGGTACCGAATTATCGCCGGGCAGCGGCTGCGGCGTGGCGAGGAACGGGAACGTCGTCAGCAGCGGCCGGTCGTTGCCGCTCTGCGTGAGATCGCCCAGCGTGGAGTCGGGGCGGATGAAGTCCGTTCCTTCGAGCACGGCGAGCACGCGCCGGTCTCCCCCGGCCAGGTTGTTCAGCGGCAGTTGCAGCGCACCCGCGCGGCCGGAGCCGGCGAAATCCACATCTGAAAGCTGCCGCAGCATGCGCAGCTGGATATCGATCACATCGTCACCGGGGCGTCGCCCGTTCTGCAGACCGAAAGTGGTCACGGCCAGCGTAGTGGGCGCGAGCGTAAGGTCGAGGCGGAGAACGTCCGGCAGCAGGAGTTCGCGCAGCAGATTGGGGTCGCTGTTGAAAAAGGTAGACGGATACAGTGCCGGCGCACCCGCTCCCGCCGTGAAGAGTCCCAGCGAATTCAGCAGCTGGTAACGCGCCGCGGGGGTGTTCCCGCCCGGGTCGTTCGAATTGAGGGCGTTCGGAACGAGGCTCGACCAGTTCGCAATGTCGTTCGCCGGGACCGTCGCGTTGTAGGCTTCGCGCTTTGCGCTGGGGACATACAGCGTTTTGAACGCCTGCTGGCCCATGCGCTGGAACTGCGTCCATGTGGGTGAGGTACCGAAAGCCACAGTGGATGTCGACAGAGCGCCGACGGTGGCCCAGAGGTTGATGCGGTTGCCCGTGGGCTGCGTCAGGGTGGCCGGCAGTTCGATCGCGATGGAGGAGACGTTGAAGCCGCCGAATGCGTCGACGCCGCTCGTGCTGTCGGTATGCAGAGGCCTGCCGCGCAGGGGACCGAGAGGGCTCGACGCGATATTGCGGAATACGTCCTGGGTTCCGTTCAATATCCGCGTATACTGACCGAAATCGAAAACAAACGGATCATCGCGCACCCCGGTAAACACGGTCACGCCATTCTGTGTGACTATGCTGTTGGTGCATGCCGAGACTGTGGGAAATTCGCTCACCAGCGTGTTCGTCGCGCCCGCCATAGCGGGCGGTGCGGGTCCGTAAACCAGAACGCCCTGGCCCGATGGGCATTCTGTCTTGAGGGCGGGCTGAAACAGCACCTGAATCACCATGTCTTCACTGCCGTCGCCGACGGTGTCCACTTTGAACTGGTAGAGAAAGTTGTTCGAGAAGCTGTAGCTCGCCACTTCCGCCGGAACCGCGAACGGATTCACGTTCATGATCAGCACCAGATTGGCGGAATTGTTCGGATCGAGGAACCCGAAGAAATCCGTGATGTCACCTTCCGGCGCGCCGTCGGCGGTGGGTGATTCACGATGGTCGGCGGCACGCACCTGCGGTGCCGGAAGCACCACGAGCAGCGGAATCGCCAACGCGGCGACCGCGAGTCTCCGGCAAACGGACGTGCGTAGGAACTGCAATTTCATGTGCAGCAACTCTCCTTAATATGGAAGAGGCCCGCAGATGTGACGAGCCATCTATTGGGCAAGAATACACCAGCCTTCAGACCTGCGTTACGAAAAGAACGGGGGATTGGATGGAAAAGCGGCGATTAATATTCGGCCGATGTGTGCTCACGCACAGTGGTGGCTGTTATCGATCCTGACGGGCAGCGCCGAGAACGTGCCCGCTGGCCTGATCCTGCGCGAAAGCGACGATGCGCAGGGGATGACTCGCGCCTGGGGGGACGGCGAGACTAATATCCTTCGTGAACAAACTTCCGGCCGAGACCGTGCCGACCGGAACCAGGCTGCGGACTACAGCGACGTGGCTCAGCGCTTTCCCCGCATTTTCGCCCCGCAGAACGCTCGATTCCGCGCGGCTTTCCGCGATCGCGACGAACACCGTGGCGGACTTCTTCACTGCCGCCAGCGGCGCGATACTCAGGTGCACGGGAATCTGATTCGACGTCGCGGGGCCAACCGACAGCATCACCGCCGCCTTCGCGCTGCGTGATGCCCTGGCGATCGCGGCCTTCGCCGCGGCCGCGTCGCTCCCGACCACCTCAAACTGCCCGTCGACAATCAGCTGCGGCGTATAAACTTCCTCGACATGTAATCGGCGGCCGTAGTCGCTCTGACGTGCCGTGAGCCCGGCGCTGGAGTACGGGTCTTTCCATCCGCCTTCGTCCCAGTAGTCGACGTGCTCGCTCAGTACAATGACGCCGGCGTCCGCGACGGGCTGAGTCTTATCAAATGCTTCCAGCAGACGGTCCGCCGGCGGGCAACTGGAGCATCCCTCCGAGGTAAAAAGCTCCAAAAGCACCGGCGCACGATTCTGTGCATTGTCAGCTTGTGATGAGAGTGCCGCAATCAGGCAGATCCCCGGGGCAATCAGCGTCGCCCTGGTTTTGGACAGCATAGGTGCTCACTTGGATGAGCCGGATGTTCCCTCCGTTGCGTTCAAATTTGCAAACACGCTCCCCGCTACAATCGCCGCTGCCATGGCGACTTTGTAATCCATGTCCCATGGGGGCCCGACGGCCTTTCGCACGCGGAGAAAATGCGCTTCGATGCTTCCCGCGCCCAAAGCCTCGCCCGCCGCATCCAGCACCTTCCTGGCGTTGTACCAGTGGACCGGCCAGCCGCGCGCCTCGGCCGCAGATGCCAGAGCCCTCCGGTACATCACCCAGTCAGCCACATTCTGCGCACGGTAGTCCTGAATTCGCTCGGCAATCGTGGGCGGCAGCGGCTGGCAGGTGCGAAGGGCGACGCCGAGAATGCGCGACTCAGTCTTCTCCACGGCGTCGAATGCGAGCACGGCATGCCTCTCCGCCGAAACGCGCACGCGCTCGACCAGCGCCACGGCCTCGTCGAGCGGCAGCCGCTGGCCTTCGCTGTGGTGTGGAATTTTCGGCAGGTCTTCGTCCACGAGATCCACGCGGCGGCGGTCGAGGAGTGTCCCGTCGGTTGCCGCCGTCACCAGCACGGCCCAGCCGCCGTGATCCGATACCCCGATGATGCCGCCGTTCTTCGTCACGTGCTTCAGGGCTGGCGATAGGACAACTCAACCACACCGCTCTTGTAGGCCGTTACGTTCTTAAGGAGCCATCTCTTTTCGGTCCCGGCGTCGTCAAACAGGCGCAGCCCGCCGCCCAGCAGGACCGGGACAATCGCCAGACTGATTTCATCCACCAGGCCAAGCCTGAGAAAACTCCGGCACAACATCGCCCCGCCCACCAGCCAGATGTTTCCGAATCGCGGCGCGAGAATCTCATCCACGAGCCTCCTGATATCGCCCGCATAGAACTCAACGCTTTTCCTCGTGGAAGGCAGCTCCCTGTTCGTCACCACGACCGTCGGCGTATCGCCATAAGGCCAGCCGAGCTCGAGCGCGTGTTCGTAGGTGCGGGAACCGAGCACATAGCAATCGATAGCCCGGACGGTCTCCGCGGCGCTTTCATAAGAGACCCCTTTTTCGTAGACCTCGCCGGAATCCTCCAGCCACGAAACGCTGTTGTCCTTCCTGGCGATAAAGCCATCCAGGCTGGCAACCATATGCAGGGTTATTGTCGGTTTCGCGGTGTTCACGCCGCTACTTCGCGGCCTCGCGCTTCACCGGCTTCCCGTAAACCTCCACCCAGCCGACATCCGAGTATCCGCCTGTCCCGTGCCCGCTGCCCGGCGTCAGGTCCGCGAAACCGATCTCATCCACCTTGCTGAGATCGACCTTCTCCAGCAGCGTGCCTTTGGTCTGCACCTTCGGCATATCGAGCTTGAGCCAGTGCACCTCGGGCAGGTAGAACTCGCTCACGTGGTAATCGAACACGTACGCGTCCGCGTGGTCGCCTATCAAATAGGTGCCGTCCGCCAGCTTCACAACCGGACGAACCTCGTGGAACCCCGACGTCTTCAGGTACCAACGAATGCGCGCCTTGCCGGTCAGGTCGACATAGCTGTCTTTGTGGCTCAGGGTAAGCGCGCAGGATGTAGCGCATAATCCGGTCCAGATATGCGGCACGTTGCCTTCGCTGGTCACACCAAAGTCTTCCTTCCCTGTGCCATATAAGTGAAGCTGCAGATCGGGATTCGTCACGAAATCCTGGGTCACGGGCACGTTTCCCGGCATTTCCTTCCACGCTTCTTTGAAGAACAGCGGAGGTGGCGGCTGCGGCGCCTGACGCGGCCCTCGCCCCGCGGGCTCTTGAGCAAAGACCCCGCCGATCACACAGAACATAAGGAGAGCCTGACGATGCATAGAGTCGATTATGCACCAAAATCCCGTTGAACAGAACCTGCATCACAGCCGGATCGGGCAGTCGGACTTCCCGCGCGTCAGCCCGTTGCTGGCGCGAACACTTCACCGAGATGCCGACAAACCGTCAACCGGACGGTAAACGCTACGCCGTCAGGGAGGGTCTTTAAACACAAGCCGACCCAAGGCGAAATCCCGTCCGAAATGTGGAACTTCTTTACGCCAATGGTGTCAAACCTTGTAAGTTAGTGCAGTCAGCGATTTTCTCGCGGCAGGGAGGCACCGCGACAAGCATGTGCAAAGGCTTTAGATGGTTCGCGACGCTTGCGCTCCTCGTTGTCCCGCTTCGAGCGCAAGAGGTGTCGGGTACATGGCAAGGCACTCTAACTCGACCCGACGGCGGAACGACAAGGTTGGTTGCCAGGATCAGTCGTAACACGAACAGCACTCTCACTGCGACAGCGTACAATGCTGACCGGAGTGCGCCAAACATTCCTGTAGGCGCAATCAGCTTTCAGGGCTTGACACTGCGAATGACCCTCCCCACGATAAATGCGACCTACGAGGGCAGATTGTCTTCCGACGGAAATCTGATCACCGGAACACTCACTCAGGCTTCGGCGATGCCGCTCAACCTTGTTCGAGCGACTCCTCAGACGGCGTGGACGATTCCCGATCCACCTACGGCTGCAAGAGCGATGGGGAATGATGTGACGCCAGGAATTGAGGTCGCCACGATCAGGCCAAGCAGGCCGGATGCCCGAGGCGGCGGAGTGCTGGTGAGCCCCAGCGGAGTGGTGACCGCAACAAATACCCCGTTGAGCGGCTTGATCGCCATGGCCTACGGCGTCGATGCGCGGCAACTCATCAACGCGCCGTCCTGGCTGGAGTCGGATAATTTCGACATCACAATCAAACCGGACCACGCAGGGTCTCCGGATCAAAGGCAGCTTAGGGTTCTATTACAGACCCTGCTGGCTGATCGCCTTAGCCTGAAAGCGCGCATCGAGAAGAAGGAGCAAGCGGCTTACGCTCTCTCAGTCGTCAGAGACGGCGTTAAAATGACGAAGGTCGATCCACCGCGCGGCGATCTGCCAGGCTTCGGGCTTGGACCGGCAAATCTTCGTGTGAACAACGCGACCATGGAGGAATTCGCGAATGTTTTAAGCCAGGTCGTTGGACTTCCCGTCATGGATCAAACTAGGATCCAGGGCCGGTATGACTGCCTGCTGCGGTTTTTTCCGAGCCCGGCCGACCGAGCGCAACTGCCGCCCAACGAGCAACCGCCGGAGGATGCCGCCCCTGATGTTTACGCAGCGCTTGAGCGGCAATGCGGCCTGTACCTGCAGTCGACCAGGGCACCAGCGGACGTGGTGATAATCGATAAGATAGAGAAGCCATCGGAGAACTGAGTCCCGATACGTTCCCATGGCGATCTGATCGTGCGCGCCGCAAAACTCGAATGGATCCCGCTTAGTCGCGCAGCGTTTACCTTGGCGCTAGTCCAGTTGACGCAAAACGCCTACGTTGATATTCACGCTCTGCAGGTCGCGGACCAACGCGCTCCGTCGAGCGCGCCATTTCGATCACGCCTTCTATCCCGGCATGCCTGCGCAAATTCCGGGGATCGGGTGCGGAGCGCGGCCTCCGTTGGCTTGCCCCTGCGATGACGGCCCGGTGTCAACGGGCGCATCGATGAGGGGAATGGTGGGTAGTGGGTCAGATTGACTGACCCACTGCCGAATTGTGGCTGCGCCGTTTCTGCCGCGCGTGACGATCATCAAAACGTCACCTTGTTAATTCGCCTGCGCCAGCCTCGCAATAACTGCAGCAAATTTGTCGAGTATCTGGTTCCAGCCCTCCAGTTGACCGCTGTTTGCTGCGTCCTCCATGGTTTCATTTCCAATGAAGGTGACTTTCGTCCGGCCGTTTCCAAAATCTTCAAATGTAACCACATCGTGCCCACCGTCTGTGGCCTCATGCTCGATTCCATATTGCGCGGCGTCAACCCTGTTTCCCTCCGGGTCGGAAAAGTACATCGAGGAAACGATCTTCTCGTGCAGAACAATCTCGTGGTATTCACCAGCATTCCAGAATTCCTGCCCGTCCGGCGCCCTCATGCAGCAGAGAAACTTTCCACCCACGCGAAAATCCATCCTGCAGAAAGGCGCCGTAAAACCCTTCGGCCCCCACCACTGCATCACATATTTCGGGTCTGTCCACGCCTTCCAGACCAACTCGCGCGGGGCATCAAAAACTCTGGTTACAATCAACCGCTCTGTCTCGTTAACCGTGCCTTTTGTCATTTTCCGGCCTCTGTTTTTTTCATTTGATTCAAAACCACATCCAGCTTCTCGAAACTCTCTTCCCAGAACCGGCGATAATAATCCGCCCAGTCGCTGACTGTTTTTATCGCTTCCGGCCTGAGCGTGCACACACTCTCTCGTCCACGCTTCGTCTTGATGACAATCCGCGCCCGCACCAGGCAGGCTACATGTTTTGAAATCATCTGCTGCGAGAGTGCAAACGATTCCGTCAATCCGTGCACGGATGCGGGCCCGTGAGAGAGCCGTTCGATCATCGCCCGCCGGTTTGGATCTGACAAAGCAGCGAATGTTGTTCCCAATTGATCCACAACCATATGGTAGTGGATTATCCGGCCATGTCAAGTGTGAATTTTCGATTCGTGATCGACCGACCCGCACGACTGCGTCGTTGTCTATGCGTCCGGTCTGAAGAAACCTGAAACGTGTTCTCCCCACCGCCTGATTCCGCCCCCGCTCGCACCAATGGCCGCAAAACCCCGTCCGCTATATTGAAATCAACCCATGCACAAAAACAGCTTTGGCGCAGCCTCCACTCTAAGTGTGTCCGGGACCGCTTACAACTACTTCCGCCTCGCCACTCTCGAAGAAAAAGGCGTCGCGGCCGTGTCCCGCCTGCCTTTTTCCCACCGTATTCTTCTGGAAAATCTCCTCCGCCGCGAAGACGGCCGCAACGTCCAGGCCTCCGACATCGACATCATCGCCAAAGGCGCTACTGGCGAAGACGCGAAGGAAATCTCCTTCATGCCCGCGCGCGTTCTCCTCCAGGATTTCACCGGCGTCCCCTGCGTTGTCGACATCGCTGCCATGCGCGACGCCCTCGCCGCCATGGGCGCCGACCCCTCCAAAGCCAACCCCCTCATGCCCGCCGACCTCGTCATCGACCACTCCGTGCAGGTCGACGATTTCGGCACAAAAGACTCTTTCAGCATCAACGCGCTTCTGGAATTCCAGCGCAATCGCGAGCGCTACATGCTGCTGCGCTGGGGCCAGACCGCCTTCCGCAACTTCCGCGTCGTCCCTCCCGACACCGGCATCGTGCATCAGGTCAATCTCGAATACCTCGCCACCGTGGTCTTCCGTAACAAAGAAGCGGACGGATCCCTCACCGCCTATCCCGACTCGCTCGTCGGCACGGACTCCCACACCACGATGATCAACGGCCTCGGCGTCCTTGGCTGGGGCGTCGGCGGCATCGAAGCCGAAGCCTGCATGCTCGGCCAGCCCGTGTCGATGCTTCTGCCCGCAGTCGTCGGCTTCAAGCTGCACGGCAAACTGCGCGAAGGCTGCACCGCAACCGACCTCGTGCTCGTCGTCACCCAGATGCTGCGCAAGAAGGGCGTCGTCGGCAAGTTCGTCGAATTCTACGGCGCGGGCCTCAGCGCCCTCAGCGTTGCCGACCGCGCCACCATCGCCAACATGGCCCCCGAATACGGCGCGACTATGGGCTTCTTCCCTGTCGACGCCGGCACGCTCGACTATCTCCGCACCTCGAATCGCGATGCGCAGACCGTCGCTCTCGTCGAGAAATATTCGAAAGAGCAACTGCTGTTCCGCACCGACGCCACGCCCGATCCGGTCTTCTCCGACACTCTCGAACTCGATCTTGGTACCGTCGTCCCTTCGATGGCCGGCCCGAAACGCCCGCAGGATCGGCTCACCCTCCCCGAAGTCAAAACCAATTTCGCGACATCTTTTAAGGACGCCACTCCGAAACACAGCCACATCGAAATCAACGGCCAGTCCGCTGACATCGATAACGGCGCGGTCGTCATCGCCGCCATTACCAGCTGTACGAACACGTCGAATCCTTCCGTGATGATCGGCGCCGGCCTGCTTGCCAAGAAAGCCGTCGAAAAAGGACTCACCACCAGGCCCTGGGTGAAGACCAGCCTCGCGCCCGGCTCGAAGGTCGTCACCGAATACTTCAACAAGGCCGGCCTGACGCCTTATCTCGACCAGCTCGGTTTCAATCTCGTCGGCTACGGCTGCACCACCTGCATTGGTAACAGCGGTCCTCTGCCCGATGCTGTTTCGAAAGCCGTGAAGGATGACGATCTCGTGGTCGCAGCCGTCCTCAGCGGCAATCGCAACTTCGAAGGACGCGTCAATCCACAGGTGAAGGCCAACTACCTTGCCTCTCCGCCGCTCGTCGTCGCGTACGCGCTGGCCGGCCGTGTCGATTTCGACATGGACTCCGACTCCCTCGGCGACGGCAAAGACGGCAAGCCCGTTTATCTGCGCGACATCTGGCCCAGCCCGCAGGAAGTCAATGCGGTGATCAATTCGACCATCAACGCCGAGATGTTCAAGCACGAATACGAGACGGCGTTCGACGGCGATGCCAACTGGCAGCAGCTTCCGGTCCCCTCCGGCGGCACTTTCAACTGGGACGACTCTTCCACCTACATCCGCAAGCCGCCTTATTTCGACGATATGGTCGATCCCAAAAAGCCCATCGCCGATCTCGCCAACATGCGCGTGCTCGCCCTGCTGGGCGATTCGATCACCACCGACCACATCTCGCCCGCCGGAAACATCGCTGTCAACAGCCCCGCCGGCAAATATCTGATCGGACTCGGCGTCCAGCCGAAGGACTTCAACTCCTATGGCGCGCGCCGCGGCAATCACGAAGTCATGGTGCGTGGCACGCTCGCGAACGTGCGCCTTCGCAATCAGCTGGCCCCGGGTACAGAAGGCACCTGGACCGCGTATCAGCCCGGTGACGAGGTGATGTTCATCTACGACGCGGCCATGAAGTACAAACAGCATGGCGTGCCGCTCCTCATTCTGGCGGGCAAAGAGTATGGTTCCGGCTCCTCGCGCGACTGGGCCGCCAAAGGCGTCATGCTGCTCGGCGTGAAAGCGGTGATCGCGGAAAGCTTTGAACGAATCCACCGCACGAATCTCGTCGGCATGGGCGTCCTGCCCCTGCAGTTCGCGCCGGGCGAAAACGCCGCCTCACTGAAGCTTACGGGCAAAGAAGCGTTTCACATCACAGGCGTACGCGAAGCGGTCGAATCGGGAAAGCGCGTCAAAGTGAAAGCGGTCGCCGCGGATGCCAAGGTGACCGAGTTCGAGGCCGTTCCGCGAGTTGACACGCCGCAGGAAGCGGAATATTTCCGCAACGGCGGCATCCTCCCGTTCGTCCTGCGTCAGGTGGCGCTGTAACGCCGGCGGTCTTGCCACCGGTGCCTTTACTTAACTAGTCTTTCGATCTCTGCCGAAATCTGGTCCGCGGGCACATCATTGTCATAGTCCGCGCGAATCATCCCCTGTTTATCGATGATAAACAGGTGCGGAAAATGCACGGTCAGACTCGCCGGCGTCATCTTGAGATACGACATCATCACCTGACCCATATCGAACAGAACCGGCCATTCCACACGATGGTCCTTTGCATACCGATCAGCGGTCTGAAAGTTGTCGGGCTGCGTAGTGATCGACAGAACGCCGATCCTGTCGCCGTATTTCTGCTCCACTTTCACCAGATTCTCCGTCAGGTGCAGGCAAACCTGGCACGTGGTCTGCATAAACTCGACCAGCAGAACCTTCCCCCGGTAATCCTGTGCGTCGTGCTGCGCGAACTTCGAATCCATCAGTGAAAATCCCGGCGCCCGCCGGTTCGAATATTCATTCGCCGCCAACAATGATAGGCATCCAATTAATCCCGCTGCGAATAACTTCATCTCGTCAGATTCTCCAATGACTCTTTATAAGGAGGGCGCGCCACGCCCCGCTCCGTAATAATAGCGGTTACATACCGATTCGGCGTCACATCGAATGCCGGATTGCGCACCTCCGTCCCTTCCGGCGTCACGCGCACACCGTTGAGATGCGTTA
>Ga0182030_10008569_pt1 | contig 21152 bp, 24 predicted proteins | sample 812S3MmetaG_FD_121299 | JGI IMG/M metagenome (GOLD analysis project Ga0182030, IMG submission 121299) | Permafrost microbial communities from Stordalen Mire, Sweden - 812S3M metaG (Illumina Assembly) | ecosystem: Environmental > Terrestrial > Soil > Wetlands > Permafrost | place: Sweden...
AGATGATGGATTTTTGGGTCAACAAAGAAGGCTCCGCGTGCTGCTTCGATGTACGATGAGACATTTTGCGAGTCGTTCTTTGTCTTTGGTATTAGGGTATGTGCTTTCTCAACTCTTGGTCACCTTGGATAGACAGCAAGCCGCTGTCAATGCTCATCAATCCGATTGGGAAACGGCTTCATCAAGCTAGCAATTGCAATAGATCATTCAAACCACGGTATAAGAAAGGTGATGCATGGTATTAGTAGAATACTCCCAGAACCCTTTCTTGATCCGTGTTACTTTCTCTGTACAACTTTTTAACCCCAGCATATGGTCAACCACCATCTGCTAAGCTACTGAAATATTTCGCTTTTGAAAGTTGCAATTTGGATAGAAGATATAGGAAAACTACCGCAAATATCACTATGAGTGAAAGCTTTTTGAATATGCTTCTGAGGCAAGAAAAAATCCGAGGGTACGATTGGTTGATGTCAAAGAAAATGCCTTTCATACGCTAAAATATAAAAGTGAACACATTTGTCGACCAAATATCTCCGAGATACGAATCCTTCGAACAGGGGGAATGAATTCTAGTTCTCATAGTCCCAGACTACTCTTCAATCCCCTTCACATGTGTCTACCTCTAAGTCGAGGATGCTGTCTTGGGTCTTTCAACATCCTCTAACGCTCTGACCTTCACTGCTCGTATCAAAGTCTCCAATTCTGGTTGCATTCTCGTCATTTTTATTTCACCCCTACTGAGATCGCCGTAGATCCCCCAGCATCCAAACCTTTCCCTATCCCAACGCCATTGACGAGCAGTAGGCCTTCTTGCTCAAACAAAGCGTTGGGATATTCTTCTGATTTCCCCATAAATGCTCCCCTAGCTGTCCTTTTCCCCAGAGCGCGGCGTAATTTTTGTCGTTAGAGACAATTCTAAAATTGCCTTAGTCATTGAGCGAACGATCAAAGGTGTCAGCGGAGACGAAGTCAGCACAAGCGTTATCTTGGGGCGGAAAGGGATTCGAAGTTGACGAGTGGTACCAGGAACATAGAACGGAAGTTGTGGAATTGTTAGGATGATAGGGAAGCAGGAACGGAGCTGCCAAAAAGAGCGAGGTGAGCAAGAGTGTCAGAACCGAGGTAGTCAGTTGTGTTTATAGATTGAGGGCGGAAGAATCGCGAGGTAATACCGAAATATGAGATGTGAAGTGAATTGAGCTGAGTTTCCAGATTATGCTGAAGGACTCAGACGCGAGGGTACGTTGAAAATTGACATTGCAGAATCCACAGTGGACAGCACACTTATCCTTATAAGGGTGACCATGTTGGGGGCTGTCACACCCGTGACGAAAGAAACCTTTGATTTCATGAAGACTGAGAAGTGAATAGTGGAAGGACAGAGGAGTGGCAATTTGGAATAAAAAAAAAGGAAAGTGCTGAGAAGATTTGCGAAATTTTATTCACACGTCCTTCAAAAATTCGGGATGAAGATTTTGAAACACCATTTGGAGCCATGCGCTAACGATGGTTTAGAATTGCTGACGGATGATCAACTCGGAGAGAGCGTTCTGAGCTTCTATTCTCACATCTGATAGCTTCCAGTGGCGCGCATGCTCTCGGCTTCTCTAGTACACTATCAATTCTCCGATACGTTATTAAACCCGATTTCGAGGTTGTGAGTGAACGTTTCTTCTTGTGCCCCATCCATTGTAGCGCAGAAATCAAATCTTCCTGGAGGAGTCCGAAGACAAGGTTCTGAATGGACAGCTTGGAAACTGCAAAGTGAGATTAGATCCGACACCAATCATAAGCCACCTTCTGCTCACTGGATCGATATCTCATTCATGTCCAAAAAGAATGCACTTTTGCAGAGAGAGGTGCTTAGGAGAGTCTAAATGTTATAAAGAAATCGTTCTGGAAACTAAACAAAACATAACCTAACTAAAGACCCTGACGCCACCGCTTTTCAAGCTTTCAACCTTCCAGTCCGATTCTGCCCATCAAGTTTCTTCCCTCCAGCTCATTTCCTCAATACCCCGCTTATTATACCGTAGGCTTGAATGTTTCATCAGCATTGACTGCATCCCCGATCCACTTATTTAGCGTTGCAACCATCTGGGGCTTTTTGATTTCTGATGAACTTGTCCATTTTACCTGACCGTTCACCATGAAATCCCAGCCCCCGGTGTAGCCTTTTGGCGCCTTGGTCCCATATTTCATCTCCGTAACAATAAGCCCGGCCCCGTCTTGAAGTGGTACATTGTCTGTCTTGGCCTTTTCCATCAGTAGCTGCTTCCAATAACCAGCCCATTTGCTTTTGTCCGTTCCCCAATCTGCATTATGCTCGCCCATATCGTGAATTATATAGCCCAGCTTGCCGCTATCCGTGAGCTCCTTCTCTTGGTCCCAAGTATGAGCAGTGGAGAGTGATGCGAAAGCGAGGAGCGGTAAGAGGAAGTTGAAGCGCATCTTGGTATATGTGGTATGATAGATTTGCTAACCGCAGGGATTGATATTTGTTTTTTGAGGAATTGAAATGAAGTCAATAGACGTTTTTAATGTACAAAAAATTAAGACCCGCAAGACTCTTCTTATAGCAGCAAAAATCCAGCCCATCAAGGGCACCTGTTTCAGGAGAAGAGGCTTTCTGATTGTATGGCTCCTCGAGGAGTGAGGTGAACACGGAGGAATATTGTTATAGGTATGAATACATCCTTCGAAAAGCTTAGAACCTATGGCGGACAAAGCAAATTCCAAATCATCCTGGGAGATTCAAGTGTCCCTCAGCCTCGAGGATTTCGACACTTCCCGGGAACGTTGTGATTGGGTGCCTTCGGCGGCCCGCTTGCGTCTCACATCAGGTTGGGGCGTAGTTAAGTCCCCTGGATGCTTTTACCAGCTTAAAATTTCTCTGATAGGTCGTTGAATCCGGCGATAGCGTCTTGAGTGGGTAGAGGGTGGCGCAGTCTTACTCCTGCGCCTCGCCCAGTGTGGCTAGGATTGTTCTTCACTAGGAGAAACCTTAGCACTATCAAAGTCATTAGATAAGAGTGACTCGATCCATAGAGAGCTTTCTCATGAGCTGAGAATGAGTTCTAGTCTTTTATCATAGGTATTGTATGTATAAAATTTGTTTTCACCCATGGTTTTGAAGATAAATGAAAGAAATATGCTTAGAACATCCTTCCCAAAATATGTTCTCTCTTTATCTTTATCAAACGAAGAATATAATTTGACAACCCGCCGAGAAATAGACCTCGGAAATATGGAGCAACGCAGGACCGAAGCTGCGAAACCAAGACGACTGAATAGGAAGGCCTCCTTTGGTGGATCAAAACTTTGATAACGTAGTTGAACTTTGAAATAGCAGAAGAGCGAGTTTCCAAGACATTTAGGAGGGCCTCCCTGAGTTGTTGGAGTAAAATATATATTAAAATTTCTTTGGCTATATTTTTTTTTGGCCGTTGTCACCTTTTGAGCTTTTCTACGGCGGTGAATAGGAAGTCTTGCTTGACTTCTTTTAACCGGTCTGGAAACGAAGGGGCCACACTTATTCAAACCTCAGGAGTAAGATCCTTAAAAAGATTGCAATTTTTGATTTTATAGATCTTTTGACTTAAGATTAATTCATTTCATATATTCCCCAAATCTAGCCGAAGCGGTGTCCAGTCGCGTTCAATCCAACCAAGCTAACAACAAATGAAGGCTTCGCTCAGTTGGACATCCAATTCCTTCAATGCTTCCCTTTGCTTCTGGTTTGTCGATCACAGGTTGAGAGCGGATCCCGAATACCTTCCGCTTTCACGTGACCGTGAACGCCCGTTGGCTGGTATCGATAGTGAGACTTGCTCAACTCTCGATAAAAGGACCAAAATGGTTAGATCAAGGGAACATGTGTTGAAATTTCAAAGAGTTTAAATGAAGGCAGACGACAAAAGATTCAAGAAATACCCGTTTAAAGGCATACTTCAACCTCCTCTTCGAAGACGAAGCAGTTTAGGTTTGGTAAAAGAGGGAACAGATGATTTAAGAACTATGAAGAAAGGCGATATTACATTTTCTAGGAAGCACTGACATCGGCCGTCGAAACCGGCATGTATCATAGAAGAGCAAGCTCTGTCCACCTCAATGCCATAATATATCATGTGCCCTGGATGGAGCTTCCAGCTTTGAGCGCCTACCCACCCAATCCAAAACTCTTTCCTAGAAAATCGAGACAGATTGCTTGTGATGAGTAAATAGTATACCTCCAGAGTCTGAAACATAGTTTTCCAATTCCCCTCCCCGCCCCGTACCAAAAAATCGGGGATTTCATTCAGCTTTTAATTGCCTAACTCGCTTAACCCCTTTAATTCGTAACAAACCTCAGTCTTGAATAGCGGTCACAGTCCCAGATTGACCATGTTGCGAACTATTGCTCAGTTCATTCCTCATATTTGTATCCAATTTCGATACGTTCTATTCTCGGATCTGGGATATGGCGAGGATGCTGAGATTGATGGATTAAAGCTGGGATTGGATGTTGTCGTTGTGGGAGGTAGAGCCCATGATTGTGTTGTTGATGATTGTGAAAAAAGGAAAATGTTAGGTATTTCTTCGCACTAAATTTGAGAAAAAGGCAGTTGATTAGCAGACAGATGTCTCTTCAAATTTGTAGCTTTGTCCATTCCTTGTCTTCCTCACCCGCTTGTCAAAGTCCAACATGAACGCGACATCGCATAAGGCGGAATGACCAAACCAAAGAAGAACCAGAGCACATTGAATTGCGGCGCTCCAGATTCCCAACACCACGCGCAAATTCAAGCGGGGAGGAGCGATAGAGATCGTTCTGGTCGCGGAACAAATACGGTGTGTAGATCAAGGTTTCTACACAACTCACGCTGATATCAATATCTTCTAGGGCGCAAGAGATCATTATCAACCAGCAGGTGGGGAGATACAATGAACCTACAGCATTACGTTGTATAACACAAGATTTTGAGACTTGGCACTGATTATGTTAACTGATAGACCATTCTGACGAACGTCGAGGTCGATCCCCAACACCCCGGGGCCCCCTCTTTCCTCCCGACATCAGAGCCGCTCTCGAACCCATAGTCAACCACCCCGTGCAATTATAAACGAACTGAAATTCTTGTAAGGCTAGAAGGTTCTCCAAGACCAGACCTCGAGGACTTGGTTCCCTTCGAGCTCCAGGATAAGACATTGAGCTGCACGGAAACCGGCCTCAAGACCACACTATTCTTAATCAGTCGTATCCACCTTCCTGCTCTTATTTCCCCCAGATTCAGGGTTGTACTGCGGTCTGCGAAGTTAGGGAGGTGGTTCAGGGTGTTCAAGGAACATATACGGGATAATCCAGATTGGTTGAAGTCAGGAGTGCTGGATTTGCTAGAGGTCTTTCTTATCACGGATGTCACGATTAAGCAGTTAGAGTTTTTGTTTCGGGAGAATACTCAATTGAGAAACCTGCTGGCTCATCGGAGACCCAGAGGTAGACAGATAATTCTAAATGTCATGGATTTCGGGATTGATTTGTCTAAATTGGTCCGAGATACAGCTGGCAGTAAGTTCCTCTTCATCCCCCACTCAAATTTCCGCCACCTTTGCAGAGGACTTCCAAAGGTTGCTTGTAGAGTTCACATGTTCATCCCTCTAACCTCATATCATAGGCAGAAAGCTGTAGGTTCATGTTGCGTATACTTAGGCTAGGGATTGGTCAGGCCTTTCTGCAAATTTGGGAGGAAGGGAACATAGCCCTCGCTTAACCCTATTCACCTCTAGATCGCTAGGCAATTAAGCTGGGTATATATTTAGATAAGCATTTTTGACCCGGCTCTCCAGGCGGGCTGGTGTACCTAGATAGTAAGATCTCAGCTAGATCACCTGTTAGTATTATCACGAAACTACATGTTGGGAACACCTGGAGCCCCCGTGCCAGATGTTAGAGTTTACCGAGACCAAAGCCGAGAGAAGTAGTGAAGTTTAAAGTACCCTTCTGTATTGTGGGGGGCGTTCACAAGGCATTTTAATGGGGCTCACGCTGGGATGTTGGAGTTTTGCCGGTTAATCCGTTTTCTGTCTAACGCCGTAGGCTTTTTTCCCTGAGCGGGAAAAAATAACTTCCCCTTTTGGGAAGTCGCTTACCACTGTAGAAGGGGCCAAATTGTGGCCCGGTCCGCCCCCACCACTGCAGTGAACACAGCCTCATATCGCGCTCATGCAACCACTTAAAATCCTCACTGTTATAAACCCTTCTTCTGATCCTTTCACTCTTCTCGTGTAGAAATATATAGCTGAAGTTCTATACTGCACCTTCCTTGAAATTCCAGCTCATTTTGCATAAATTGCCCTCACAATGATCCAAAAGCTTGCAACAAGGACGCAAAATATCGAATTCCTCTAAGCCCACTCGAACTCAACACAATGAAGCCTTCCCACATAAACATCAAAAATATCTCAAATTCCTATCGAACAGCGTTAGAAGATGATGAAGAAGATCTGAGTCTTCGGCCGGTATTGACTCTTACAACTCAAGATACAACATTCTCGCGGCTATCCATTCCAGGCCCTACACCAAATTCTGCATCAGCTCATGACTTGAAATCTGATCAGCCTGCCATCTCTCAGCCTTCCGCATCAAAATCCCAAGCATCCACTGGAGATCTTCAAGAAGCGCCCATGCAGCGATTAGCTCCAAAAGGTCCAAAGGATACGTTTTGGAAAATTTCCTGGCAGGAACCTACTTTCATCTGCGCCATGCTTATAATGGGCCTTGGCTTATCGCTCGCACATCATCTCTACTACCTAACACTGAGCGGTACTATGACTGGCGATACGGCAAAGCAGGCGTGGCCACTTAGATTCGGCACGGCTTTTGCCTTCCTCATCTGCTCGACCTTTCAGGCTACAACAGCTGCGGCGTCTGGGCAATACATTTGGACAGTTGTAAGAAAAAGATCTTTGAAAATATGTGGGTATCTATCTACTCCAAATCAAACCACTCTTGGCTTCAAGTACAAACTAAGCTATGACGAACAGCGAGTCTCGATAAACTATATTCTATGACTAGTAATCCACAAAGTATTTTTAGCCGCGAACTATTCAAGACCGCCAGGATTACAATTCTGCTTGGTGTCATATTCTGGTAAGGTCCCCACTACTCTGCGCTTCCTTACATCATTAAGGCATTCCTTAGGTGCGTGGGACTGGTCGGTATTGCACTACCGGCGACCCTCTCTATCATCCCTAGGAATATTACTGTTTCAGCCCCCATACTAACTCTAGATTTTTCAAAGCGATCCTGGACTGCCAACGTTGATCCTGAAGGATGGCATTCAGATGTAATCACACAAATCATTGCAACACAAGCTGCATCGAGCTTTGACATTGTCCGCATCCCACCACTAGTCAAAAGCCTTGACTGGTCATACGACTATAGCTTCTATGGTCCTACCATGAACTGCAGTACACCTAGTTACAAAGAAGGGCTTGGGTTTGACCAAGTATCTGCTCTACTTGCAGCTAGCGATGGGACAACCACTGATATCCTATATTCCTCCTGGTCACCCTTATTGCCTCTGGATACACCAAACTACTGGAATCCGGGCTGGGAAGAGATCATTTTCTCTGAATCTATTGAAGCAGATATTCTTCAACTAATGATACAAACATCTACATCAAGGATAGTTTGCAACCCCGTCAACGCGTCATTTGATGTCACAATAGCTTCTGTTAATGGGTCTCAGCAGGTCACCCAGCACCAAATCCAGGTTTCCGCTGAACAGAATATAAGGATCCTTAACGGTGCTTATCTTGCCCCTTTCTTCGCGCTCGCTGCACTTCTGATAGGAAATATAACAGTGTCTACTGCTAACATTTCAACATACAGAGGTAATCAAGATATCAGCTCGGCAAGCACCAGCATGGTCTCTACTAGCCTAAATGCGTGTGATGATATCCAAAATAGTCCTTTTAGAGATTGGTTTAGCGATAGTGAATTCCAGCCGGGAGTATGCAGAAATCGAACACTGACCCAAGCCATCGAGGATCTTGCAAATAATATTACGCTAATCTACTTAAGCTCCTCTGATCTCAGTAATCACAACACAATATTTCGGAATATCACAACCTCCAACACCATCAGCATATACCAATATCATCCTCTATATCTATTTCTTTCCTATGGAATCGGATTTTTCTTCGCGTCAGTTGCTGCGATTATTGGCATATACGCAATGATAGATAACGGTGTCTCTCACTCAGCCGCTTTCTCGACCATTATTGCAACGACACGCAATCCGGACCTGGATTCGCTTACACGAGGAGCATCACTTGGGGCTGAACCTTTGCCAAAAGATATCAAAAAGGTGAAATTGAGATTCGGGCCTTTACTCAGGACCCATAAAGTCGAAGAGATAGGAGAGAAACAAGGGAAAGAAAGCGAGGAGGCCCAGCATATTGCATTCGGATTTGAAAAGACGGTTGGAACTCTGAGAAAAGGGGCATCGTACGTATAGTATCTAAGGGTAGGGAAACTCAGCAGTAGAAAGCAGTTATCGAAGATCAATTACTGCTTGCAGAATCACCGTCTTTTGGCAGACTCAGAAAATAGTGAGCCAATAGCAAGAATCAGACGCAAAAGAAAGTCCAACAGAACCACGTTAAGCGAACACACTCCACAACCCTCCCTTCCCACCCTTGGTTGATCCGGTTCCACTCTTCAAATTCTACGTTCCATCAAATACACTTCGATTCGGCAACAAGTTGTGTATCTTATTCTTGATTGTAATAAAATATATCGGGGAAAGAGACAGATGAAACAATATAACACACCCCATTCCAAAAAGATCGAACAACAAGATATGTCAAATTGGAAAATCCCCTTTTCGAGACAGGAAAAACACCAAACTCTTTTTCAAAAAGTATGATGCTAAGACCCTCACGTATAATAACCTCAAAACTCTCAAACCTTTCTCCCTCACCAGATCAACCAATTCTTCCACCCCTAAACCCCTTCCACAAACCCCTAACGTATCTCTCAAAATCTACCTATCAATACCACTTCACCGTCTCCCCACCAAGACCCAGGCCCTTCCTCCTCCACCCCCTCCTCATCTGATCCACCTCAGCTCCCAAGACCTTGCCACAGTCTCTCTCCCATGACCCTAATTCCATACCTCCTCCCTCTCCTTAACCTCCCATTTAAACCTCTTCTCTTCCCCCCTCCCTACAAAAAACCCTACAAAGATAAGCTACTCCACTCTCCCGATCTGTACCGCGTTCCACATCCCAATCCAATCAAACACGTCTCTATCCCCTCTCATCCCCTCCCCCTCCCAGAATTCTCCATTTTTCTACCTCTGCCCCCCTTTTCCATCTCCCATCCCAAATCCCAGATCCCAAAACTTACCCACACGCAAGCAAACATCACATACTCACCTCCACTTCCACCTCCCCCTCCCCCTCCACCTCCACCTCCATCCGCAGCTACACCTCCTATCCCCCAGTACCGGGTATGGGTATATATCGTATCTCCACTATATAAAAACACACGCAACGGTGAATTCCATCTTACCTTACGTGGTCCCAGATCCGAACGTCGGGTATGTGGTTTGTATATGCTGGACTTATGCATGTACATGTAGGTGAGTTATAGGTAGTTATAAGATCCGGGAACAGTGCGGTCGAGCGGTCGAGCGGTCGAGCGGGGGAATACGAGGGATGTATGTGTGTGTGTGTGTGTGACTGAGCTAGACTTCCATTTGACAGGAAGGAAAGAGAAGTGAAGGGAAGGGAAGGGAAAGGAAGGGAAGGGAAGGGAAGGGAAGGGAAGGGAAGGGAAGGGAAGGGAAGGAAAGAGAAGTGAGGTATTATCTCTTGCGATTAAATCTAACCACCAATATCGCATTGCAAATAACATACCTTAGAACATATTCGCCACGAGCTCAGCTCCCTTACTCCATTTTCTCGCCTTCCAGTACCTACCTATCAAGCATAAAGCCATCAGTAGCCTTTACATTTACAAAAACAAGGCTCTCATTACCTTATTTGAAGATAAATCAAAAGCTTTTTCGGAATATAAAATAGGTTTGTTATAATATTAAGAACTACAATCAGATTGTATATTTTTAAAACTAGTCGTTCTTTGTTGGCCTTGTTCATGAAAGTATAGTGAATTTGGTGAATATTTCTTCTATTACTACACAATTAGCAATAACTTGCAGTCAAATCGCTCTGGGTCAATGTCGAATAATGACTATCGTTTCAATCGTGGCTGAGATGTGAATGGTACTTGTTGGAAATATTGGTAATCTATCTATCTATTTATTTATTCGTTTATTATTTCATTCAATCATGCAAGCGCTAAATTACAAAGATCATCCTGCCCATATGGTATCATTTCAACAGCCTCCCCACGTCATTTAACTGAACACTCTCCACCCGACCATCCCTTCTTAACCCTCTATTCGTATTCGCCTGGACACTCCAGCCGGCACCCCACCCAGGGAGATGACCGCCTCCAACGCCGTTGATATACAAATCATCATCGACCTCTACCCTCCCATTACTACTTACGCTAACACTATACCCACCCTCATGCGAACCACTCTCATAACTCGCGCCTCTTTTGTGACCCTTCTCTTCTTTCTTAGCGATAAGCTCAGGAGACGTCATGATCCCCATTCGCTCTTTCTTCTTTCCCGGAATCAAGGCTCGGAGAATAGGGGATTGGCTAGCGGAGAATCCAGCGGGTCGGCCGCCACGGAAGGGATTCCAGCGTTGATACCATGGTCCGCCAGTGGTTGACATCGCGGTCACCGATCCATTTCGATCGAGGACCGTGGTCTGTTCGCCGGCTAATTCTTCGAGTGTTCGTCCCTTTGTCTCGGGGACGAGGAAGGAGACGAGAGTCCCACAGAACATGAAGAGGGCGAATATTTGCATGAGGTGATTGAGCCACGGTGAGCAAGCGGATCCCGTACATCCGGGTTTCGCGCCTTTGGAGAGGAGTGGCTGAGCGATGACTTGTGCGATGATAGCACCGATTTTGCCGAACGCGGCCGATGTGCCGTGACCTGTGGAGCGGTAACGGGTGGGGAAGCATTCCCCTGGTATGATGAAAGTTGTGGTATTCGGTCCGAAATTGAAGAATAATTGTGCGAGGATGTATAAGGCAAGAAGGGCACCTTCAGATAGTTGATAGTATGCGAAGCCGATGACGCAGAAGATGATGGTGAGGAGAAAGAAGCCCAATATTTGGATGGGTTTACGTCCGATGGTGTCGACCGCGAGAACGGCGAGCCATAATCCCGGTAATGCCCCAGCGCACACGAGAACGATATTTCCGATGGCGTTGTGGAGGAGGGTATGATAGATTGTGTGACCTGTTGAGTACCCGATTGCTGCGAGGACGTTGCTATTATTCAGGCCGAGGCCGTAGAAGGCGAGATCTAAGGATGTTAGCGGGTCACTTCAGGGAAGAGATAGTCTTGTAGTCAATGATGAAGCATGTCACAGGTCGCAACTGAGCGGAATGCACATACCGAGAAAGAACCAACTACTTGTCGTCCCAAAGATGATTTTGAAGTTTTTCCATTGACGGAAGTAGGAAAAGACGTCAGACCAGGATGGCTTCCCTACTGCAAGGTGGTTGCCCATCCGTTGCTTAGTCCTTTGCTGAGAGATTGGGTCAACCTCTCCTTCCTTTTTGTTGTTGACATAAGCCTTGATATCCGCATCTGCTTTCTCGATATCATGAGCAACATCAAAGGTATATCGAGGCGTTTCAGGGATGGTGATTCGGTAATAGAGAGCAAACACAGCAGGCACGGCTCCAAAGCCAACGATGATTCTCCAAGCTCGATCGCCTGCTAATTGGCAGTCGTTATGGCAGCTGGAAAATTGGGATGTCGTGTTGATGAAAGAATTTTTGAATCCGATGGTTGTTATGAGAGCGACAAGAGCAGCTGCGAGTTGGCCTGCACCTTGCATACTGAAGACCGCGGCCATCATGGCGCCACGCCAGCGTGTGGGAGCAAATCTAGATGGTGTCAGATGTCAAATGTACAATGATGTAGTTCATGTCCCAACGCTGATGATACGTCGCATAGACCAGCGGCTAAAACATGCGCCGAGCATTTGAAGTTCCGATGAGAGAACGAGAGCAACATACTCTGAAGTGATGACAGCAGATAGAGGATAATCACCCCCAAGCCCAATACCCATCACCACTCTCCAAAAGATCAATAGGCCAGTCAGCGTGACAGCTTGGCTCGGTCCGGATAGACATTGCGCCAAGGTTGCGAGGATGATGATGGCAAGCTCGACTCCGTACATCTTCCTCCTCCCAACTACATCTGCTAACCACCCAAAGCCCAATTGTCCAACGACCGCACCGCCGGAAGTCGCAGCTTTGATTGCGGTATTGACCTGTTCTTGTCAGAGACAACCAGTATCTGGAGAAATGGTCACCAACCGCTGTAGGCATTATCCCATAATTTCCACCCATATTACTATGCGGTATAGGATCGCCCTGCCAAAAGACCATCCCCAGCATAGACGTGATTAGGTTGATAGCGAAGATATCGTATGAGTCGGTGAAGAATCCAATTCCCGCCACTGTGACGGCTCGAACATGATACCTATTCCCGCGTCAGTTTGGGACCCTTGGGGCTTGTACAGCCAACCCACCACCCAAAAGGAATCCTATCCACCTCTGACAATGCCAGCCTCCTTCGCAGATTAGGGTCTTCGATATGTGAATAGTCATTGTAGAAATTGTGGAAAGCCGCGTTGCCACCGTAGGTCTTCTTCGCACCTTTACCTACTGGTATCGCTGGCTCTGGCAGGGAATCCATATCCGCGGTGGAGTTTGTCGAAGCTGACGCGAGCCCCGCGATCTCTGGGGTTCAGAGTATTTGAGATGTTCTGCCTGAAGGATGGAGGATCCGCGGCAGTCACACCGTGCACACCGGGCTGACTACCGTAACGTCTGCGGAGTAACTCGGCTCAAGGCAGCACACGAGCTGAACACTCAAGGCAATTCCATGCCTCATCCATACATGGGGTAAAGGAGATACCGTGGTACTGGTGTAGTTGTTGTAAGAAATCGTTGTTGGTGGGAGGTCGGCCTTTGACGTTGACATAAGATGAATTCGTTCTGCACCGGTACTAGTGGGCCGAGAACCCCACCCCCAACCCGCCCTTCCTGTCGTTGGTGGCGTACATTACTAGGGCGTGTCAGACCATTTGGTACCTGTCAGTCAATTGACCTGTGCTCGATGCTGACCCATCGACTGGATCCTTCGACCAGCAGCAGGGCGCCGAAATGTGCCTAATCCCTATGCGGACCCTGGATTCCAGAAGTCGAAACCAAAACCACCACCCTTCAAACATCACCCCTCGGGCGGAGATTCCCAATGAAAGATCCAGGTGCATTAGATTATGTGATAGCCCGTCGAGGCACTTCTAGAGGCGTTCTTTTCCCTGGAACTCGGGCGTGGGATAATGCGTGACCTACGGAACCGCACCACCGCTCCCACCTGTGAATCCTGAGAGATCCCCCACGAGGTCCACGGGGCGGCCCATCGTGCGAACTACAGCTATGGAATGGCGCTTTCGGTCGCCGCTATGATGAAGAGAAGCGTGGGAGAGGTCTGCAAAAGGTCAATGAACGGCACGTAAGGTGATTCATTTATCAATCCCTCCAAAAAAGGAAATCCCATCTCCCATCCAATATACACAAGACGAATTCTCCCAGGTATCTATCTCCACGCATCCCTCAAAGGTCACACACTTACGGAGGAAGCCAAAAAGAAAAAGACTCACCCCTTATTTGTGCGGTGTTGCATCCGCCCATCGTTGTTGTGTGTCGTCGGACGTTGAGAACCGATGATGCACCCCACGTGGGTGAAGTAGGCGATTTGATGGGCTGAAATGGCTTGGCATCCCTGCCGATGTGGCTTATGCGGCGGAACGCCTTTTTGATATTTTGGTGTTTGAAAATTTCACAGGAGATGAGGGGTATGGATTTCCTCAACCATGAGGCCGACGACGACAATGGAAAGGGTTGGCTAAATACCGGTGTATTCATTCAGGGGAAGTGGGAGGTGGGAGTTGGGAGTTGGGAGTTGGGAGTTGGGAGCTGGGAGGTGGATGAGTGTTCTTCAGAGGGGAAGATCGCATTCGATGCGCAAACGGAATTGATGCGATCATGTAAGATAAAGGTACCAATGGCTGCGATGCGCGCTGCCAAATTATAGAGAGATTCATTCATTCCCATCATCCCTGTTCCTGCTTGGGGATGAGAGATGGTGAGGTAAGGTAAGGTACGAGGCCCTCGTCGTGACGAGCCGTGAGGAGGAACAATGTCCGAGACATGTGAACACCTCATTTTCTCCAGCGGTGCATATGCACCCCACACAATGCTCTCCAACATCAAAGGCTTTGATAGAATTTGGGGGTACCAAACTTTCGATGTCTCATTTGTTGATGAGTGCTGTGCCGCCAACAACATTGCTTTTCTTGCCACAATGATGAGGTTCCGGCAAGAAGGTCGAGATGCTTTCGGCCCGAGAGTGCTACCTGTGCGTTTCACTCTGACCAATGTCTCTGCACGTGTTGGACATGGGGACTTTGCATTCATGGTTTTTGCAGCACTCATGTATTTTTATGCTGCCTTCAAAGTACTCAATGTGTAAGCCCTTATTAAAACAATGCAGACCCATCATGGCCTGCGTCCTCCCTCCTCAAACTCTCAGTCCTTGCTCTTTGCATGCGGTCAAGGTGAGCTAGCTCAACCATGCTGCAGTACTCCTTTTTTCCCGCCGCCCCCTGGATATCCTCTCGCGATCGCTTCGCCAAAATCTGCTCCTCCCAGCGCTGCTCTAGGTCCGTCTCCAATTCCATATAATCGGCTCGATGCTCAAGGTCCCACTATAGAGCTCTAGGTTAGCATGTTGGGACACAGGCCATGTTCTTTACATAGCCTTACCGGCGCTGTACCACTCCATTTATTTCTCGACCCGCTCGCAACAAGGAGGGAGAGATCGTGATACTTTTCGAGAAGTTCTTTCCACTGGATCAGATCTGGGCTACCCTCTTCGTATTTGTCAAAAATATCGAGATAGAACATCGAATCAGCTGCGAATTTTCGGAGCAGTGAGCCTTTCTCGGTGATTTCATACGCCAGCTCAACCATGCTCACGCAAGGCCCATATTCACAGTAGTATAATCTGCACAAATCCATGCACACGTTTTGGAAGGCCGGCGCCTCAAGCAAGCTTCCCAGTGCCCAGAGATACGATAGTTGAGATCCGGGCCCTTCTGTTTTGAAGATCTTTCCATTGTACATCCAACCGACGAAGTCTGCAAAGCATGCGGGTGTCGTATTGATGAGAATCTTGTCCTCCTCGGCCTCGCGAAGGCCGTTGACGAAGTAATTCGAGTGTAAGGTGAGAAGATCTTTATGTAGGCGGAAGGGCCTCGTCTCTTCGCCAACAAAGACATTGACAATTGTACTAAGGAGAACCACCCTTCGAGGCATTAGCACTAGGAGAGGAATCTAAATTGGATGTGGAAGACTGACTTATTTGTGATTGTGCGATGTATTATGCCGCATTTCTTGTCATGCTTATCCTGTTCGTCCGGGTCGTAATCTCTCTTTCTTTTCCTCGAAGAAGATATGTTGGATTCAGCCATTCTGATAAAAAAAAATGTGTCTCCAAAAAGTGTGTTTGATGAAGAAGAGTCGCGCTGTTCCCAGACTTATTCAAGGCGGATAACTCATTAGGAAAGCGCGACCCTCATATTGGGATTTCTTTCCCGAGATCATACTTCCTTCTTGTCTTTGATCTTTCGTCGTGGTTCAAATTTGCTCCCGCTGTATCGAAAGTCTCCGCTAGACTTAAGCTCTCGTCTAAGCAAATTTCAGAGATGTTGTCCGCATACAATGCCGGCCATACAATCAAACTTGAGTGCCTTGCAGTCAAAACAATATCTTTTTCAAGCGCTGTTCAAGTCAAGTCTGTAGTACAGCTATTACGCATGAAACATATCTCAGGATGTCCAACGTCTTTTCGAGCAATGGGCGGCACTCGAGACCAGCGAGGTTGGCCGAAGTGTCCCTCCCCGCGTGGCATGGCGATCATCCTTGTCACCCTTTTTTTTTTATTCTTTTAAAACTGTGTCTCATAGTCTCAGATGAGGCTCCAGTCAACGAGATGATGAGCCTGCAAAACGGAATGAACGCGAAGCGCCAGCACATCCGTACCAGCTGCTCCGCGCTCCAAGAGCGCAGCGACATGCCCCAAGCCTACACTCAATAAATACTCTCGTTTCACTTAACCACCTCTGAGTTCCTGAGAATATTATCACATACGTCACTTAGTTCATACGAGCACTATAATACGTGACAGGTTTAAACTTAGTATGCGTAGACGCGCTTTTTATACCTTTAAATTTTCTATATTCTTAAAATCCCTACATCTATAAAGAAATAACTAATTCTAAAAGTCTTACAGATCTTAATGCTATAGCTAACAATAAATCGGGTATACAGTATTTAAAGAAGTAGGCAACGCCTAGTAAGGTAGGTAGGTACCTTAGGCTACCGTGGTCTCGTGACTAGTCCCGTGACAATATCCGAGGTGCAGACGCCCAAGTACGCCAGCAGCTATAAATACATATGCTTATAAGCTCTTGATGGTTTAGGATCTTTTAGTAAGCTATACTGATTATAAGCAATAGGCACTGCCACTCTTCAGCCTGGGGACAGAAAGAGAAAGAGAAAGAGAAAGAGAAAGAGACGGAACGACGACACATGGCCCCTCATCCGCCAACCATTTGATGAACTACCAGGCATGTAGAATGTTGGGCTATGTTGTTGGAAGCTTTCGCTCCAGTCATTCCCAGCCATACTATTTGACGCGTTACCACCAACAAGGGATACAGGGGCTTTGGACCCCACACAGATTGCCTAGCTACACTAATTCGCTTAGGAGTTGGCGGTTACAATGTTGGATTGTTGGTATGTGCTATAGATCCTATTGTGAGTGGACGAACCCTCTGGAATATATAAGCGCCAAGCACCATATTTGTCTCAGAGTATTCAAGCTGATACACATCCAACAGAATACCGGCCTTAAAGCGGTTCAGACGATACCTAGTAATCCATAACTGCTACCAGGGGAAGAAGTATATATAAGTCTCCCTTCAATCCTACAATTCCACTATTCAAACTTCCAATAAATCAAATCATCCACACAAACCTCTTCTATTCTATATCGATCTCCTGCCTAAATTTTCCATCTCGCCTTTGGATCTGCTTTAACGACAAGTTAATAACTAAATTAACCAACTTCAGATATCTCTTGTATGTTATCACTCGCTTAATATATTAAGCTAACACCTACCGATAGACCCACCAACATGTGCGGCTACGAAACCCTCGACTTTACCTGTGGACATCAAAAGACATCATCAACGATGAAGCACTGTGGTGCATATGGGACAACCAAAACCCATGCTTTCGGCGATACGCATGTCAAGGTTGCTGCAAAATGCTCTGCCTGTAAGGCAAAGGAGTCCAAGCGTTAGGATGGTGTCACCAAGAATGGCTTGTAGAGCGGTCCAGGAAGGAACGTATTTGAAGCCATTGTGACAGAGGGAATCATGTTAAGCTATGGGGGAAGACGGTGGCGAGCAAGTGTGGGTCTGAAGTACAGCGGTTCACCTCCTGGGCTCTTGATGAGGGATTCTCTGTATTATTCACTATACAATCCAAGATCTTGTACTCTCCTTGATCTCGCCCCTTTTGCTTTGCCAACACTTAACATGTTATGTCTAATGGCCGTAAGTGAAACTAAAAACTATGGTTAGCCCTTGTTATCTTTGGGGTTTTCTATCGTACTTACCCCGTATACTACTACATCGCCGAAGTAGGTATGTAACTGCTCGAATACTTGCAAGCCGAGTCGCCACAATCGGACTCCTCGTAGTTATGGAATCATAGCTAATTGTCTTCTTTGAATCTAGATATAATAATGTTAGATAGTGTCGATGGGTCAGGCCTTTCTAATTACTCACCGATGTCCGCAGCCGAGACAGAAGTAGAAAATGGTAGTTCCTTCATCAGCGCTTCTCAATTGTGCCTCAGAATACGTCAATTCCTGCTGCTGACACTCTGGGCATGGCTTGTCGGTGCGTGCATGAGTGCCCTTCTTATCTTCGGCTGTAAGAGCTTGAGTGGTCGAGGTGAGTTTCTCGCGGAGTTTGGATGGAAACTTGTTGGTCGTTGAGGTCATCGTTTGGCCAAGGAGGAGGTCTATATGTCTGATTAGTCCATCGTAAGAAAAGAAGGTCAGGCCAACAGACTCTCGTTCACCTTTCCACAGCAGTCGCATTTCACACCAGGGTCTGCTGAAATTGAGAGAGTGTCTCCGCAATCATCGCAGAATTGGATAGCCATAGCATGAGAAGTTGTACGTTCGATCTCTGTTCGAGGGGGAATAATTCGCGTTTATACTTATGTGACCGATGTGCTGTATGAATAAGTTGTTGAGGGAATGATAAGTTCATATACTTGACTTGAAAAATTCTTTGTTGTTGCTTGGGAATAATTTCTGTTGGACCGCCTGCTTTTTCTGGCAGAAAAAGGCGGTCGGATACCCGTCTTACGCGCCGCGCCTTATTAGAGTGAGGGGTCGAATTTGCCGCCATTTCAAGCGAATATGTTCTGCGACACCCAACCAAGCTTAGCCGAACCGAAAAATACGTCGAGCTCACAATACAAGGCCGCGATTCAATACACTGCAATGTTCGGAAAAAAAAATTTAAAAAAATAGAGGGGGGGCACATTTATGCTGAATGACCTCTTGATCGTCCTAGAGATATATATTCTATGCTCGTCGGTCATAGATCCATTTTATCTTAGATCTTTGAAATCAACCAACATGATTTACCCGCTTTGTGACACTTAGCTCTTAGATACATCAGAATTAGTAACTCAGCTACAGAAAGTGGCGACTAATCTCCCCTCAAAATAGCAGTTAGTTTGCTATTTGGAATACAGTATTTAATAATGTAAAAATAGGGATATAATTATTTTATATATAAATACTACTAATTAAATATTGCTTTTATACTGATATAACTTACAGTCTTTTCTTATTATTAATTATTAATTATTAAAACTAGAATTTTAATTTATAAGTATAAAGATGAATTATAAATAAGTTCTAATATTTGATTTTTAATTAGATTGCAAAGTTGGATCATTAAAACTATAGTAATAATTGAGGCTTAGAAAATGTTTTTACCATTGACATTTTCAGCATTATGCGACGACTTCATTAACTTATAACCATATAACTTTGGGCCAGTGCGATCCTTTCCAATTCATCAAATTCCCTGATTTCATTCTTCCAGACTTCACATCCCTCATTAGGTGGAGCCCCTGTCAAAACGCGCTAGAAGTCCTTAGCTGCCGCCGTTCGCGGGAAGGGACCTCCTAACGTGAAGAACCGCAATGATACTTCATTTTCTTGGTATTTTGGAAATACCAGCATCGGAGCACTTTCATTTAGCTATCCAAGGCTCAGAGGCTCAGCATCGACTTTGTTGCAGTCGCGTCGTAGCCAGTGTGAGCTTTCTTTCTAAAGACGCGCGATGTACTACTATTGAGCGAGAGGGGAAGCCGTGTACTCACGCAGCATGGATATGCAAAAGTTGTGGAGTAGGATTCGTACTGCGCTAAGTCACCGACGTATTCGAGTCTTGCTATTGGCTGCTCTCCTCCTTCTCGTCTTATTCCGGCCCTTCTCCAATCCTCGAGTAATGTCAACATCTTACCCCACGCGAAAGCAAAACCACTGAAGCTCTCCGCATTTACAGGTAGCACAAACGCCTTCCGATTGGCTCAAAACAACAACACATTCCTACACAACCGCCGAACCAACACTGCATATCCTTATCCCTGCCACCGAACGAAATCCTAACCTCTGCAAGACCATCCTTTCCGCCGCTGTCAACGGCTACCCCACACCAGTACTTATAAATTGGGGCAAGCCCTTTTCAAATACTGAATGGTATGACAATGGAACTCACATTGGCAAGTTGACGGGGATTTCAAGATGGCTCGAGAAGGTCAAGCCAGAACACCACGACGAACTTGTGCTGGCAATTGATGGATACGATACCTGGTTTCAACTACCTCTGTCCGTTCTGCTATCCCGCTACCAAAGCGTGAACGAATATCTGACACATCTTTCCATCCAACGCGTCGGCCAAGACACCATTGACAAAGAAGAAATTATGCAAAGCATCATTTTCCCCGCCCAGCGCAATTGTGGACCTACTAAACGCCAATTCGATGAAGTAGCTTGCTATGCACAACCCGAATCTCCCCTTCCACGAAATATTTATGGTCCCGAAACAGATGTTCTAGACCCAGTGACGCATCTGCCGCTCCATATGCGCCCGCATTGGCTCAATTCTGGCCTCATACTTGGTCCTGTCCGCGAAATGCTTGACCTTTATAACCGCGCTGTTGAGAAGATTGACACATCGAGGCATAAAGGTAGCGATCAACATATCTTCAATGAGATTTATGGAGAGCAAGAATACCAACGCGAGGTACTGCGACTACGAAATCTCGGATTCTTGGAACGGGCTGCGAGATGGCTGGGGTTTGGAAGAATGGGTATCGCGGATGATCACCCAACTCATAAACCAATGGTTGCTACAAAGGGGAAGAAGTACGAGTTCGGGCTAGGCCTAGATTACTGGATGGAAATGACAGCATCTACCGTCCTTGCTGAATGGGATGGAAATTGGCTCACCTATTCAAACCGTAGCTCATTGATAGCGCAGCAAGCTGTATTTGGTCATCCCAATCCTGCTGTCGAGTCTTTACCAGGCGATATTGCGTTAGCTCCTAAACCATTCCACAATTTGACGGATAGCATCACTGTGCGTTATTCAGTCGAGCAGCCATGGCAGGATATGCCGCTGTACACGAACTTATACACGGGGCGCATCCCGATAATGATACATATGAATGGTTTCAAGACGATGCGAGAAGCTATATGGGATCGTATGTGGTTTCTTGAGAACGTGAGGGCGTTATTGAGTGCATATGCAAGAAGTCACGATGTTGGAGCTTGGAC
>Ga0182030_10008571_pt1 | contig 21150 bp, 25 predicted proteins | sample 812S3MmetaG_FD_121299 | JGI IMG/M metagenome (GOLD analysis project Ga0182030, IMG submission 121299) | Permafrost microbial communities from Stordalen Mire, Sweden - 812S3M metaG (Illumina Assembly) | ecosystem: Environmental > Terrestrial > Soil > Wetlands > Permafrost | place: Sweden...
CCGGATGGTAAGGGGTTCGACCGTGGTTATCGTGGCCGAGGAGGGTTTCGGTCCCGTCATGCCGACATCCGCGCGGCGCGCTCCTTCAAAGAGAAGTTGCTCCCAAGTTAGAGTCACCGACTTTTTATGCGGGAGGATGTCTTCATCCAGGGAAAACCCGCCTCCGGGCCAGAGAAGCATGGAATAGATGGCTTCCTCGCCTTCGGTTACGCCGCAAAGGGCGTGCAGCACCCGGCCCTGCTGGATGTAAATGAAGCCATAGGATTCGCCGGAGCGGAAGGTGATTTGGCCGCTGCGCCGGCTTAAGCAGCACATTTGCAGCACTTCCGGCAATCCCATCTCGGATTGGGCGCTAAAGCCCGAAGTGGCCGACGGATCAGGATTCGGCGCCGGGTTGCTATTGGAGTGACTCATCGCGGCGATAATTGCTGTTGCAAGTGAAGGATAATAGTGCACCATCAAACGAGCTTGACAAGCTTTACAAGCGCACCACACAAATACCCGTATATATGGCCTTGTTTTCGTTCGGCAGAAAAGATAAAAAGCCTCCCGAAGTATCTGACCCTGTGGCAAAAACGCCGCCGACTCCGCCCAAGATTCAAACGCCTCCGGGCACGGGGCCTTTTCCTGCCGTCAAGTTGCCGCAGCCGAGTGGTTTGACGCCCGCGCCGCCCATGCCGGCCGGGACTGTAACCACGCAGCCGTTGTCCATGCCCCGGGCGGCCATGACCGGCCTCAAACCGAGCCGCCCAGGCGCGGCGCAGTCGACGCGCTCCACGCAACGGATTGTCCTTCCGACCCCTCCCGGCTCACGGCCCAACAGCACGAAGCCTCTCACCATGGGGACGCCCGGCGGACGAATCAACCTGCCCATTGGCATGATCCTGCGTTGTCTGCCTCCGGAAGTGCTTGCCGAGGAGCTTTCGAAATTTGAGGCCACCGGCGCCGCGGCGGTGGAAGTCGGCCTTCCCATGAATATGATCCTGGGTCAGCTTCCCTCGGGCAAAGTTGAAATGGCGTTTCAGGATCTCATCCCTCATTTCCCGGCGGGCTACCTGCAACCGACCGAATCCATTGCCGGTTATCTGCCCAATCTCATCAGCCTCCCGCTCATGGACGTCGTCATGCGCATCCCGCCGGATCTTCTGGCCCTTCGTCCCGACCAAAAGGATGTCGATGCCTCCGTCATCAACATGGCGGATCCCTTTACCGAGGAAATTTTGCGCGAACAGGCGGAAGCCGCGCATCGGCAATCGCAAACCAATATCATCGACGAAAGTCAGGCTCCGCAGGAAGAATTTGTTCCCCGTGATCAAGCCGAGACGGCAAAATCCGCCGTTCCGCCCCCACGCCCTCCAACCGAATCCCCGATCCCCTCGCGTGCGTCGGGAACCACGACCCTGCCTGCCCCTCCGATGCCGTCCGCCGCCAAGCTGCCCACGCCGCCGCCTATGGGTGGCCTGCGTGGGAGTCCAGTCGCGCAGCCTCCGGTTCCTGCTCCAGCTTTCCGAAGCCTTTCTCCCTCGGGACATATCCCGGCTCCAATCCGGTCGACCACGGCGCTGCCGACACGGCCCCAGATGGACGCACCGCCTCCGCCTGAATCGTTGGCCCCGGTACCGCCCGTGCCTCGTCATACGGGTGCGATACCGGCCCCGCCTCCGCCTCGTCACACGACTTCGCTGCCGGTGCCGCGTTGGACAGGTTCCATTCCGGCGCCAAGCCAGGCAACCAGCCAGTCAACCGTTGGCGCCGTCGCTCCCCAGGCTCCGGCCCCGGCTGAAAAAATCGCCGCGGCGGCGGCTGCCGGCGCCCCGGATTCGGGAGCCGATAATCTTCAGCGTTTGGCCGCTTTGGCCATGTCGCAACTGGGAGACAGCACCGAGTCGCCGGCGGAAGTTCCGCCTAAATCGGAGCCGGTCGCATCCCCCGCCCCGGAACCCAAAATCACGGCGCCCAAAATCGAAGAGCCCGCCCCGGCGATTGCTTCCACACCCGCGCCCGCAAGCCAGCCGCCCCCGGTTGCCCCCTCGGAGCCTCCCGTCCTTCCCAAGGTCATTTCGGAACCATTGCCGGAACCGCTGCCTTCCATCTCCGTCGCGCATCCCCCGGCGGAACCGAAAGCTCACGCCGAAGCGCCGTCGGACTCCGTGGCCTTTAATCTGAATAAGTGCACCGCGGAGGACCTGGTCCACAATATCCCCGGCTGCTCTCGGGAACTCGCCGAGTCCATCGTCCAATATCGGAACAAGATCGGCTCCTTCAAGCGGCTGGAGGATCTGCTCGATGTCGCCGGCATCACCAAAGCGGCTTACACCCATCTGACCGGGGAAGCTCCGCCGAACAATCGGATTCCGCTTTCGCTGAACGAGCTGCTCGGTTTCCCCGCGGACCAGCACATTTCGTTGAAGGATGTCACGGACCGGATCGCCTGCTGGCCCGACGTCACCGGCTGCGTCCTGAGTCAAAGCAGCGGCCTCTCGCTGGTCGGCACGGTTCCCGAAGGCGTTGACAAGGAGGCCATCGTTGCTTTCGCCCCCCGGATGTTCGAGGCCATCAACAAATCATTTTCGGAGGTCTCCGGCCAGGAAACGGACGCTTTGGTCATTCCCACGTCCGGAACCAGCTTCCATCTTTTCCGCAATCGGGATCTCTATTTGATCATCATGTCCCGTTTGCCCCAAATGCCCGAACGCCACGTGAAAGTGGCCCGGTTTGTCCTGGCCGCGTTAAGCATCCGCAGAGACTGAGGCTTGGTCAACGTATGGCTTTTATCAATTATTCGAGCCGGGAAATCCAGCTCAAGATCGTCTACTATGGCGCCGCGCTTTGCGGCAAGACAACCAATCTCGTCACGCTTCACAAGCAGATTACGCATGCGCAAAAGGGCGAACTGGTCTCCCTGGCCACCGATGCCGACCGCACCCTCTTCTTCGACTTTTTGTCGCTCAATACCAAGACCCTGCCGGGCTTCACCACCCGCTTTCAACTCTACACCGTTCCCGGACAGGCCATTTACAATACCACCCGGCAACTGGTGCTCAAAGGAGTGGACGGCATTGTCTTTGTCGTCGATTCCCATTGGGAAAAAATGGCGGACAACGTCGAGTCCTTTGCCAATCTCCAGGAAAATCTGATCGAGAACCACTTGAGCCTGGTTCAGATACCCTACGTCCTGCAGTACAACAAACGGGACATTCCCAACGCCGCTCCCGTCAACTACCTCGAATTCACCTTCAACAATCGCGCCAACCGGGCGCTCGCCTTCGAGTCCGTGGCGTCAACCGGCTCCGGTGTTCTGGAAACCTTGAACGCGGCCGCCCGTCTGCTTCTCGCCAAATATTCCAAGACTCCCAACGCCAACGTCACCGGCATGTCCCAGCCCAACCTTTCCGTCGCGGTACCGCCTACCGAGGAAAGCCCCCAGGTTCCGGCGGGCAATGCTGTCGCCTGAAAGAGGACATATCTATGACTGGAATTGGAATGCTCACGGTCGAGGATCAGACGGCCATCGAACAACGTTTGGCCGACTTTCTGGGCAAGTCCGAAGCACAATGGTCGGCGTTGGTCGATAAAGGGGGCAATCTCTTTGCCCAGTCTGGCGATACCGGCAATCTCGACCTCAGCATCCTCTCCGCCCTGGCCGCCGGGTCCTTTGCCGCCACCCACGAGTTGGCCAAGCGCTTGGGCGAACCGGAATTCAGCGCGCTCTATCATGAAGGACTCGGACAGCACATCCTGATGAGCGCGCTGCATCACGAATGCCTCCTCGTCACGATCTTCGGCGAAAGAACCAATATCGGGTTGGTCAGATTCTATGCCCAACAAGTCACCCTTTCGCTGAATGAACTTTTGCAGCGGGCCCGTGAGAAGGAAGCGGTGGCCGCGCCTCTTTTGCTGGAGGGCGATTTCCCAAACAACCGGGCAGCAATTACCTAGAGTCGCAAATGGCCGGGCAAAAGAGGCCGCCGTCTATTTTTAGAACAGACTTAGTCTTTTCCAAGACATTCGCGCATTGATACTTTTTTGACAATCGCGGCCTGTTTTGCATTTTTATCTATTTCATAATATATTTGATTTAAGCTTGTTATGTATAAATTTACCGTTTTTTTAATAAATCGCTTGGCCTCTCCATTTTTCTATTGGCACGCGAAATGATCATTGATAGGGTCATTCGGCATGGACGGGCTGATCGAGGCGTGCGACAGCCGCAACTCTTGAACATTTTTTGAACATTTTTTATTGAGAGGAGGTGAAAAAACAATGATTAACAAAGTTATTACCAGCGCCAAAGTTGCGTTGCGCCGTATGAAGAGCAAGAAGGGCCAGACCCTCGTGGAGTACGCCTTGATTCTCGCTTTCATTTCCGTGGTCGCCATCTCCGTCCTGATCGCCCTGGGGGGTCAGGTTAAGGCGGTGTTCTCGACCATCACCAGCCAGCTCCAATATGCTGGAAGCAGCCACTAGTTCTCACGTAGGCTCAGAGATTTGAGAAGTTCCATTCTCTCAAATCCCTTGCCGATACTCTCATCGGCTTGATCTCATCGTTCGATATCTCTCGTTGTCGAAGCTAATCCATTGATGTATTTTGTAGAGTGATCCTCCTCAACCTCCACAAATGAGAACCGTCATCGAACCCTTTCTCGTATTGTTTGCCCGGCGCGCGTCCCGCAGGAAAGGGCAGACCCTGGTCGAATACGCCCTGATATTGGCCGTTATCACCATCGTCATGGTTGCGGTCATGTCGCTTCTGGGCGCCCGCCTCGTGGTCATTTTCAGCGCGATCACGACTCTTCTGGATACGGCCCAAAGCAGCCATTAGGCGCAGCGCCAAATGGTGCTTGCTCTCCACTCGAATTGAGGTACCATTTTCGACTCCCATGAAACCCAATATCCACCCCGAATATGTGGAAAGCCAGATCGTCTGCGCCTGCGGCGCGGTCTATCACACCCGCTCCACCAAACAGAATCTCCGCCTCGGCATTTGCGCGGCCTGCCATCCCTTTTTCACCGGTCAGCAGAAATTTGTCGACACCGCCGGACGCGTGGAAAAATTCACGAAGCGTTTCGGCACCAGCAAGATGACCGAAGCGCGCCTTGCCGGCGCCTCCGGCGTGAAGTCCGCTCCCGCGGCCGCGAAGAAAAAATAGCTCCTTTTTACCGGGCGCAGTCCGCCGCAATCCGGCGCTGCGCCCTTTTTGTTTCGACGTTTCGTCTCTATTTTTCCAGTTACCGACATGGATTTAATGCCCCATCTCGATCGGTTTGCCCGCCGCTTTGCCGAGCTTGAAGAGCAGTTGGCGCACCCCGATCTTTACGACAACCCCCAGCGCGCGCAGGAGTTGACGCGGGAGCATTCGCGCCTCAAGCAGCTTCTGGCCGACGGACAAAACTGGCTTAAGTTGCAGCGCGATCTGGCCGAAGCCGAATCGATGGCCAAAAATATCTCGGAACCGGAAATGGCCGAAATGGCGGAGGAAGAACTGGCCACGCTTCGCCCGGCCCATGAAAAGGCGGAGCAGGCCATCCGCTTTGGCATCGTGCCCCCGGACGAAAACGATTCCCGCAACACCATCGTCGAAATTCGCGCCGGGGTCGGCGGAGACGAAGCGGCCCTCTTCGCCGCGGAACTCGCCCGCATGTACAGCCGCTATGCCGAGCGGGTCGGCTGGAAGACCGAGACGCTCGAGTTGAGCCCGTCGGACAAGGGCGGCGTCAAGGAAATCATCTTCCAGGTCAACGGCACCGACGTCTTTAAAAAGCTCCGTTACGAAAGCGGCGTCCACCGGGTGCAGCGCGTTCCCGCCACCGAGGCCCAGGGCCGCGTCCACACCTCCACGGCGACCGTCGCGGTCCTGCCCGAGGCCAAGGAAGTCGACCTTGTGATTCGGCTGGAGGACCTCGACATCAGCGTCTGCCGTTCCGGCGGGCCGGGCGGGCAGGGGGTCAACACGACCGATTCCGCCGTCCAGATCACCCATCGGCCCACGGGAGTCACCGTCCGCTGCCAGGACGGGCGCTCCCAGATCAAGAACAAGGACAAGGCGATGAACATCCTGCGTTCCCGCCTCCTGGAAAAAAAGGTGGCCGACGAGGAGGCGAAGTATGCGGAGCATCGCAAAAGCCAGATCGGTTCGGGCGACCGCAACGAAAAGATCCGCACCTACAACTTTCCGGACAATCGTCTGACCGACCATCGCGTCCGCTACACGGCGCACAATCTTTCCTATGTCATGGAAGGCGACCTGGACGAACTTTTCGACGTTCTCGCCACTCACGCCCTGGAACAAAAATTCGCGGAATTAGAACCCGCCGCCGCGTCATGAAAACAGGAGGGGAAGGCCGGGGGAATTTAACGGAATTACCAAATTTTCGGAATTAACGGAATTAAAGACAGGGGATCAGACATGAGGAACATGAAGGACATGAACAATGAATCTGCGACAAGGAGGATTTCCCTTCATGTGATTCGTGTCTCTCCTGTCTAAATTCCCCCGCCCTTCCCCTAAAAAATTCCGTTAATTCCGTAATTCCGTCAAAATTCTCAAATGAACGTCATGGAACTCCTCGAAAACACCACGCGCTATTTCGCGAAGCATGACGTGCCGTCGCCGCGCCTGACGATTGAACTCATGCTCGCCGAGATCCTGAAAAAAACCCGGATGCAGCTTTACCTCGAATTCGACCAGCCCGTTTCCGATCCGGTGATGGACCGGCTGCGTCCCCTGGTCAAGCGGCGCGCCGACGGCGAACCGCTCGAATATCTGCTCGGCGGCACGACCTTCGCCGGTCATCGCGTCGCGCTCACGCCCGATGTCCTGATCCCGCGGCCGGAGACGGAAATCCTCCTCGAGGAGGCAATAGCACTCATCGAGCCGGAGGGCTTGCCGGTGCTGGATGTCGGCACGGGCTCGGGCATTCTCGCGCTGGCGCTGGCGAAGAAGTTTCCCCAGGTTGAGATCGTCGCCACCGACATCAGTCCGGCGGCGCTCGCGCTGGCGCAAAGCAATGCAGAGCGCAACGCGGACGGAGCCGGTAAGATTCGTTTCCTCGAAAGCGATCTGATGGAGGACTCCGGTCTTCCGGAACGTTTTCAAATGATCGTCGCCAATCTTCCCTACATCCCCACCGGCCGGATCGACGGCCTGATGCGCGAGGTGCGCCATGAGCCGCGCCTGGCGCTGGACGGCGGCGCGGACGGCCTCGATTTGATCCGCCGCCTTATCGCCCAAAGCGCGGGACGGACGCGCCATCTCGCCCTGGAATTGGGAGACGGCCAGGCGGAGGAAGCGAAAACGCTTTGCCTGGGCGCGGGTTACGCTTTAATCCGAATCTTGCCCGACTTCACGGAACGCGAGAGAATCCTCGTCGCGCAATACCAGGGATCATCATGGACAAACTAGTCGTTAAAGGTGGCGTCCGCCTCAAGGGCCGCGTCGAGATCAGCGGCTCAAAGAACTCGGCCCTGCCGATTCTGGCGGCGACTCTTCTGACTCCGGAAACGTGCGTTCTCCACAACGTGCCCGATTTGTCGGACATCCGGTTCATGCTCGAAATCCTCCGCCGGCTCGGGGCGAAGGTGACGTTCGACCACGGCACCGTGACGACCCGAGCGGAACAGGTGATCTCCGAAGTGCCTTACGACCTGGTGCGGAAAATGCGCGCCTCCATCTGCGTCCTGGGGCCGATGATCGCGCGTTGCGGGCGGGCCACGATTTCCGAGCCGGGCGGCTGTTCCATCGGCGACCGGCCCATTGATATTCATCTCAAGGGCCTGGCCGAACTGGGCGCGGCCTCGCACAGCGAGGGCGGCAACGTGCACATCCCCAAGGCGAATCTCGTCGGCAAGGAAATTTTCCTTGGCAGCAAATTTGGGTCGACCGTGCTCGGCACGGACAACGTCATGATGGCCGCGACACGAGCGCAAGGCACCACGATCATCGAGAGCGCCGCCTGCGAGCCCGAAGTGCGCGACCTGGCCGAGTTCCTCAAGAAGATGGGCGCGAAAATCGTGGGACATGGCACGCGCCGCGTCGAAATTGAGGGCGTGGAGCACCTCGGCGGCGTCGAGCACACGGTCATTCCGGATCGCATCGAAGCGGGCACCTACATGGTCGCGGCGCTCATCACCCAGGGCGATGTTTTGCTCGCCGGGGCCGATCCCGATCACCTGGTCAATGTCATCGACCGGATGAAAAGTTGCGGCGCGCACATCAAGTGCAACGGCGAGGGGATTCAAGTCTCCGCCCCGCGCAGGCTCAGTTCCATCGATCTGGTCACCGAAACCTATCCCGGTTTTCCGACGGACATGCAGGCGCAAATTTGCGCGCTGATGTCCGTCACGCCCGGCATCAGCGCCATCACGGAAAAGATTTTCCCGAGCCGCTTCATGCACCTGAGCGAGTTGCGCCGCATGGGCGCCAGCGTGGAATTGGAAGGCGCCACCGCCATCCTGCAGGGTGTGGAGCATCTCAGCGGAGCGCCCGTCATGGCTTCCGACCTGCGCGCCTCGGCCGCGCTCGTTCTGGCCGGGTTGGTCGCCCACGGTGCCACGGAGGTCAATCGTGTTTACCATATCGACCGGGGCTACGAGCACATCGATGAAAAGCTGCGCAAGCTGGGCGCGGAAATCGAGAGGGTCCGATGATCGACGGGTTGCGACGGATTGTTTATCCGGGCACGTTCGATCCCATCACCAACGGGCACATCGACGTGGTGGGACGCGCGTTGCAGCTTTTCGACGAGGTGGTGCTGGCCATTGCCGCCGATTCGACGAAGAAATCCCTCTTCACCCTGGAAGAACGCCGGGCGCTGGCCGAAAGGGCCCTGGTTGATTTTGGCGCGAGGGTGCGGGTGACGGCCTTTCGCGGGCTGCTCATCGATTATGTCCAGAGCGAGAATTCGCGGGCGATTTTGCGCGGACTGCGGGCCGTCTCGGACTTTGAATTCGAGTTCCAAATGGCGCTGATGAACCGCAAGCTGGACGACTCGATCGAGACGCTTTTCCTGATGCCGCGCGGCGCCTACACCTATCTCAGCTCGACCATCATCAAGGAAATCGGGCGACTGGGCGGCGACGTCTCCGCCTTTGTCCCGCCGCTGGTCGGCAAGGCGCTCCATGAGAAATATTATGGAGAAAAGTCATGAACTTTTTTCCCGCGCTGGTGACCGAGGGGCATCCTCTCGAACTGAAGGAAGAAATTCCCGCGGAAATCCTCGGCTTGGACGGGGCCTCCGCCCGCGCCGATCAGCCCATCCGGGCCGAGTTGGTTGTGCAAAAGGACGAGGAGAACTTTCTGGTGACGGGCTGGGCCGCAACCTCCCTTTCTCTTGTCTGCGGACGATGCGCGGGATGGCTCCCGTGGCCCATTCGCGCCCCGGTGGAGCATCTTTTTGAGGCGCCCCACCCGAATTGCATCGACTTGACTCCCTTGATCCGGGAGGATATTTTGCTCGAATTGCCACTCAATGCGGTCTGTCGGCTTGGCGAGGATGGCCGCTGCCCGGTCACTGGCGAGCTTTACCAACCGCCTCCGGAAACCTCGGGGACATTGGCCGGAGAGGAAGTTTGGGAGGCGCTAAGTAAAATTAAAACGAAAGATTGAGATATTATGGGAGTTCCTAAACGCAAAACATCGAAAATGCGCCTGCGCACACGCCGGGCCGCGAACGCTTGGAAATCGCCGGGTCTCTACGTTGATCCGAAGACGGGAAACCGTCATCATGGCCACTGTGTCGACGCGAAGACCGGCACTTACAAGGGCCGTCAGGTCATTTCCCGCACGGTTGAAGAGTAGGTTGGGATTGGGCGGAAAACGGATGCCTTGCATCGCCGCCTGCATTTCAGACAGCCTCCTCGTATGAAGATCGCTCTTGATGCCATGGGCGGGGATTCCGCGCCCGCAAGCACCGTGGCCGGCGCATGGGAAGCGCTCAAGAAGTACCCGGACATCGAGATCATCCTCGTCGGGGACCAGCCGCGCATTGAGAAGGAGCTCGCGGCCCTCGGCGCGTGGCCTCTCCACAAGCGCTTTTCGATTCTTCACGCCTCCCAGGTCGTGGACATGGCCGACAGCGCGACCGACGCGTTGCGGCGCAAGAAGGATTCCTCCATCTCCCGGGCGGTTGATTTGCTGGCCGACGGCGGCGCCCAGGCGCTGGTCTCGGCCGGACACACCGGCGCATTTGTCGCCGCGGCCAAGGTCAAGCTGCGCATGCTGCCCGGCATTGATCGTCCCGGCATCGCGACGGTCATGCCGACCGAAACCAATCTTTTCCTGCTCATCGACGCCGGGGCCAATGTCGATTCCGAGCCGAAGCACCTGCTCCAGTTTGGGATCATGGGCTCGGTCTATTCCCGCGAGGTCCTGGGCCGCAAAAATCCGCGTGTCGGCCTGATGAGCATCGGCTCGGAGGCGGGCAAGGGAAATGAACTGACGCGCGAGGCCTACAAGGAGCTCGCCCTCGCGAAGATCAATTTTATCGGCAACGTCGAGGGGCACGATCTGTTCAACAAGCCGGTCGACGTCGTGGTGTGCGACGGCTTTGTCGGCAATGTGATCCTCAAGACTTCCGAAAGCCTGGCCGGCGCGATTTTTTCCTGGCTCAAGCGCGAACTGAAGAAAGATCTGAGACGCAAGGCCGGCGCGCTTCTGGCCAAGGAAGCCTTCTACACCATCCGTCACAAAACCAACACGGAGGAATATGGCGGCATGCCGTTGCTCGGCGTGAACGGCATTTGCATCAAGGCGCACGGCAACTCATCACCCAAGGCGATCAAGAATGCCATCCGGGTCGCGCGGGAAGCCGTGACTCACAAGGTCAATCCGAGTATTGTCGCGGAAATATCCCAGCATGACAAACTTGTCCAAGAAGCCAGAATCGACGGGAAACGTGCGACGTAGTGCTTCAATTATTTCGACCGGGGCCTACGTTCCCAGCCGCGTTCTCGCCAACGCGGAACTGGAGAAGATGGTCGACACCAGCAACGAGTGGATCCTCAGCCGCACCGGCATCCGCGAGCGGCGCATCGCCGCGGAGGACGAGTTCACCTCGGACATGGGCGCTTGCGCGGCCCGGCAGGCGCTTGAGTTGGGCGGAATCGACCCGCAAAGCATCGACCTGATCATCGTGGCCACCTGCACGGGGGACAACGTGTTTCCCTCCACGGCCTGCTACATCCAGCACAAGATCGGCGCGACTCGCGCGGCGGCCTTCGATGTCCAGGCCGCCTGCTCCGGTTTTCTCTACGCCCTGGTCACCGCGGACCAGTTCATCGCCGCCGGCGCTTACAAAACCATCCTGGTTATCGGCGCGGAAAAACTTTCCTCGATCGTGAACTGGCGGGACCGCAACACCTGCGTCCTTTTTGGCGACGGGGCCGGGGCCGTCATCCTCCAACACCGCCCCGGATCGCGCGGCCTTCTCGCCTTCGACCTCGGCGCGGATGGAGCGCAGACGGACATTCTTTCCATTCCGGCGGGCGGTTGCCGGGTGCCGATCACGCCCGGGGTCCTCGACCAGCGGCTGCAATTTCTCCAGATGTCGGGCAAGGAAGTTTTCAAATACGCGGTCAACGCCATGAACCGCTCGGCGGAAGAATGCCTCGAGAAGGCGGGAGTCAAGCCCGAGCAGGTCCGGTGGTTCATTCCGCACCAGGCCAATTTTCGCATCGTCGACGCCGTGGCCCAGAGGATGAACGTGGGGATGGAGCACTTCGTCATTAATCTCGAACGCTACGGAAACACGTCGTCGGCCTGCATGCCCATCGCGCTGCACGAGACAAACATGGCGGGCAAGCTCGATCGCGGCGACCTGGTCCTGATGGTCTCCTTCGGCGGCGGCCTGACCTGGGCCAGCACGGTTCTGGAGTGGTGACCGATTATTGGCCACAAAAGATCACAAAAAACACAAGGATGGCTTTTCGAAACTCCCCTCTGATCTCTCTGTGTTCTTTTGTGGCTAATCACCGCCCATGAGCGCCTCGACTTCAACTTGGAACGCCCGCAGGACCGAGTTGGAACTGCCGGAGGAAATCGATCTCCAGGTCGAACTCGCCAACGTCGGCAGCCGGACTCTCGCCATTTTAGTCGATCTTGCCCTGGGCGGACTCGTCCTCTTCATCGTCTACGCCCTGACCATGTTGGTGGCCCACGACGTCGCGGATGACTGGCTCACCCGGCTCAGTTCCAATGCCCTGAAGACGCTGCTGATTTTGCTGATCTTCGGCTTTCAATGGTGCTACTTTAATATCTTTGAATGGATGTGGAACGGACAGACGCCGGGGAAGCGGCTGCTGCATCTTCGCGTCATCAAAGTGGACGGCTCGCCGGTCAGCGGCATCGACGTTCTCTTAAGGAATCTGTCCCGGCCCATCGACACGCTCGGGCCCATGGGGCTGATCGGCCTTCTCATGATTTTCGTCAGCCGCAAGGCGCAGCGATTGGGCGACCTGATGGCGCGCACGCTCGTCATCCACGAGACCCAAATCGACTGGTCGATCTTCGATCAAATCGAGGGCCCGGAGGCGGCTTCTTCCGGCTCGGCGACGCTCGCGGCGCCCGCCATCCGCCTGGCCCCGGCGCAGTGGGAATTACTGCACCGTTATCTCAATCGCCGCGACCAGTTCGAAGGCGAAGCGCGCAGGTATCTGGCCCTTTTACTGCACGAAACCCTGAAGCCGGCCGTCCAGGGCACGGACCTTGCCCTTTCTCCGCTCGCACCCGAAGATTGGCTGGTGGAACTGGCGCGGCGCACCTGATTTCCGCATGACCCTCGGCGCTTTTGTCCGCAAAAACCGGCCCCGCTGGCAGCGGTTGGAGACGATGCTCGGCTTCATCGAAACGCGCGGGCCGCGCCGGACGGACCGGCCTTTCCTGCGGGAACTTTCCTCGCTCTATCGCGCCACCGCGGGCGATCTCGCCTTCGCCCAGACCCACTATCGCGGCACGACGCTGCTTCTCTTCCTGCACCAGTTGATCGCGCGCGCGCACAACCAGATTTATCGTCCGCACCGCTTCTCGGCCCGCGTGGCGGGGCGCTTTTTCTTCAACGAAATTCCGCAGTCGGTCCGGGACCATCTTCCGGCGGTGGCCTGGTCGGCGATCATTTTCCTGATGGGGATTGCCCTGGGGCTTTCGGCGGTCCAATTCGACGAGCGCGCCGCGTCGATCATCCTGCCCAGCAACATTCTCAACTCGATTTATTCGGGCCAAATGTGGACGGGCGGCATCTTCAGCGTGGTGCCCGCGCCGGTCGCCTCGACGTTTCTTTTCACCAGCAACATCTCCGTGGCGCTGCTCGCCTTCGCGGGCGGTCTTTCCTTCGGCCTCATCACCGCCTGGATTCTTTTCCAAAACGGCTTCATGCTCGGCGTCGTTTTCAAGCTGTGCGCCGATTACGGCCTGCTCGGCGCTTTGCTTGAGTTTATCGCGGCTCACGGCTTGCTCGAAATCAGCTCGATCATCATCGCGGGCGGCGGCGGGTTTGTCGTGGCGAATGCGCTCCTCAATCCCGGTTCCCATTCCCGCGGCGATGCGCTGGCGCAGCAAGGACGGTCGGCGGTGCGCATGGCCGTGGCCTGCGTGCCCGCGCTGGTGACCGCCGGCTGCATCGAGGCCTTTATTTCACCCTCGCACTTTCCGGTCTGGTTCAAGGTCGCGCTCGGCCTGACGCTGGGTGTTTCGTTCTGGCTGTATCTGCTTTTTACGGGCAAGGCGTCGCAAAAGGCGCCGCGCTCACTCCCGAAGGGATGAAGGAAGTTCCGTCACCCCTGGAGTGCGGCGGTCATAGGCCGCTGCTGCAAAAACTCTTGTCGAGCGCCAGCGCGGTCAGAATGAGCGGCAGATAAATGATCGACGCCAGGAACAACGCGCGGGCGCGGGGATGGTCGGGCTGTCGCGCGAAACGAATCGCCGCCGCGATAAACGCCAGCGAGAGAAACCCGGCGGCCGCGGCATAGAAGAGGCCCGAATGGCCGATCCACGCGGGGAGGAGGCTGACCGGCAGCAGGACCAGCGCGGAGACGACGGCGTGGATTGCCGTGCGCGCGCCGTTGGGGTCGTTGGTGGAAACCATGCGCAATCCGGCATCCCGGAAATCGTCCTTATACATCCACGCGATGGCGTAGAAATGAGGCAGTTGCCAGCACGCGAGGATCGCGAAGAGCGTCCAGCCCTCGACGCTGAATTTTCCCTGGGCGGCGGTGGCGCCGATGAGCGGAGGCAGCGCGCCGGGAATCGAGCCGACGAGCGTATTGATTTCGGAGACCCGCTTGAGCGGCGTGTAGACGAGCACGTAAATGACCAGTGTCGCGGTGCAGAGGAGCGCGGTCAGGCCATCGACGAACCAGGCAAGTTCCGCCAGCCCGAACGCGCCAAGCACGAGACCGGCGAGGATCGTTTCCTGGAGGGGCAGGCGGCGCGTCACGAAGGGCCGCGCCTGCGTCCGGCGCATCCGTGCGTCGGTGTCCCGTTCGAGAGCTTGGTTGAGAATCGAGGAGCAGATGGCGACGAGCGCGGTGCCGAGGAGCGTGTGGCCCAGCCTGGCCCAATCGAAAACGCCGCGGCTGGCCAGGCAGAAGCCGGCCAGCGTGGTGAGCAGCACCATCACGGTCAGGCGCGATTTGGTCAATTCCGAGAGATCGGAAGCGAGGGAAAATTCGTGGACGGCCGCCTGCGCCGGTTGGGAAGGCAGCCGTCGATCTCCGAGCGACGGGCCGTCAACGGACGGCATGGGGAGGCATGCAGGATTCACGCGGCGTCTCTTTTCGCAAGTTCCGCCCGCGATTGCAAACGCCAACTCATGGCGGCGAGCAGCGCGCCGAGGACGAGCGTCAGGGCGCCCACGGCCACATGCGTGGTCGCGACATCGGCGGCCTTGTTGGTCCAGATGGTCAACGCGCCGAGGGCGAATTGGAGCAAAACAAGGAAGGCCCAAACGGCGCTCCAGCGGCGCAGGATCGGCGCGGCGCCGGGAGTGAGCCACAGGGCGGCGGCGGAGGCGAGAATGGCGACCGTGACCAAAACCGCGCCGGCGCGATGGGCCATCTGCATGGTGATGTAGAGGGCGGTGGTCGGGACCTCGTTATGGGCGACGCGATCGAGATTGTATCGGTCGACCGAGACCGGATCGGTGTTCGGCCAGACCTGGCCGTAGGCGAGGGGGAAATCGTGGATGGCAAGTCCGGCGTGTTCGTGGCGCATGATCGCGCCAACTATGAGTTGGCAAAAAATCAGCCCGCAGACGGCCAGCATGCGTCCGGTCCATTTGCGCGGCGTTATGCCGGGACGTGATGAGGGCGAATCCGCCCCGATCCACCAGCGCGAGGTGAACAGCGCGATGAGCGAAATGCCGACGAAAAGAAGCTGGGCGAGGCAGCCGTGCAGGATTCCAAGCTGGTCCTCGCTGAGAACGACGCGCAAGCCGCCGATGGTCGCTTCCAGGGCGATGAAAACAGGCACGACCAGGCCCATCCAGCGCAGCCAGATTCGCTCCTGGAAACAGAGTCCCACCGCCAGAATCGTGACCAGAACGCCGACTCCGAATGCGACCAGTCGGTGCGAATGTTCCCAGAAAATGCCGCCCACCCACCTGTCCCAGGGAAAAAAGAACATGTTGTAGCCGTACGTATTCGGCCAGTCGGGAACGGACATGCCCGCTTCGTGGCTGGTCACCAGTCCGCCCAGGCAGATCAAAAAGAGGATCGATCCCGCGCAGAAACAAGCGAACCGGTGCAATGCCGGGCGGTAACGGGGATGCGATGTTTCGGAAGGAAAAAAGGGACCGGATGAAGGGGCGTGCATGGGGTGAGAATTCAAACGTCCAATATCGGAACCTTGCGGGAGAGTGTCAAATTTATAGTCCGGGCAACTTGGTTGAATCGGAAGCGGGAGGCTTGACGATGGACTGGAATGGTTGATGCTTGGAAATAAGACCATGACACTTCAGCAAGTCAAAAAGACCGTTCTGGCGCTTCCTCTCCCTTCCCGTGTGAAGCTGTTGACGGCGCTGGCCAAGAGCCTCGAGGTGGAGACGTTGCACACCTGCCCGCCTGGCGTCCTTTCAGACGCTGATCCCAATTTCATGGAGATACTTCAATCCCGCCTCGATGCCTTCGAGCGGGGTGAAACCAAGGCCATCCCTTGGGAAGTCGTTCGCAAGCGGCGCGTGACAAAAAAGTGACCTAAGCCGGAATCCTTTTGCATCGGGGCGGGGCTTCTTTAGGATTTGCGGCATGAGCTCTCCCGTCCGCGATTTCATCACGCATCATTATCGTCACTTCAACTCCGCCGCGCTGGTCGATGCGGCGAAGGCCTATGAGGCGCATTTGGCGAAGGGCGGCAAGATGTTCGTGACGCTGGCCGGCGCGATGAGCACGGCGGAACTGGGGCTGTCGCTCGCGGAGATGATCCGGCAGGACAAGGTGCACGGGATTTGTTGCACCGGCGCGAATCTCGAAGAGGACGTGTTCAATCTTGTCGCGCACGATTACTACGAGCGGGTGCCGCATTATCGGGACCTGACGCCCGCCGACGAAGAGGCGCTGCTGGAGCGCCACATGAATCGCGTGACCGACACTTGCATCCCCGAAATGGAGGCGATGCGCCGGATCGAGAGCGCGGTGCTCGCCGAATGGGTGCGCGCGGACCAGGCAAACGAGCGCCATTTCCCGCACCAGTTCATGTACAAGATTTTGTCCTCGGGCGTGCTGAAGAAGGAGTACCAGATCGATCCGAAAAACTCGTGGCTGCTCGCGGCGATGGAGAAGAACCTGCCGATGTTCGTGCCGGGTTGGGAGGACGCGACGCTCGGCAACATGTACGCCGGGCACTGCATTTCCGGCGACGTGAAGAAGGTCCACACCGTGCGCACGGGGATCGAGTACATGATGGAATTGGCCGAGTGGTACACGAGGACGAGCGCGGAAAGCTCCATCGGCTTTTTCCAGATCGGCGGCGGCATCGCGGGCGATTTTCCGATCTGCGTCGTGCCGATGCTCCACCAGGACTTGCAGCGCGACCACGTCCCGCTCTGGGGTTACTTCTGCCAGATCAGCGACTCGACCACGAGCTACGGCTCCTATTCGGGCGCGGTGCCGAACGAAAAGATCACCTGGGGCAAGCTCGGCAAAGACACGCCGAAATACATCATCGAGTCGGACGCCTCCATCGTCGCGCCGCTGATCTTCGCCTATTTGCTGAAGTGGTGAAGCATGTCCTTACCTATTTCTCTCCCGAAATTAAGAGCGAAGAATGCTAAAGTTCGCAGAATTCACAACATGCTTGTTGTGCTTATGCTTCTTGCCATTTTTGTCGCTATCGCCGCAAGCGCTTGTCTTGCCGACGATGTTGTACCTAAAGGAGCCGATATTCACTCAGCTATCGTCTATACCCTAGATTGGAAAGAACTGAACCGGATAGCCGATGTTAATAGATTTAAGATTGAAGAACGCGGGATGGGGATATACGTATTCACGAGAGACAAAATTTCCTTCCAACTTTCAATGCATACAGATCCTGATACGGGAAATGCAGACAGTCCACTGGTACTAACCTGCCTTCCCAAGGGGGCTCGCGAGACCATTAAAGACGAACTTGATGTCTCTCGCGGGGTGGAGCGGACAAGAGTGGAAAGGTTTTTCCGTCGATTTGCGAAGCGTGCGATTGAATCACAGCTTTAGCAGGCGGGCGGAGCAGAAAAAAGATGCCATGGTGATGGTCAAGGTGCCCTCTGAAGGGCACCTTGACACATGAATGCTATAACGAAACAACCCTCCGAAAGCCAATCGGAGAGCCGTTTGGATTGAGCACTGGGATGCATAACAAACCCCCTCGCGGATGCATACCGGAAGACTACATTTCTGTACGAAAATTTACTAAAAACGTCTTGTCATCAACGTAACAAGTCGTTAGCCTATAGAAACTTAGGAAAGGAGATGGTGGGTTGACATCTATCATAGACCGCCGCTACATTTTCAAAACCCCGGCAATCCGCCCAGGCCGGCGGGCATCAGCTTGCCGAGTTCCTTGGCGGCGTCGGCCTTGCCCTTGTCGATGGCCTCGCGCACGGCGGTGACGATCAGGTCTTCGAGCAATTCGGCATCCGCTTCCTTGAAGAGCGCGGGATCGATCTTAAGGCTCACGAGCTGGCCTTCGCCGGTCGCGACCGCCTTGATCTGCCCGCCGGCGGCTTCGGCTTCGTAGTGGCGCGAGGCCAGGTCGGCCTGAAGTTTCGCGGCCTTGGCTTGCAGTTCCTGCGCCTGCTTCATCATTTTCATCATGTTCATGGCGGTATCTCCGGGGTTGGGTGTGACGCGGTTACTTGCCGGCGGGCGTCACGATTTTGGCTTCAAAAATTTTCAGCGCGTTCTGGATCACGGGGTCCTTCAGAAAAGCTTCCTGCGACATGTTCGGTGGCGGCGGAGCCGGTTTGCCCGGTGCGGCCGAGGTTGCGGAGGCCGGCGCCGGCGTCGTGTTCCCACCCGCGTTGCTTCCGTCGCCCAGCAGGTAGACGAGCTGCAATTTGACGCCCAATTTTTCGGTCAGCGCCTTTTCGAGAATCTCCAGGTTCTTGGGACTGCGCAAATAGTAGAGCTTTTTTTCGAGCGCCTTGGGCACGAGCACCTCAATCTGATCGGCTTTGCAGGCATGAAACTCCACGGCGCGGATCGTGTCGGCCTCCATCGGGCGTTCCTGGGCGAATGTCTCCACGGCGGCCGCCCAGGCGGCTTCCACGGCGGCGGCGGTGACGGCGGAGCCGCCGTGGCCCTTGGGGACAACGGGGGCGGAAGTTGCGGGCGCCGGAGCTGGAGTTGCCGCGGCAGCTGGTGCGGTGAGGGGAGCGGCCGCGTCCGGTTTTGTTGGAGGCGCGGAGACGGCACGCGGCGCGGGCGCGGAAGGTTGAGGCGGCGGGCCGCCGAGGGTTTCGAGAATGCTTTCGAGTGAAATTTTTTCCTTGAGCTGGCTCATCTGGATGAGCGCGACCTCGAAGACGACGTCCTTGGCCAGGGCGTAGCGCAGGCGGCTTTCGAGATGGCTCAGTTCTTCCAAAATGCCGAGCGCCGCGCCGCGCGAGATTTGGCCCGAGACCTCGGCGAGAACGTCCTTTTCCGGCGTGGAAATATCCCCTTCCAACGCGGTGGGCGAAACCTGGTAGATGACGAGATTGCGGAAGAAGCCGAGCAGGTCCTGGCTCAGCTTGCCGAGGTCCTTGCCGGCGGCGGCGAGTTCGCGCGCCGATTTCAACACGCCAGCCACGTCGCCCTGGGCGAGCGCGCGGCCCAGCGCGGCGACGGGCGTGAAACCGGTCAGGCCGAAAAGGGAAAGCACGTCCGCCTCGGAGACGCGGTCGCCGTAAAAGCTGATCGCCTGGTCGAGCGCCGACTCGGCGTCGCGCAGGCCGCCCTCGGCGTAGCGGGCGATGGCGTCGAGCGCGCCCGGCTCGGCCTCCACTTTTTCCAACTCGCAGATGTGGGCGAGGTGCGAGCGGATGAGGGGTTCGGGGATCCGGTGCAGGTCGAAGCGCTGGCAGCGGGAAAGGATCGTCGTGGGCAGCTTGTGGACTTCGGTCGTGGCGAAGATGAATTTGACGTGCGCGGGCGGTTCTTCCAGCGTCTTGAGCAGCGCGTTGAAGGCGGCGGCGGAGAGCATGTGCACTTCGTCGATGATGTAGATTTTGTAGCGGCCCTTGGCCGGCGTGTAGCGGACGTTGTCGCGCAATTCGCGCACCTGCTCGACGCCGTTGTTGGAGGCGCCATCAATTTCAAGGACATCGAGGCAGTTGCCCTCGGCGATCTCGACGCAGATGTCCTCCTTCGGATCGAAGTCGGCGCTGGGCGCTTTTCCGCTTTCGAGCGCCTTGGCGAGGATGCGCGCGGTGGACGTCTTGCCCGTGCCGCGCGGCCCGACAAAGAGATAGGCCTGGGCGATGCGGCCGAGGCGCAGCGCGTTGGTGAGGGTGCGCACGACCGGCTCCTGTCCGACGATTTCCGAGAAGGTCTGGGGCCGGTATTTGCGCGCGAAAACCTGGTAAGCCATGGGAATGGTAGGGTAACGCGAACGCGGGGCGCGGCAAGTCTGGAAGGGATTGGCCACAAAAGAACACAGAGAACACAAAGAGGCTTGGGAAAGACGAAGGCTGTTTTCCGGTTCTTTTTTTGCGCTCTTTGTGTTCTTTTGTGGCTAATCTTTGCCTTGACGCAACCAACCTATTTCCGCGAATTTCACCCTAACATTGTCATGAAAACTCTTAACGCGTCCCGTTTCAGTGATCAGAAGGAGGGCTTCCGGAAAATCCTGTCGGACCCGCATTGGCTGGCGAAGGTGCTCCTGGGCGGTTTTCTCCTCATCAACCCGTTCCTGGTCGCGCTCGCCCCCGCCTATTTTTCCGGCCAGGGCCCCGGCTGGGTGAAGGAGGTTTTCCCCTGGATTCTCGGGTTCAATGTTCTTTCCTTCTGGTTTCCGCTCGGCTTTACGTTCGAGGTCTTGCGCCGGGCGCGGACGGGGCGCGGCGTTCAGTTGCCCGATTGGAAGTGGAACCGGCTCGGCGTTTTCGCCAAGGAAGGCGCGGTCAAGCTGACGCTGGCGGTCTTTACGTTGTTGCTGCCGGCGGCCCTTTGGATGGGCGCCTGTTACGGGCTGTTCGTCTTTCTTCTCGGCCTGCCCGCGACATTGCTGACGCTGTTTATCCCGCCGATCATGCTTTTTGTGATTCCCTTTTGCGGCGTGGCTTGCTGCCGCTGGCTCGATGGCGCGCCGGTTCTCAACTGTGCGCTCAATTACAAGGAGAACCTCCGTTTGTTTCGCAAGGGCTGCCCCGATTACCTGATCGCCGCGGCCTTCATCGTGGGGGTTAATTCCATCACGACCGCTTTCTTTTACACCATCCCCTTTGGAGCGGTATTTGGCCTGTGCCTGGTCGATACCTGGTTCGGGCCGATCTATGCCGGAACGGTGGCCCCTGCCGGAGAAAAACCGCTCGGCCAGCCGCAATCCGAGCCTGCTCTTGCTGAAACGTAGAACGTAAAACGAAGAACGAAGAACGAAGAACGAAGAACGAAGAACGAAGAACGAAGAACGAAGAACGAAGAACGAAGAACGAAGAACGAAGAACGAAGAACGAAGAACGAAGAACGAAGAACGAAGAACGAAG
>Ga0182030_10008572_pt1 | contig 21150 bp, 33 predicted proteins | sample 812S3MmetaG_FD_121299 | JGI IMG/M metagenome (GOLD analysis project Ga0182030, IMG submission 121299) | Permafrost microbial communities from Stordalen Mire, Sweden - 812S3M metaG (Illumina Assembly) | ecosystem: Environmental > Terrestrial > Soil > Wetlands > Permafrost | place: Sweden...
CCGAGAAATCCAACCAGTACGTGTTTCGCGTTCTAGAGAATGCGTCGAAAGCCGAGGTGAAGCAGGCCGTCGAGCTGATGTTCGAAGTGAAAGTCGAGGGCGTGAATCTGTTGAATCGACCGGGCAAAACCCGCCGCTTCAAGAACATGCCCGGCAAGCGCACCGGTTACAAGAAAGCCTATGTTCGGTTGCAGACCGGTCAGTCGATCGACTTTACCGGCAGCACCGCTTCGTCACGGAACTCCTAAGCCATGACCCTCATCAAGATGAAGCCGACCTCGCCCGGTACGCGCTTCGTGGTAAAAGTCGATCGCTCGCACTTGCACAAGGGCGGCCCGATCGAGTCCTTGACCACCAAGAAGAATCGCACCGGAGCCCGCAATCATTCCGGGCGCCAGACCACGCGCCACATTGGCGGCGGCCACAAGCAGCGTTATCGCCTGGTGGATTTCAAGCGCGACAAGGACGGCATTCCCGGCACCGTGGAGCGGCTCGAATATGATCCGAACCGCACCTCGCATCTGGCGCTGGTGCTGTACAAGGACGGCGAGCGCCGCTATATCCTCGCGCCCAAGGGCGTGAAGGCGGGCGATGAGATCCGTTCCGGCGCCGATGCCCCCATCAAGGCCGGCAATGCGCTGCCGCTGCGGCACATTCCGGTGGGCAGCACCATCCACAACATCGAACTGAAAGTCGGTAAGGGCGGCCAAATGGCGCGCAGTGCCGGCGCTTCGGCGCAGTTCGCGGCCCGCGAAGGTCTATATGCCAGCGTGCGCTTGAAGTCCGGCGAGATCCGCAAGGTGCACGTCGACTGCCGTGCGACCATCGGCGAAGTCGGCAACGATGAGCACAATCTCAGGGTGTACGGCAAAGCCGGCGCGGTGCGTTGGTTGGGCGTGCGCCCGACGGTGCGCGGCGTCGTGATGAACCCCGTGGATCACCCGCACGGCGGCGGCGAAGGCAAATCCGGTCAGGGCAACCCGCATCCGGTGAGCCCATGGGGCCAGCAGGCCAAGGGTCTGAAGACGCGCCACAACAAGCGCACCAACGCCATGATCCTGCAGCGCCGCAAGAACAAACGCATTTAAGACTGGAGATTCAATGCCTCGTTCGCTAAAAAAAGGCCCGTTCGTGGATTTGCACCTGGCAAAGAAGGTGCAGACGGCCAGTCAGAAAAACGATCGCCGCCCGATCAAGACCTGGTCGCGGCGCTCCATGGTCATTCCCGACATGGTGGGATTGACCATAGCTGTGCACAACGGCCGGTTGCACGTGCCGGTGCTGGTATCCGAGAACATGGTCGGCCACAAGCTCGGCGAGTTCGCGCCGACGCGCACCTTCAAGGCGCACTCCGGCGACAAGAAAGTCACGGCGGCGGAGTAAACGGCAATGCAGACCAAAGCGATTTTACGGTACGCACGCATTTCTCCGCAGAAATGCCGCCTTGTCGTGGATACGATCCGCGGCAAATCGGCGACACTGGCGGTGAACACGTTGAAATTCATGCCGAAGAAAGGCGCCAAGATCGTTCTCAAGGTGTTGGACTCGGCGATCGCCAATGCCTACAACAACTTCAATGCCGACGTGGATGAGTTGAAGGTCACGCGGGTGGAGGTCGATCCGGCGCCGATGCTCAAGCGCTTCCACGCGCGTGCCAAGGGGCGAGGCGTGCGCATCGCCAAGCGCAACAGCCATATCCTGGTTCAAGTATCCGACGGGAAGCGAGACGCCTAATGGGTCAGAAAGTCAATCCGATTGGTATTCGTCTCGGCATCACGCGCGACTGGTCGTCGAAGTGGTATGCCGGGTCCAAAACGTTCGCCTCGAATATCCACACCGATTTCTTGGTGCGCCAGTACCTTAGCAAGAAGCTGGCCGATGCCTCGGTGAGCAACATTCACATCGAGCGTGCCGCGAAACGCGCCAACATCACCATTCACACGGCGCGCCCCGGAATCGTGATCGGCAAAAAGGGTGAGGACATCGAGAAACTTCGCACCGGCGTTGCCAAGATTCTTGGCATGACGATGAACGATGTGCGTCTCAACATCGCGGAAATCCGCAAGCCCGAACTCGACGCCAAGCTGGTGGCCGAGGGCATTTCGCAGCAGCTCGAGAAGCGAGTTATGTTCCGCCGCGCCATGAAGCGCGCCGTCACCAACACCATGCGTTCCGGCGCGTTGGGCATCAAGGTGCGAATTTCGGGCCGCTTGAACGGTTCGGAAATCGCACGCACCGAGACCAACCGCGAGGGCCGCGTGCCGCTGCACACCTTCCGCGCCGACATCGATTACGGGTTGGCTGAAGCGCAGACCACCTACGGTGTGATCGGCATCAAGGTTTGGATTTTCAAAGGCGAAGTGTTCGAGCAGCCCGAGGCGGAAGCTCCGGAAGCCGAGGCCGAAGCGGCTGTTGCCGCGCCTGCCAAACCCGCTGAAACCCCGGCGCCGGCCGCTGGTTGAACTTAGGTAACCAAAGATGATGCAGCCGAAGCGGACCAAGTTCCGCAAACAATTCAAGGGCCGGATCTCGGGCAGCGCGCAGCGCGGCAATACCGTGGCGTTCGGTGAGTACGGTCTGAAGGCGACCGATCGCTGCCGTATGACGGCGCGGGAGATCGAAGCGGCGCGGCGCGCAATTTCGCGTCACGTGAAGCGCGGCGGACGCATTTGGATCCGTGTGTTCCCGGATGTGCCCATCACGCAGAAGCCTCTGGAAGTGCGCATGGGCTCGGGCAAGGGCAACGTCGAGTATTGGGTGGCGAAAGTGCTGCCCGGCAAGGTGCTGTTCGAGATCGAGGGCATGAGCGAGGAAATCGCGCGCGAAGCCTTCCGTCTGGCATCCGCCAAGCTCTCCGTCTCAACCGCGTTCGTCAAGCGTCAGGTGCGTTCATGAAGGCGAAGGAGCTGCGCGCGAAGCAGCCGAAAGATTTGGGCGAGGAGCTTCTCAAGCTGCGCCGTGAGCAATTCAATCTGCGCATGGCGCGCGCCACGGGCCAGGCTGCGAAGCCGGATCAATTTGCGAAGGTGCGCAAGAACATTGCGCGCGTGAAGACGGTGCTGGCCCAAGCGAAGGCAGCCGGAGGTAAGGCTTGATGTCGACCGAAACACACGCGGCCAATGCGGCCGCTTCAACCGCGGCCACGGATCAACCCGCGGCACCGGCGGCCGGCGAGGCTCCGGTCCCCGGACAACGCCTGCTCACGGGAAAAGTGGTCAGCAACAAGATGGACAAAACCATCGCAGTCTCCGTCGAGCGCCTGGTGAAGCATCCGATGTACGGCAAGTACGTCCGCCGCACCACCAAGCTGTTGGCGCACGATGAGAGCAACGAGTGCAAGGAAGGCGACACGGTATCGATCAAGCCGTGCCGTCCTATGTCGCGCCGCAAGTCCTGGGTGCTGGTGCGCGTCGTCGAACGCGCCCGCGCTTAAACTAAGGGGCCGACATGATTCAGATGCGAACGATTTTGAATGTAGCCGACAACAGCGGCGCCAAGCGCTGCATGTGCATCAAGGTTCTCGGCGGCTCCAAGCGCCGCTATGCAGCGGTAGGGGATGTGATCAAGGTGAGCGTCAAGGACGCGATCCCGCGCGGCAAGGTCAAGAAGGGCGAGGTCTACGACGCCGTGGTGGTGCGCACCAAGAGCGGCGTGCGCCGCGCCGATGGCTCGCTGATCCGCTTCGACACCAATGCGGCGGTGCTGCTGACGAACAAATTGGAACCGGTCGGCACGCGCATTTTCGGACCGGTGACGCGCGAGTTGCGCAACGTGCAGTTCATGAAGATTATCTCGCTGGCGCCTGAGGTGCTGTGATGAAGAAAATCCGCAAGGGCGATACGGTGATCTTGATCGCCGGCCGCGACAAGGGCCGCAAGGGCGCGGTGGTGGCAGTGCTGGCCGACGATCGCGTGCGCGTCGAAGGTCTCAACATGTCCAAGAAGCATCAGCGCCCGAACCCGCAGCAGAACATTCCCGGCGGCATCATCGAGCGCGAAGCGCCGGTGCACATCTCGAATGTGATGCTCTTGAATCCGGCGACCCAAAAGGGCGATCGCGTGGGCTTCAAGGCGCTTGCGGATGGCCGCAAGGTGCGCATCTTCAAGTCGAATCGGGAAATGGTCGACGCGAAATAATTTTCAAGTGACAAACATGGCAAGACTGCAACAAATTTACCGCGAGAAAATCGTACCGGACCTGAAGAAGAATCTGGGTCTGAAGAATACGATGCAAGTTCCGCGCATCCTCAAGATCACCGTCAACATGGGTGTGGGCGAGGCGGTGGCCGACAAGAAAGTCATGGATGCGGCGACCGCGGATCTCGCGAAGATCACCGGGCAGAAGCCGGCGGTCACCAAGGCAAAGAAGTCCGTGGCCACCTTCAAGGTGCGCGATGGTCAGGCGATCGGCTGCAAGGTGACGCTGCGCGGCGCGCGCATGTACGAATTCCTGGACCGCTTGGTGAACATCGCGATCCCGCGCATCCGGGATTTCCGCGGCATCAGCACGCGCTCCTTCGACGGCCGCGGCAATTACAGCCTGGGCGTCAAGGAGCAAATCATTTTCCCCGAGATTCAGTACGATCAAATCGATCAGATTCGAGGAATGGACATCACCATTTCCACCTCTGCCGTGGACGACAAGCACGGCCGGGCGTTGTTGGAAGCCTTCAACTTTCCGTTTCGCAAGTAGGTCAATAGCCCATGGCAAAGACGAATATGCTCATGCGCGAGAAAAAGCGCCTCAAGGTCGCGAAAAAGTACGCGACGCGACGCGCGGAACTCAGAGAGCTGATCCGCAATCCGAAAACCGGTGCGGAAGAACGCGTAGCCGCGCAGACCGAGCTGCAGCAACAGCCGCGCGATGCATCGAAGAGCCGGCAGCGCAACCGCTGTTCCATCACCGGACGTTCGCGCGGCGTATACCGCAAGTTCGGCCTGGCCCGCACCAAGCTGCGCGAAGCCGCCAGCCGCGGCGAGATTCCCGGTCTTTCCAAGGCGAGCTGGTGAGGCGCGCACAATGAGCATGACTGATCCGATTGCCGATCTTCTGACCCGCATCCGTAATGCGCAATCCGCGGGCAAGCCCACGGTGAGCATGGGTTCGTCGAAGCTGAAGAACGCCATTTTGAAAGTACTGAAGGATGAAGGCTACATCGCCGGTTTCGGCGTCGAGACCGCCGGCGCGAAGAGCACCTTGTCCATCGAACTCAAATATCACGACGGCCGTCCCGTCATCGACCGCATCGAGCGCATCAGCCGTCCGGGGCTGCGCATTTACCGCGGCAAGGACGAATTGCCCAAGGTACTCGGCGGCTTGGGCGTGGCGGTGGTCTCGACGCCGCAAGGCATCATGTCCGACAAGCAAGCGCGCGCTGCCGGCACCGGCGGCGAAGTGCTCTTCGTCGTTCAGTAAGGGTCGTCCGTTTAGGTTTCTCCAGGTAGGTTCATATGTCTCGAGTAGCTAAAATGCCGGTCGATCTTCCGCAGGGCGTCAGCGCCACGATCGGCGCGGATGCTGTCACCGTGAAGGGTGCCAAGGGATCACTGACGCTGGCGATCAAGAGCGGCATCAAGATCGTGCAGCAGGACAAGCAGCTGGAAGTTCAAGCTGCAGAGAATGTCGAGGGCCTGAACGCCATCGCCGGCTCGACGCGCGCGCACTTGGCGAACATGGTCATGGGCGTCACCAAAGGCTATGAGAAGAAGCTCGAGCTGGTGGGCGTGGGCTATCGCGCCGCCGTGCAGGCCAAGAACCTGACGCTGACCTTGGGCTACTCGCACCTGATCAACTATGCGATTCCCGATGGCGTGACCATCGAAACGCCGAGCCAGACGGAAATCATCGTCAAGGGCATCGACCGGCAGCGCGTCGGACAGACCGCGGCCGAGATCCGCAGCTTCAGATCCCCCGAACCCTACAAGGGCAAGGGCGTGAAATATTCCGATGAAAAGATTTCGCTGAAAGAGGCGAAGAAGAAGTGACCCGATGAAACTGACCAAACAAGACATACGCCTGCGTCGCGCCCTGCGCAGCCGCGTGAAAATCAAGGAGCTGGCGGCCCTACGCCTGTCGGTGCACCGCACGCCGCAGCACATTTATGCCCAAATCTTCGCCGCCGAGGGCGACAAGGTTTTGGTCGCCGCCTCGACGCTGCAGAAGGATGTGCGCGGAGAATTGAAGGTCACCGGCAACATCGAGGCCGCGAAAGCAGTTGGCCGCGCGATTGCGGAGCGCGCCAAGGCCAAAGGCATCGCCAAGGTCGCCTTCGACCGCTCTGGCTTCATGTACCACGGGCGCGTCAAAGCGCTGGCCGAGGCCGCGCGCGAAGCCGGTCTCGAGTTCTAATTTTTCCTAAGGTCCTCAAGCAAACTATGGCCAGAACAGAAAAACCCATGTCCGGTGACGACCTGCTCGAGAAGCTGGTCGCCGTCAATCGCGTCGCCAAGGTGGTGAAGGGTGGCAAACAATTCGGCTTCACCGCGCTGACCGTGGTGGGCGATGGCGCCGGCCGGGTCGGTTTTGGCTACGGCAAGGCGCGCGAAGTGCCGGTGGCGATCTCCAAAGCCATGATGCAGGCGCGCAAGAGTCTGGTCACGGTGTCTCTGAAGAACGAAACCTTGTTCTATGCGGTCAAAGGACGGCATGGCACCACGCGCGTCTACATGCAGCCGGCCGCGGACGGTACCGGCGTGATCGCCGGCGGCGGCATGCGCGCCGTGTTCGAGTGCGCCGGCGTGCGCAACGTGCTCGCCAAGAGCTATGGCTCGCGCAACCCCATCAACGTGGTGCGAGCCACCATGGATGCGCTCGGCAAGCTGCGCACGCCGGACGATATTGCGGCCAAGCGCGGCAAGAGCGTCGCCGAGCTCGTGGGTTAGGGTCATGACAGACAAGGCAATCGAGGACAAGGCGATCAAAGTAACTTTGATCAAGAGCGTTTTCGGGCAATTGGCCAGCATCCGCGGCTCCGTGAAGGGCTTGGGATTGCGCCGCATCGGTCACAGCGTGGTGGTGGCGGACACGCCTTCCAACCGCGGCATGGTCAACGCGGCGAGCCACATGCTCAAGGTTGAGCCTGCGTTGGGGAAAGGGTAATGAAACTGAACACCATCAAGCCGGGCGCCGGTTCCAAGCGGACCCGCCTGCGCGTGGGACGCGGCGCATCAGCCGGTCAGGGTAAAACCTGCGGCCGCGGCGTCAAGGGCCAGCGCGCGCGCAAGGGCGGTTATCACAAGGTCGGTTTCGAAGGCGGTCAGATGCCGCTGCAGCGGCGCTTGCCGAAGAGCGGCTTCAGGTCGGCCATGAAGGCCTCGCGCTGCGAATTGACTCTGGGCGATCTGATGCGCGTGAAGGGCACGGAAGTTTCGTTGGCCGGCCTGATCGAAGCGAACCTGGTGCCCGAGTACACCAAGCTGGTGAAGATCATCGTGTCGGGCAAACTGGACAAGGCGTTCACCATCAAGGACAAGGCGGTCACCGCTACCAAGGGTGCCAAGAGCGCGGTCGAGTCGGCCGGCGGACGCTTCGAGGTCTAAGGAAGCCACCGTGGCCACATCCAGCACCAATGCCGCCGCCGCTCTAGGAGACATGACGCGTTTTGCCGATATGCGCAAGCGCCTGTTGTTCCTGCTCGGTGCTCTGGTGGTATACCGGGTCGGCACCTTCATACCAGTGCCTGGCATCGATGCGGCGCGTTTCGCGGCCTTCTTCTCGACACAGAACGGCACGCTGCTCGGCATGTTCAACATGTTTTCCGGCGGCGCCCTGCAGCGATTCAGCATCTTTGCGCTGAACGTCATGCCCTACATCACGGCATCCATCATCATTCAGATGGCGTCCATGGTGTACCCACCCTGGGCACAAATCCGCAAGGATGGTGAATCGGGCCGCCGCAAGTTGATGCAGTACACCCGCTACGGCACCGTGATGCTGGCGGCGTTCCAGGGCTTCGGCGCCGCTCTGGCCATTCAGAACTCGGGCGGCAACCTAGTGCCCAATCCAGGACCGCAATTCCTGTTCATCGCCACCGTTTCAATCACCACCGGCACGATGTTCGTCATGTGGCTGGGCGAGCAGATCACCGAGCGCGGCATCGGCAATGGCATCACCATGATCATCGTGGCCGGCATCATCGCCGGGCTGCCGCGCGCCATCGGCAACACCCTGGAAATGGTGCGCTCGGGCGAAATGAGCCCGTTGATCGTGCTGCTGATTCTGGTGGTGGTGGTGCTGGTGACGCTGTTCTGCGTGTTCATCGAGCGGGCGCAACGCAAGATTCAGGTCAATTACGCCAAGCGCCAGGTCGGGCGGCGCATGATGCAGGGTCAGAGTACCCATCTGCCTTTCAAGCTGAACATGGCGGGCGTCATTCCGCCTATTTTCGCCTCCAGCCTGTTGGTGTTCCCGGCCACCATTGCTCAGTTTTTCGGCAACAGCCCCAATCCGAACGTCATCCAGCGGACCTTGCAAAAGATCGCCGCCGTCCTCAATTATGGACAGCCACTGCACGTGTTGTTGTTCGGATTGCTGGTGATCGGCTTCGCCTTCTTCTACGTGGCGTTGGTGTACGACGCACGAGATACGGCGGAGAACCTGAAGAAGGCGGGAGCGTTCATACCCGGCATCCGGCCCGGCCAGCAGACTGGCGACTACCTGGATAAGGTGCTGACCCGGCTGACCCTATGGGGCGGCCTGTACATCATGAGTGTGTGTTTGTTGCCTGAAATCATACGTATGGTCAATCCGGCCATACCGTTTCAGTTCGGCGGCACCTCGCTGCTGATCATCGTGGTCGGTGTCATGGATTTCGTTGCACAAGCATCCTCGCACATGATGTCGCAGCAATATGAGGGCCTGATGAAAAAGGCCAGCCTTCGGGGCATTGGAGCCAAGAAATGAAAGTTCGTCCTTCGGTAAAGAAAATCTGCAAGAACTGCAAAGTCGTGCGGCGTCGCGGCATCGTTTTCATCATTTGTTCGTCCGATGCGCGCCACAAGCAGCGCCAGGGCTGAGGGGCGCAATTTGGCCAGTGAATTGATCGTCAGGGACTTATCGTATATACTAGCGCGCCATTTTTCCTGGACGCGGGCGGAGAATTAGATGGCGCGTATCGCCGGCATCAACATTCCGATGAACAAGCATGTTGTCATCGGGCTCACTCACATCTTTGGAATCGGGAACGCCCGTGCGGTACGCATTTGCGACGCCGCCGGAGTGAAGTACCACGTCAAAGTGAAGGATCTCACCGATGCGGAAGTCGCATCGTTGCGTTCCCAGGTGGCGAAATTCGCGGTCGAAGGCGACCTGCGCCGCGAAGTGTCGATGAACATCAAGCGCCTCATGGATTTGGGCTGCTACCGCGGAATCCGGCACCGCAAAGGTTTGCCGCTGCGCGGGCAGCGCACGCGTACCAACGCGCGCACCCGCAAGGGACCGCGTAAGCAGGCGGTGAAGATGAACGCGCCGCCGGGCAAAGTTTAGGAATTCTATTTATGGCAGATCAGAAACAGAACGCGGCTCAGAGCAACGAGCAGAAGGGCGGCAAACCGGTCCGCAAGAAGGTCCGCAAGAACGTGCTCGATGCGATCGCGCATGTGCATGCGTCCTTCAACAACACCATCATCACGATCACCGATCGACAGGGCAATACGCTGTCATGGGCGACCTCGGGCGGCTGCGGGTTCCGCGGTTCACGCAAGTCCACGCCGTTCGCCGCGCAGGTCGCCGCCGAACGCGCCGGCACCGCCGCTCAGGAGCATGGCGTCAAGAACGTGGAAGTTCGTGTCATGGGGCCCGGTCCCGGGCGCGAGTCTGCGGTACGTGCGTTGAACGGCTGCGGTCTCAAGATCACCAATATCGAAGACGTTACGCCGATTCCGCATAACGGCTGCCGTCCGCCCAAGAAGCGCCGCGTTTAAGCGCGCGACTCGAAGTTACAAAGGTTCGCAATGGCAAAATATACCGGTCCGAAGTGCAAGCTGTCTCGTCGCGAGGGCACCGATCTGTTCTTGAAGAGCGGGGTCAAGCCTCTCGAGTCGAAGTGCAAGCTCGAGGTGCCTCCCGGCGGCGTCAAGAGCGAGCGCAAGCAGCGCTTGTCGGAGTACGGACTGCAGTTGCGTGAAAAGCAGAAGCTGCGCCGCATGTACGGCGTGCTCGAGCGTCAGTTCCGCAACTATTATCAGAAGGCGGCGGGCCGTCCCGGCGCCACCGGCGAGACCCTGCTGCAATTCCTGGAATCGCGGCTGGACAATGTGGTGTACCGCATGGGCTTCGCCTCGACACGCGCCGAAGCTCGCCAGTTGGTGAGCCATAAGGCCATCTCTGTCAATGAGAAATTGGTGAACATCGCCTCCTATCAATGCAAGGCGGGAGATGTGATTGCGCTGCGCGAGCGGGCCAAGAAGCAGACCCGCGTCACCGCGGCGCTGACCATTGCCACCCAGGTCGGATTTCCCGACTGGGTCGAAGTCGACGACAAGAAGATGTCGGGCATTTTGAAAACCGTCCCGGAACGCCAGGAGATTCTCCCCGACATCAACGAGAGCTTGGTCGTCGAATTGTATTCCAAGTAGTGCAGCGCGGCTTTTCGGCCGCGGTGCTTCAGGTCAATCAACGTAGGTGGTATCCATGCAAGGATCGATCAGTGAATTTCTGAAGCCGCGGGTGGTTAAGGTACAACCCGTGTCGCCGCGCCATGCGCGAATCGTGATCGAACCGTTTGAGCGCGGCTTCGGCCACACGCTGGGCAATGCGTTGCGGCGCGTACTGTTGTCGTCGCTGCCCGGCGCCGCGATCACCGAAATCGAAATCGAAGGCGTACTGCACGAGTATACGGCGATCGAAGGCGTACAAGAGGACGTGGTCGACATTCTCCTCAACTTGAAAGCCGTCGCGATTCGCATGCACACCCGCGATGTCGCCGAAGTGCGCTTGCACAAGAAAGGTCCGGGACCGGTGACTGCGGGCGACATCGCCGGCGATCATGACATCGAAATCCTGAATCCGGATCTGGTGATCGCCAATCTGACGAAAGCCGGTGAATTGTCGATGTCGTTGAAGGTCGAGCGCGGCCGCGGCTATCGTCCGGCGGCGCAACGCCTCGCATTCGAAGAGCAGACGCGCGCCATCGGCAGACTGCAGCTGGATGCATCGTTCAGCCCGGTTCGCAAGGTCACCTACAATGTCGAGAGCGCGCGCGTCGAGCAGCGCACCGATCTGGACAAGCTGATTCTGGACATCGAGACCAACGGCACCATCGATCCGGAAGAGGCGATTCGCCGCGCGGGCGGAATTCTCAAGGATCAACTCTCGGTGTTCGTGGATCTGCAGGGCCAGGACGAGAACACGCAGAAGGCGACCGAGACTCAATTCGATCCCATCCTGCTGCGGCCGGTGGACGAACTGGAACTCACGGTGCGTTCAGCCAACTGCCTGAAGGCGGAGAACATCCACTACATCGGCGACTTGGTACAGCGCACGGAAGTCGAACTGCTGCGCACGCCAAATTTGGGCAAGAAGTCTCTGACGGAGATCAAAGAGGTGCTCGAGAGCCACGGCTTGACTCTGGGCATGCGCATCGACAATTGGCCGCCGCCGGGATTGAAGCGCGACGATGAACGCGACGGCATTTGAAATCGTAAGAATCCGAGGCCTTTAGAACATGCGTCACAGAAACAGCGGGCGTCAGCTCTCGCGTAATACGTCTCATCGCCATGCGATGTTGCGCAACATGGCGACGTCGCTGCTGCAGCACGAGACTATCCGCACCACGGTGCCGAAGGCCAAAGAGCTGCGCCGCGTGGTCGAACCCTTGATCACGATGGCGAAGGCCGATTCTCTGGCGCTGCGCCGGCTGGCCTATTCACGCCTGCGCGATGAGGCGGTGGTTGAAAAGCTTTTCGGCGATCTGGGGCCGCGTTTCAAGGCGCGCGCCGGCGGCTACACACGCATACTCAAGATGGAGCCGCGCCCCGGTGATTCCGCCGACATGGCGTTGATGCAGTTGGTGGATCCCGCCGTGGCCGCGGGCGAGAAAAAGGACGACACCAAAGCCACCAAGGCGCCGAAGAAGTCGAAGAAAGCCGCTCCCGCCGACGATGCTGCCGCGGCTGCAACGGCACCTAAGCGCCGCAAGGCCAAAGCTGCATAGCCCCGGCGGGATAGGCCGCAGCGAGACAACGAAAAGGCAGCAGTTGTCTCGCTGCGGCCTATCCCGCCTGGCTGAAACCTTGGCCTTTCGACCTCAGGCGCCGGGCGCCGCACGCTACCGACATTGCATCGGGGTGCGAGGCAGCCGGACGGGAACTGCTGCCTTTCCGTTCCCGTCCGGCTGCCTCGCACCCCGCCTTTGTCAGGCAGCGTTGCGGTTGCGCGCGCTGATGCGCGCAAAGGCGTCGCGAGTCATGTTCTCAGGCGCGGCAGGGGTGGCTGCAACGTTGTCTTCAATGCGAATTCCCCCGCACGGCTTGAGCTCTTCGACCATCGCCCAGTTGATGTAAGCGCGCCGGGCATCCGCATGCGCGCTCGCCAGCAGCGATTCGATCATGTAGATCCCAGGTTCGACGGTAACCACGACCCCCGGCTCCAGCATCCGCGTGAGCCGCAGCGCGGGGTGGCCCGTGGGCCGGGCCCTTTCGTGTCCGGCGACATCCGCCATGACGCCGCCGACATCGTGCACCTGTAGTCCCAGCAGGTGGCCTATGCCGTGCGGGAAGAATACGCTGGTCACCCCCGCCTCGAGCGCGGCCTGACCGGGCAGCGAGATCAATTTCATGGCGTGCATGCAATCGCCGAGTATGCGATGGGCCGACAAGTGCACGTCACGGTAGTCGCGTCCCGACACGATTTCATCGCAGAGCTTGCGCTGCGCTACATCCAGACTTGCGATGAATTCGGCGAATAGCCCCGGTTGCGCGGCATAAGTACGCGTTATGTCAGCGGCGTAACCGCGATATTGGGCGCCGGCATCGATCAGGAAGGAGCGCAGCGGCTGCGGCGTCTCACGTTCCAGATGCTGATAGTGCAACACCGCCGCGTTCTCGTTGTAAGCGACAATGTTGTTATAGGGCATTTCCTCTTCGCGCTGGCCACAGGCTTCTAGATAGCTCATGTGAGCGCTATATTCGCTGCGGCCGTCGCGAAACGCAGCCAGCGCTGCCGTGTGGCCCAACGCACCCAATTCGCTCGCGCGGCGCATGCATGCGAGTTCGTAATCGGTTTTGACCGCGCGGTCGAAATGCAGCTGCGCCAGCAGCTGCGGCGGGTTCAGCGTGTCGTCCGGCGAGTTAGTGGCCGACTCAGCGCCGATGACGGCAACCCGGCCGTGCTTGGCCCAATGCGTGCTGGCCTTGGAATCATCGGCCAGCACCTGCCAGTCGAGCGCGGCGGTCCAAGCAGCCTGCGGCAACTTGCCCGGTTTGTGCCAAAAGTCGTTGGGTTGGTAAAAGAGCACCGTCGGCTTGGCGCCGGGCTTATAGATGAGAATACAGCGCGGGTTATCGACGATGGGCACCCACGCCTTGAAATGCGGGTTTACCTTGAACGGGTAATCCTGATCGTCGAGAAACTGCACCGGCGGCGCGCCGGCTCGAATCACCAGTGCGTCGAAACCGGCGGCGGCGAGCGCCTTATCGGTGCGCATCATGAGCGTCTGCAAGTGGGGCGGATACAGCTGATCGATGCCTGAATCGTTCACGTCAATCTCCGAATGCTCGAGCGCCAAGTATGCATGTTTAACCCTGCGACGCGATCTCAAACGTTACAGGCGCTCAAGGTCAAGGAAAAGAGATATGAAAATGGGGCAAAACACTCTAAAATCCCCGGTGACATTTGGGTAGTGGGCCAAAACAACCAGCTCGGCCTTAAACTTTTCCTTAAATATATTCTGGGGTATCGATAGATGAAGACCAAACTTGCTCTAAGCGCTTTTGTCGCCGCATTCGTGTTGAGTGCGTGCGGCAGCAAGACCGAGGCTCCTGCGCCGGCCGCTGACACGACTCCTCCGCCCGCTGCCGCCCCCGACGCCGCTGCTTCCGCTGCCGCCGATTCGGCTGCTGCCGCTAGCGCCGCCGCGGATGCAGCCTCTGCGGCATCGGCTGCCAAGCCGTAACTCGCGGCGACTAGCTGATCTCACCGGCCCGGACGGAGCGCGTTAAGCGCATCGTCCGGGCCGTGTGCTTCAAGCTCTCGAGGTAGCGAATCCCTTGCCCGTCAGCATTCGCGATGTCAGAAGCTCGCTAAAGGATCGACAGTGGATCCAGAGCGTGTATGGCGAGTACTTAGAGTCGCTTGCCGACCTCAACACCGGCTTCTTTTCGGTCATCGGTACCGACAATGCCCGCCAAGATGAAATATTCGCCAACTGGTTTTCCAACGACCAGGCTCATCCGTTGGTGATTTTGCAGGGAGCAGACCCGGTTGGCTTCGCGCTGGTAACGCGGCTACGTATTCCGCCCGCGGGGACCGAAGGTGCCAGCTTCAGGATGTCGGAATTCTTCGTTCGCCGTCCGCATCGCAGAGCGGGTGTCGGCCGCAACGCGGCGACATTGATATTCGACCGTTTCACCGGCGACTGGGAAATTCTCGAGTACCAGCGTCATCCCGGTTCGGTGGCATTCTGGCGCCGCGTACTTGCCGTTTACTGCCCCGGCAGCTTCACCGAACGGGCGCAGCATGGTGAGGTGTATCAACGTTTCAAGAGCAGGCCGTCCACGTTCCGCTGATTTCAGGCCCTATCCCCTAAAGAATTGCCGAAACCGGTCGATCATTCGGGCGTCGTGCAGTCTCCAGCCCCTGTCGCGTTCGAGTTTGTTCGAAGCCTGGCCAACGAATTGTCCGCCGGCCGGCTCGATTTGCCGTCGTTTCCTGAGATTGCCGTCCGCATAAGAAAGGTCCTGGCCGATTCGAAATCCTCGACCGAGCAAGTAGTCAGAATCGTGGGCTCCGAGCCCGCGCTGGCCGCGCGGCTATTACGTATGGCGAATTCCGCCTCGCTCAATCGCAGCGGCCGACCGGTCACCGAGCTGCGCACCGCCATCAGCCGCATCGGCTACAACATGGTACGCAGCGCATCATTATCGTTCTCGATGAACCAGATGCGCCACGACAAGAAGCTGGCGGCCTTCAGGCACTATCTCAATGATCTGTGGGAGCGCAGCACCAGCATAGCGGCGTATTCCTATGTGCTCGCCCGCAATTACAGCCGCGTGAATCCCGACGAAGCCCTGCTCACCGGCATGATGCACGGCATCGGCAAATTGTACATTTTGACCCGCGCCCTCGAGCACCCCGGGCTATTCAGCGGCGATGCGGAACTGAACGAGATCATCAACGACTGGCACGCGTCCATCGGCAAGGCGATCTTGGAGAATTGGGAGTTTCCCGAAGCGATGGCGCAAGCCGTTGGTAATCAGGAGGAATCAGCCCGTGACGACGAGGGTGCCGCGGATCTTGCGGACGTCGTCGCCGTGTCGATTCTGATGGCTTCCCGCGGCATGGATGTCGCCGGACTCGAGATCGCGCTGCAGGGTCACCCGGGCGCCAAGCGCCTAGGGTTGGATGAAGCGAAAACGCTGTCCGTCATGCAGGATTCGGCGGCGGAGGTTAACGCGCTGGCGCAGGCACTCGGGGGATAGGGGGGCGAGAGGCAGCTGGACGGGAACGCGAAGGCACAGTTTCCGTCCAGCTGCCTCTCGCCCCCTGCCGTGGCATGAGCCGCGCTACACCAGCGAGAACGCAAGCCACCACACGGTGATGTTCACTGGCCGGCGTTCAGCCTGGCGGGATAGGCAGCAGCGAGCAACTGCTGCCTTTTTCGTTGCTCGCTGTCCCTTATCCCGCCGGGCTACTACGCCGCCCGTTCAACAGCAATCGTCCTCGCCACCGCCTCAGCCACATAAGCGGCGTTGTGGGGCATGATGCCGGCGAGATTCATACGGCTGTCCCCGAGCATGTAGATGTGATGCTGTTCGCGCAGTCGGTCCACCACCGCGCCGGAAACGCCGAGCAGCGAGAACATGCCACGTTGCGTGCCAATGAAATCGAACGACTTGTCGCCCGTCGCGAGACGTAGTTGCTCCGCCAGCAAATTTCGCATGTCGGCAATGCGCGCGCGCATGGCGTCGAGTTCGCGAATCCAATCGCTCCTCAGGCCCGCGTCCGCGAATATATGCGCGGCAATTGCGGCACCATGATCGGGCGGCATGGAATAAATGCCGCGCGCGATCTGCAGAACGTGGCTCAACATTGCGCTGGCCCGGTCCTCGTTCTCGCCGATCGAGATAAGCGCCCCGACGCGCTCGCGATACAGCCCCAGATTCTTCGAGAAGGACACCGCAATCAGCGCTTCGGGAACACGCGCCGATACCAGGCGTACGCCGGCGGCATCGGCCTCCACTCCCGCGCCGAAGCCCTGGTACGCCATATCGAGAAAAGGCATCAGGCGGCGCCGCTCCAGCAGCGCTGCAAGGGTCTCCCATCGCGCCAGGCTCAAATCGGCGCCGGTCGGGTTGTGGCAACAACCATGGATGAGAACCACGTCCCCGGCGGGCACCCGGTCCAGCCGCTCCAGCATGGCTTCGAAGCGTAGCTGGTGGGATGGGGCGTCATAATAGGGGTAGCGCTCCAGCTTCAGGCCGGAGCTGCCCAGCAGGGGCATATGATTGCCCCAGGTAGGGTCGCTGACGTGGACGGTCACCGACGCAGCGGCGGCGCGGATGAGTTCGGCGCCTACCCGCAAGGCGCCGCAGCCACCGGGGGTCTGAACCGTTCGCGCCCGGCGATCGCGGCGCGCAGCATGGTGCGCACCGAGCACCAATTCCTCGACGCTGCTGTTGAATTCTTCGCGTCCGGCGGCCGATACGTACGACTTGGTCGTTTGCGCCGCCAGCACCTCTCGTTCGGCGCGGCGCACGCAGTCCAAGATGGGCGTGTTGCCATGCGAATCGCGAAACACGCCCACGCCCAGATCGACCTTACCGGCGTGGGGATCGGAGCGAAACTTGGTCATTAGACCTAATATGGAATCCGCGCCCAAGCGCGTAAGTTGCTGAAACAAAGGTGGGTGCCCCCTCAAGAATTTCCGCCCATTATAAGCGAGTCACGCCGCTGCCCGCAGGTTCGTCTCCAATATTAGACACTGGTCCGGTGACATTTGCCGGCGTTAGCGTGTAGGCTTCGATTTCCTTATAGCGGGAGCATCATTTATGGCGCTTTGGAAAGAATCACCCTCGCCCGCAGCTGCTGCTGCGGGATCCCCCCTATCGACCCCCGCGGCGACGCCCGCGGAACGCACTGTTCCGGAGCGTAACGATCCGTCCCTGCCCGTGTCAGCACGCCGGGCCACGCCGAAGGCCGCCACCGAAGGCGGAGAATCCGTCATCGCTGCGAATATCACCATCGAAGGCAAAATCGAAGGCGGCGGCAATGTGCGCATTGCCGGGCGCTTCAAGGGCGACGTACGTATCGACGGAAATTTCACCATCGACCCGGGCGCGCAGCTTACCGGTCAGGTAGTCGCCGGCATCGTGGTCGTCGGCGGCGAGTTGCAGGGCAACATCGAGTCGGCGAAGCGGGTCGACGTACTCGAAGGCGGCGTGATCGTCGGCGACGTCAAGGCGGGATCGATCACGGTCGCCGCCGGATCGCGCATGCGCGGCCACGTGGAATTCGGCTGGGAAGAAGAGAAGGCCAAATTGAAGCCGGGCTTGGTGGGCAGCGGCTGACGATGGCCGTCGCTCGCCAGAGCAACGTCGGTGCGACACGTGTCTGCCCGCATTGCAAGGCCACGGTTTTGCAGAGCGCCAACATTTGCCCCGGTTGCCACCATCATCTGCGGTTCAACACCGTGGGCAGCGCCAGTGCCGAACCGCAAACCGCCGCGGTCTCGGCGATGCTTATCGAGGGATCCATCCAGCATGCGGTGCGCGACGAGCAGTGCGAGTACTGCGTGGTGGTCGCGATCAGCAACGAGCGCGGCGAGAAAATCGCACGTCATGTGGTGGGCGTCGGCGCCCTGCAACCGGGCGAGAAGCACAAGTACAGCTTCTCGGTCGAGTTGATGCCGGTGCGCGGCGTCGCGCAACGTAAGCGCAACTGATCAGGGCTGCGGGCTGCCCTCGATGGCGATGAAGCGCAGAAACTCGGCGCGCGTGCTGGCATCGGCGCGGAATGTGCCGAGCATCTTACTGGTGACCATGGAAACGCCGCGCTTGTGCACGCCGCGCGTAGTCATGCATTGATGCACGGCGTCGATCACGACGCCGACTCCGCGCGGTTTGAGCACATCGTTGATGCACGCGGCAATTTGCGCGGTGAGCTTTTCCTGAACTTGAAATCTACGGGCGAAACCATCGACCACGCGCGCGAGTTTGCTGATGCCCACAACGCGGTCGGTGGGCAGGTAGCCGACGTGCGCTCTGCCGATGATGGGCGCCATGTGGTGTTCGCAAAAAGACTCGAACGAAATGTCTCGCAGCACCACCATTTCATCGTAACCCTCGACCTCCTCGAAGGTGCGGCGCAAATAGGCGCCGGGGTCCGACTTGTAGCCTGAGAACCAATCCTTGTAGGCAGCGACCACGCGCTCAGGCGTATCGCGCAGCCCTTCGCGCGACGGATCGTCGCCGGCCCAGCGCAGCAAGGTTCGAACGGCGGATTCGGCGTCGCCGCGTGTTACCGCAGGTCTTTTGGTTTTGGGCATGTCGCATAAGATAGCATGAGCAACTCTTATCATGATCTTGGCGGGGAGCAGTCTTGAAACATCGAACGGTATTGGGTTTTTTCGCAGTCCTTGCGGTTGAGTGGTGCATGCAATGTGCATGGGGCGGGGTGCCCGCGAGCGATGCTTCCACGCGCCAGGTCGCGCACGAGGTCTTCAAGGAGCTGATCGAGATCAACACCACCGATTCCGTCGGCAATACCACCGTAGCCGCCAACGCCATGGCCAAGCACCTGCTCGACGCGGGTTTTCCCAAAGCCGATGTGGTGGTCATCGGGCCCAACGATCGCAAGGGCAACATGGTGGCGCGGTATCGCGGCAGGGCGGGCTCGAAGCACAAGCCCATTCTCATCATCGGCCATACCGATGTGGTGGAGGCGCACCGCGAGGATTGGAGCACCGATCCTTTCCAATTCGTCGAGAAGGACGGCTATTACTACGGCCGCGGCGCCGAGGATATGAAAGTCAGCGACGCAATCGTCGTGGCTGATTTCATCCGCATGAAAAAGGAAGGATACGTTCCGGACCGCGACATCATTCTGGCGCTGACCGCCGACGAGGAAGTCGGGTCCTCGAACGGTGTCGATTGGCTGCTGAAAAATCATCGCGAGCTCATCGATGCGGAATATGCGTTGAATCCGGACGGCGGTCAGGTGCGCACCGAGAAGCCGTTGGCGGTGGAATTCGAGGCGACCGAGAAACTCTATGCTGACTATCAAGTCATGGCGACCAACCCCGGCGGCCATAGCTCCCTGCCGAAACCCGACAATGCGATCTACCATGTCGCCGATGCGCTCGCCGCATTGCAGAGATCGCCGTTTCCCTTCGAACTGAACGCGGTCACACGCGAGTTCTTCAATACCATGGCGCGCATCGAAACCGGCCAGACCGCCGCCGACATGCGCTCGATACTGCAGGATCCGCCCGATCAGAACGCCATCGACAGACTGTCGCTGAGTCCGCGCTACAACTCGACCATGCGCACCACCTGCGTGGCCACCATGCTGAGCGGCGGACATTCGCTGAATGCGCTGCCGCAGAGGGCGGCGGCCAACGTCAACTGCCGCATATTCCCGGGGCATTCACAGGAAGAAATCCGCTTGAATTTGCTGAAGATTTTCAACGACCCCGCGTTGAGCGTGCGTTATCTCAACAGCCAGGGAGAGTTGTCGGATCACGGCTCCAACAACAAGGCGATGACGCCGCCGCCGCTGCGCGAAGATGTCATGAAGTCGCTGCGCGACGTATCGATGAAGATGTGGCCGGGCACCACGGTGATTCCGATCATGGAGACCGGCGCGTCGGACAGCATCTATACGATGAACGCCGGCATACCCAGTTACGGAATTTGCGGCGTGGCCATCCAGCGCGATGACTCGCGCGCTCACGGCCGCGACGAGCGTGTCGGAGTCGAGTCCTTTTACAACGGCTTGGAGTTTTATTATCTGCTGTTGAAGGAATTGACGGGGGCCAAGCCCCCCGGCTAGAAAACGTTTCGCGAGCGACACATGACAATTGTACAAGTGATTGACGGGCGAGAACGTGACCTAGGTGGCTTTGTCGTGCGGCGGGTGCTACCTCACGAGGGTCGCAAGATGGTCGGGCCGTTCATCTTTTTCGATCACCTGGGGCCGGCACAGTTCGCGCCCGGCACCGGCATCGATGTGCGGCCGCATCCGCACATCGCGCTGGCAACGGTGACCTATCTATTTTCCGGCTCGCTAAGGCACCGCGACAGTCTCGGTAGCGTGCTCGACATTCATCCCGGTGATGTGAATTGGATGACGGCCGGCAACGGCATCACGCACTCGGAGCGAACGCCGCCGGCGGCACGGGTCAGCGGAGCCGCCGTGCACGGCATCCAGAGTTGGGTGGCGCTACCCGATGGCCGCGAAGACGTCGAACCCGGATTCAATCACCATCCCGCGCAAGACCTGCCGCAACGCAACGCCGACGGCGTGGAGCTGGCCGTGATCGCGGGACATGCTTACGACCTGCAATCGCCTGTCGCGACGCTGTGGCCGACGTTGTACGTCGATGCACGCATGCGCAGCGCTGCCACGCTCGATGTGCCGGCGGAACACGAAGAGCGTGCAATTTACGTTGCGGTCGGGGAGATCGAGATCGACGGCGCGCGGCTGCAGGAAGGACAGATGGCCGTGCTCGCGCCCGGGGGACAGCCTCGAATGCGGGCGCTGCGCGATGCGCGCGTCATGTTGCTGGGCGGCGGCCGATTCACCGCTCCACGCCACATCTGGTGGAACTTCGTCGCATCGACGCTGGAACGCATCGAACAGGCGAAGCAGCGCTGGCAAATGCAGCAGTTTCCAGCGGTTCCCGGCGAGACCGAATTCATCCCGTTGCCACAGCAATGAGATGAACGCAGCAATGAGGCGCATCGTGGCGATGGCAATGGCTGGCATGGCGTCGGC
>Ga0182030_10008573_pt1 | contig 21149 bp, 18 predicted proteins | sample 812S3MmetaG_FD_121299 | JGI IMG/M metagenome (GOLD analysis project Ga0182030, IMG submission 121299) | Permafrost microbial communities from Stordalen Mire, Sweden - 812S3M metaG (Illumina Assembly) | ecosystem: Environmental > Terrestrial > Soil > Wetlands > Permafrost | place: Sweden...
ATGGGCCCGTTCTGGGGTCCGCGTTTCCTGCGCGAAACCGCCTTCGCCGCCGATCTCGGTTCCTCGACCAGCAACAAAATCCTCATCTGCATTTTCCAGCGCGGCGCGGTCGATGGCCTCTCGATGGTCGTCCCCTACGCCGACCCCTTCTATTACCAGAACCGCCAGGAAATCAGCCTCGCCGCCCCCACCCAGGCTCCCGGCGAAAACGCCACGCTCGATTTGGATGGCTACTTCGGCCTTAACCCGGCTCTCGCCCCACTGCTTCCCATCTTCAAGCAGGGCCACCTTGCGGCCATTCAGGCCTGCGGTTCGCCGAACTCATCGCGCTCCCACTTCGATTCCCAGGACCTGATGGAAGCGGGCGTCGACGAAGATAAAAGCGTGGCTGATGGCTGGCTCAACCGGCTCATCGGTTGCTGCCCGGAAGACGCAGCCAGGAAGACCGCCTTCCGCGCCGTCTCGATGACCTCGGGCATCCCGCGCAGTCTCCAGGGCGATCAGGATTCCCTCGCCATCCGCGATCTCGACACCTTCGGCCTCGCTGGTGACGTCTCCGTCCCGCTCGCGGGTCCCTCGGGCACGGCCAACGGTTTTGAAAGCATGTATGGTGCTGCCGTTGATACGGTCCTGCACGGCACGGCCAAGGAATCGTTCGACGCCCTCGACATGCTCAAGCAAGTCCGCACCGGGGCCTATCAACCGGCCAACGGCGCTGCCTATCCCGGGAATGCTTTTGGCCGGAACCTGAAACAGATCGCCCAATTGATCAAGGCCAATGTCGGCTTGCAGATCGCCTTCGCGGAAATCGGTGGCTGGGACACTCACGCCAATCAGGGCAACGGCAAAGGCCAACTCGCCAATAATCTGGGCGGCTTTTCCAAGGCCCTGGCGGCGCTTCATCAGGATCTCGGCGACCGCATGGCCGACGTCGTTCTTGTCACCATGAGCGAGTTCGGGCGCACCGTCCGCCAGAACGGCAACCGCGGCACCGACCACGGTCACGGCACCTGTTTCTTCACGATGGGAGGCTCCATCAAGGGCGGCAAAGTCTATGGCAACTGGCCCACGCTCGCGCCTGACAGGCTCTTCCAAAACCGCGACCTCGCCGTCACCACCGATTTCCGTGATGTCTTCGGCGAAATCTGCGCTCGCCACTTCAACGTCCCCATGTCAGACATGCCGAAACTCTTTCCTCACTACGCCGTCGACGCGAAACACTTCCGCAATTTCTACGCGGCGTAACTTCGGCTTTGGTGCCCCGGACTACTTGTTGTCCGGGCGCGCGTAGTGCGCAGGAGGTCTCCAAAATATTCCGTTCGACTATTTTCCCGTCACTTCTTATGCGCAATCCGACCCAACTCGGCCTGCAGTCGACTCTCCACGAAGGGCGCCAGATCAAGCGGCGCCTCCTTCACGCAACTGGATAAATCGCGGTCGGTATTCGTCCGGTCGAAATGAATCTCTGCGTTGAAGTAGGCCCGCAATTCCGTGATCGCCTTGTCAAAAATCTTCGAGGCCGTCGGCAAATCGGCGCGCGTAAGATCCGGCTCGAAGCTGATCTTCAGGTCGGGTACCAACACCTCGAGGATGGCGGCAATGTCGCGCAGGTAAGTGTCGCGCGGCGCGGTGAGGTGATACGTGCGCCCGGAGCCGGAAGGCATTCGCGCCAGGTCCGACATGGAGGCGATTACCCAGTCGCTATGAATCAGGTTCAGATTCGCTGTCGAGCGCAGGCGGAAGACAAACGGCTCGCCGCGCTTCACCGCCAGCGCCACCGCATACGCGCAGGCGTCGACCATCTTGAAACCGCCCGTGCCGCCCATGTCGTCCACCACCACGCTCGGACGAAAGATCGTCCCCGGCAATCCGGCTGAGAAGGCCCCGAGCACGCGAGTCTCCGCCGCCAGCTTCGAGGCCTCGTAGGGATTGCGAAAGGTCTGGCCCATTGCGCTCTCCGATTCCCGTGCCGTGCCGTGGCGCTCGCCGACCACGTAGGCCGTGCTGATGTGGTAGAAGGGACCTGCGGCGCGGCCGTTCATCCAGGCCTCGGCGAGCCGCTGCGTGCCCTCGACATTCACCTCGTGAATTTGCCGCGCGATCTCCTCGCTGGTGGCGCTCAGCGCGGTCAATGCGGCGAAGTGCCATAGCCCTCCGTCGCAGGGGAGCAACGCGTCGAGTTGCTCCGGCCCAAGCTGGCGCACGTCGCCCTCGACCAGCGTCACGCGGCTTTTATTCTGGCGCAACCAGGCTTGGAACGCCTCGGATTGGAATGCGGAGGAAGTCTTGCGCACGAGCAGGCTGGCGCGGAGGTCCTGATCAGCCTGGAAATGGCGTCGCAAAAAGGCAAAACCGAGCGCGCCCGTGGCGCCGGTCAGCGCGAGTCGTTGAGGGTGGTAAGCGTCCATGGCCGAGGGCAAAGCAAACGCCTAGGCTAGTGAACCTGGGAGTTGCGGGCAAAGGCAAAATCGGTCCCGTTGCAGGTCATTTGCCTTAGATACCTTGCATATCCTATAATTTTGGGAATTATCCCCTTGACATACGGTATGCTTTGTCATAAGTTAGCTCCATGAAGACGAAGACCTCTCGAAAGAAGGAAAAGGCCAGCATCACAATCCGCGATTTCTTCCAGCAGTTCCCTACGGATAACCATTGCTTGGCGCATATTTTCAATATCCGCTTTGGCCAAGGCCATGCCTGCCCGAAGTGCGAGCGCAAGGCGAACTGGTACAAGATTCAAGCGGAACGCGCCTATTCCTGCCAATGGTGCGGGCATCATCTTCACCCTACGGTTGGAACCCCCTTTGAAGACAGCCGCACTCCCCTGCAACTTTGGTTTTACGCCATCTACCTTTTCACCACTTCCCGCCACGGCGTTCCCGCAAAGGAATTGGAGAGACAGCTTGGCGTGACGTACAAATGCGCGTGGCGCATGGGGCACGAGATTCGTAAGCACATTACGCAGGTTGACGGCGAATTTCCGCTCTTTGGCCAAGTCGAGATTGACGAAACTTACGTGGGAGGAAAGCGCAAGGGAATCCGAGGCCGTGGCGCAGCTGGCAAGACCATCGTTTTCGGAATGCTGGAACGTGGAGGTCAAATCATGACCAAGATCGTACCTACGTGCCGTCGCAAAACGCTGATACCGATCATCGAAGAAAACGTGGCGAAAGGCTCCATGATTCACACCGACGAGCATTCCACTTACCAGCTTCTCAACAAGGCTGGATATGGTCATAAGATAGTCAGTCACGGTGTAGGCGAGTACGTGAATGGCGATTGTCATGTGAACAGCCTTGAGAGCTTTTGGGCTCGGCTGAAAAACAGCGTTAGAGGCACTCATATTCACGTTTCTAAGAAGCATCTCGATAAGTACGCCAAGGAATTTGAGTTTCGCTACAACTCCAAGGCCAAGCCTATTTCGATGTTCCCTTCTTTGATTTCGACGTTTGTCCAACCATCGACTTGATGACGCCGTGAAAATGAAGATGGCTCGCCTGCGGATGAGTCTTCTCCTTTTCGGTGACGAAGTGATGGAGCTTATTTTGCTTCTGAGCTTCTTTGAGGTTCATAATTATGTGTCTTTCCGCTTGAGAAATCCCGATTCAAAAACACCATTTACATTCTTCGGATTCTCAAAATAGATCCGATCATTACCAACGAGCCAGTAGGTTTCCGATTGCACAAATCTACCTGCGGAAGGATTAGCTAGGTCAATTCGCTCAGTCCTAACATCAAATTGTTTTTTAGCCTGATCATAGGTTCCTTCGATGACATGATCGCAATTCCCCTCTTTAAATGTTCCGCCAAACTTATGGCCATCAAGAGTAAGGGATAGGACTCCAGGAACGCCATATATTTGACGAACCCAATGGCCTGCGATATTGGGAACTGCGGCAAGTTCATGTATTTTTGCCTCAAGGTCTGATTGAGCCTTTTCCTTGGCCGCTCGTTCATCCCGCCAAGCGTGAAAAATGGCGGTTATCAAACATCCCCCGCCGATTACACCGATACACCAAAGGGGAATCACGAATCCCTCCGCTTGGGCGAGAGCAACCGCACTACACGCGAGAAAAGCCCCGACCTTCCCCTCCCAATGTTTGACGATTGAAAAAGCGAACCAGTAAATATCCCTTCCGAGCCAGCGGTCCGGTTTTTTAGCATCCATTCCTTATTCTCCGCTTGCCCCTCTTCGGAGGCAAGGCTAGAGTTACGTATGCCGAGGGGATAGTCCCCATAATTTTAAGGCATTTAGCCGAAATAGGATTTCTAGAGCTACCGCCCGGTTCGATTTTTGTGCCAACTTGGATGCATGAAAGAGCCGGCACGATTACCAAAGATTAACGGGAACATAGGTGGAGTCCCGTGCGTGGTACGATATAGTCATATGATGATCAGGGTTCTTCTTCTGCTTCTGATCGGGGCGAGCTTTGCCGCGCGCGCGTCCGAGCCCATCGCCGCACCAACAGTGGGCAAAAGCGCGACTGTTACCCAGCCTCATGTCACGGCGGAGCTGATTCCCGATTACGCGGCAATCAACGGGAGCCACTTCGACGCAGCACTCCATCTGCATGCTGATCCCGGCTGGCACACTTACTGGATCAATCCGGGAGATGCGGGGCTCGCCACCAGCATCAAGTGGACTCTGCCGCCCGGCTTCAGTGCTGGACCGATCCAATGGCCGACACCGGAGAAGCACAACATGGGGCCGCTCGTTACTTACGGCTACGCGAGCGATGTCTATCTGCTGACGACGATCACGCCGCCTGCCGAGCGCCTCAAGTGGCCGCTCGACGTCGAGATCAAGGCGAATGCCCAATGGCTCGTGTGCAAGGAGGAGTGCATTCCTGGCCACGCCGATCTTTCGTTCCGTCTGGAGGGTGGGATGCCCAAACCGGCACGGGCCGAGGACGACCTTCGCGCGAAATTTTTCGCCGAAGCGCGCGCGCGGTTGCCAGTGCCGAATACGTTATGGAAGGTAACGGGCACCTATGAGCCCCATGCTCTCGCGTTGTCATTTCATGAGATCATAAGTGCCGGCATCTTTGGCCAGAATGTTTATTTTTTCCCCGAACAATCAAACGTACTCAGCGCGACAGAATCATCCAATCCGAATGGCTTAAGTAACGATTTTATCTGGACACTTCCGCTGCAACAAAATGGCGATAAGCCCGATCATATTAGTGGCGTACTTGTGTCGGATTCCCTGCTTACGGGAGCAAATGCCAAATCGGTTTACATTTCGGAATTTCCGGTGACTTCCGGGGTAGCCGGCGCGGGCCCTCGCGCCGGTGCAGTTTCCCCTTCGGGTGGCCCGGACAACTCGTTGTCCGGGTCGTCCCGCGAAAGCGGGGCGACAGGAGGTAACCAGCAAGCGTCCGCAACCGAAAACCCCGCCGCCCAGCGTGCGGCGGCTACCTCCGCAAATCAGCCGCTGCTCATTGCGGTTCTGGGCTTCGCGTTCATCGGCGGGTTGATCCTGAATTTGATGCCGTGCGTATTACCAGTGCTGTCGCTGAAGGTTTTTTCGCTGATGAAGCACGCGGGGGAAAATCCGCGCGTGGCTTGGATTCAGGGCGTGGCGTTCACGGCGGGCGTGGTGCTTTCGTTTTGGGTGCTGGCCGGTTTGTTGCTGGCGTTGCGCGCGGCGGGAAATCAACTCGGTTGGGGTTTCCAGATGCAGTCGCCGGGGTTCGTTCTCGCGCTGATCTTTCTTTTCTTTTTGCTCGGGCTGAATCTGTTCGGCGTTTTTGAATTCGGCGCGTCGCTGGTGGGACTCGATGCGAAAGCGACGAGTCATCTCGGCGGCATGGCTTCCTCGTTTGGCAACGGCGCTCTGGCGACCGTGGCCGCGACGCCCTGCACCGCGCCGTTCATGGGTTCGGCGCTGGGGTTTGCCGCGCAACAACCGCCGTTGATCTCGCTGTTGATTTTCACGTTTCTCGCGCTGGGGATGGCGACGCCCTATTTGCTGCTGACGATTTTTCCCGGTGCGCTACGTTTCGTGCCGAAGCCAGGTGCGTGGATGGAGGCTTTTAAGCAGTTCATGGGATTTCTGTTGATGGCGACGGTGATTTTTTTGGTTTACGTTTTTGGGGCTTTAACGGAAGAAAATCAGGTTCCGTGGCTGCTTTTGGACCTGTTGCTCGTGGCACTGGCGGCTTGGATTTATGGATCCTGGGCGACGCCGATGCGGAGACCGGTGATCCGCGCTGCGGCTATGATTCTGGCATTCGGGTGGCTCGTTTTTGCGATCTGTTGGGGCGTGATGCTGGCGAAGGCTGCACCGGCGCACGGGCCTGCGCCGGCTACTGACGGCTGGCAGCCGTGGACGCAGGCGGCGGTGGACGATGCCCTGGCCAAGGGCCAACCGGTCTTTGTCGATTTCACGGCGGCGTGGTGTGCCAATTGCAAGGTCAATGAAGCTTTCGCCTTAGGGAGCGATTCCGTTAAGAAAGCTTTCGCGGAAAGAAATGTCGCGCTGTTCCGGGCTGACTGGAGCCGTGCCAATGCGGACATCTCGAATGCGCTGCGCCGGTATAATCGTGATGGTGTCCCGCTTTATCTTCTCTACTCTCCCAAACACAGGGATGCGCCGCAGGTTCTTCCCGATGGGCTGATCACCCCCGGCGATGTTTTGGATGCGTTGAAGAATTTGTGAGGGGAAAAGGCAGGGGAAGGTTTCGCGCAGAGAGCCGAAGAGGACTGAAGAGAAAAACAAAGAAACTGCCTCAGTTTTCGGTTTGTCTTCCTCTATTCAATCCTCTGTGCGAAATCGTGCCTTTACGGCACGAGCTTGACTTCAGCGGCCTGGGCTTTGGTGGCCCAATCGGGCGCGGTCATGCCGTAGGTCTTGAGTATCTCGTCGTATTGCGCTTTCGCATTCGCCTTGTCGCCGGCTTTTTCATACGCCTGGCCGGCATCGTAAAGCCCTTCCGCGCACAGCTCAGGAGCGGTGGGGCCATAGAACATGACGTGTGGTTGCCGGTAGTAATGGACGGCAAACTCGTTGGGTCCCGTGCCGTTCGATTTGACGGTAAATCCTGCCTTCTCCAGGAGACGGCCAAAGCCGAGCAGGCCCTGGGTTCTTAACGCAACGGTGGCCGCCGGGCTCGTCATCAGTTCGTTGTAAAGCTGCTTCGCCTCAGCGATGTCCGCCGGTTGGCCCGATTGCTCGTCGGCCAGGGCGATGCCGTAATGGGCGTCCAAGATATGCGGATGCCACAGGCCGGCGCCAGGCAATGCCTTCAGTTTGAGGAAATTAACCTTCGCTTCGGTCACTTTGCCCTGTGCAAAATCGGTCGCGCCCAATCCATAATAGGCATAGCCGCGCATGACTGCGTCATTCGGGTCTGCGTTGTCCAGCAGGTCCTGGTAAACCTTTGAAGCCGTGGGATAATCCTGCGCCGCGAGGAGCAATTCGCCGAACTGGTCCGCCTCCTGCCGTGTCAGGTGAAGGCCGGGGTTGGCAGCCATCACCTTTTTGAAACGATCCAATGCCACCGGGTATTGCTTCACCCCGTCCTTGATGATGAAGACCAGGCCGGCCTTGGCCATCTCGAACCGCGCCTGCATCTCGGGCGTGGTGAATTCGGTTCCGAGTTTCCCAAGAGCGCCTTCCATGTCCGCCTCTTTCAGCAGACCCCAGGATTTGCGCTGTTTCGTCGCGGTGACCAGGCCTTCGAAGGCATCTCCCACTGCGTCGATTTGGTCGGGGAATTTTTTAAGCGTCTCCAGGTAAGCCTGCTCGGCGTCGGACAGACGCTTAACGGCCTTGGGGCGTTCGTCCAGCGCCATCGATTGGTAGTGGCCGACATTGCTTGCCGCCAGCAGGATACCGGCGATTTTGTTGAGGGCCGCCGCCGCCACGTCTGGTTTTGGGGCGTTGGTCAACGGCTGGTAAAGCGCTATGGCGTCGTCAAACTTCTTCTGCGGGATGAGCACACCGCTCACCATATCCGCGGCCTGGGCGAGGGAGGTATAAGCTTCGGGATAAGCTTTGCGCAGATCGGCCGCCGCCTGGATCATGGCGGGCACGTTGTTCGCTTGCTTATCGAGGACGACAACATAAAAAAGTGCATAAGACGCCGTGTCATCTTTTGGAAATTTTTGGGCGATAGTCTGCAACGCCGCGATCGCTCCCGGATCATGTTTTTGGTCCATTGCCAGGGCGGCAAGCAGCATGACGGTGGGCAGCGAGGGGTGATCCGGATTTTTGGTCTCGAAGGCCTTCGCCTCGGCGATCACGTCGTCGTACTTTTTCTGTGACTGGAGCGCGTGGATATATCCGACGTCGGCGGAGGCTTGGAGGGCGGGACTGGCCGAAGGGGTGTCCTTCACCTGTTTGTAATCGGCCACTGCGGCATCGAGGTTTCCATCGCCCTCCTCATTTTGCGCCCGCGAGAGGAGCATCGTGATGGCTTTCGGACTGGCCGAATTTGCTTTGAGGAAATCATCCACGATCTTTTTTGAATCGGCAATCCGGCCAAGCCGGGTCAAAGCCTGTGCCTGCAGCGTAACCGCATCGAACGCATTCGGGCCGTTGGGAAAATCCTGGATGCTGCGCTGAGCCCAGGTCAGCGCGTCGGCGTAATCCTTTCGCTCCATCAACTTGCCGGCGATCAGAACGGCAAGGCTGGCAGCCTGGGAATCGCCGGCATGCTTGGTCGTGTAATCGTTATAGGCCTTTTGGGCCTGGTCAGTCTGGCCGCCGAGGGCATACGAGTAGAGGGTCTGGAAGTCGACTTCCTTCTGCTGGTCCGCCGTCAGGGGGGCGTGGGCAAGCCGATGCAGAATGGTCCGCGCCTCGTCCGATTCGTGAGTCCCGTCCGGCCGCGTTGTGGACATGTAGCACTCCGCCATGCGGATGAGCGCCTGGACGATCGGATCATCCCCTTTCTTCAAGTCGTTGAGCCGATTATCTTCGCGCGCGATCAAAAGGCTGATGTCGTTTGCGAGGGAAGTCAGGGAGATATTCGCGCGCGCCTGTAGCGCGGCTTTTTTGCGCAATTGATCGAGCCGGTCCTGCTGCAGGGGGATCATGTCGGCCTTGCGCCGCACCTGGCGATACGCTTGGAGCGCCGCTTCGTAACCGGCGGATGTCGAATCCATCTGGGCGATCATGAATAAAATCTCGCCCTTGCTCATGTTCGCTTCGTTGGCCTGAACCAGCGCATTGGGGTCCTTGCTGATATGGTCGAAGACGTCCAGTGCCTTTTTCGCCTTGGCCCGGATTTCATCATCCGGCTTCTTGGCCGTCACGGCTTCGTTGGTTTCAATCGCGTACATGCTCCCGAGGAGCAGGAAATAATCGGGCAGGCTCAGGCTGGCGGCGAATTGCGGAGACTGGGTCAGCTGGATCAGGTCTTTTTCCGCGTCGTCGTAGCTCCCCCGCAAATATTGCGCAAGCCCGCGGTAATAAATGGCCTGCTCCAGTAAGGACTTGTTGTCCGGCGTGGGAGCCGTCGTGATGAGATTGGTCAAGGTCGTCAGCGTTGTTACCGCGTTTGAGAAATAGGTATTGGCCTTGGTCTTGTCGGTCTCTTTTTGCCCCATCGAGAATTGGGCCAGCGCGGTGAAATAGAGCGCCGTTGTTTGGTACTGGGGTTTTTTGGTGTCGGCTGCCAGCTTCGACAAACGCGCAACTGCATTGGCGAATTTACCGGCGTGCAGCCAGGCAAACCCGGCCTCTATCTGTACGTCGTCGATATTTTGCGTGAGCGGATAGCCCGTGATAATTGAGTCGAAGTCCACGGCTGCGGACTCGTACTGTTCACTCTGCAATTTGGTTATGCCGCGGTTGTAGAGATCACCCGCTGCATCACCTCGAACCCAGCTCGCCGAGCAAAGCAAGCAAACAAAACCGATTAAAAACCATTTCACAATTTTTACTCTGTTAGCATTTCCCTTGGTTTTAAAGGAAATTCATGGCGAAAACACAACTTTTGTGGCACGGGCCGGCTTCATCGCTGTAAGAATAAGGCCAGAAGCGTGAGGACGACACTGACCAGAATGCAGGTCGTCACGGGGAAATAGAATCTGAAATCGCCGTTCTGGTAGGAAATATCGCCCGGCAACCGGCCCAGCCAGCTCAGGCCTCGTCCCGACCAGAGCCACGCGCCCGCCAAGGCGATGACCAGGCCGATCACGAAGAGGAATTTTCCGGCATCTTGCATAAGCATAATTTAGCCATGATGAGCCGCTGCGCAATCAGGACGGAGGCAACGTGTCTGTAATGTCATGTTGGACCTCGACTGGCGCGGGTTGGCCCCACCGCTCCTGGGCGCTGTGGGGAAGTTCCCGCGGCTGGATGTCGTAATCCCGTTTCATTGCCTCGAGAAGTTCGCGCCAGGCGGCGGCGATCCTGTCCCGTAATTCCTCGCGCGACGCGTTTTTATCCGGCGGCAGCGGTTTGCCCACGCGGACAAAAACCCGGTAACGGCGCGGACGATTTTTCAACGCGTACATCTGGTCCGATCCGACGATCACCATCGGAATCACCGGCACATCCATCATTTTCCACAGCGACGCCGTGCCGATCGGCAGCTCCGCGCCGCCCAGCACCGAAGTTTTCCCGTGCCGGATTCCCTTCTCGGGAAAAATGCCCACGATGTTGCCGCTTTCCAGCCGGGCCATCGCGGTCCGGAGCGCGCCGCGATCGCTCTTCGTCCGGTCGATGGGGAACACGTGGCTCGCTTTCAACATTTTTCCCAGGAGGGGAATTTCCAACAGCGGCTTGTCCGCCATGAAATGGACCACGCGCGGAAATTTCGCCATCATGAATTGCGGATCGAAGTGGCTGATATGATTGGAAAGGAGCAGCGCTGATCCCGTCTCCGGCACGAGATCCATCCCGTCGTAATGGGTGCGCGAAAACGGGCGCAGCGGCAACAGGAACAAATTCCGGTAGAAATGGTAGAAGAAATTGCCCATGAAAAGTGAAGCCGCCCGAATGCTACGTTTAAAGCAATCCGCGCTTTTTGAAAATCCGTTCCAGCGATTCCGTCGGAAGGCCGATCACGTTGGCGCGGGAGCCCTCCACCCGCTCCACGATCCATTCGCCGCGCTCCTGCAGGGCGTACCCGCCGGCTTTATCGAGCACGTTCACCACCCCGATGTAACGCCCGATCATCTGCTGCGTTAAAACGTGCAACGTTACGCGCGAAATCTCGTGAAAAATTTCCGCTTCGCCATCCGGAGAAATCAACGCGCAAGCCGTGGTGACCTCGTGCGTCTGTCCGCTCAATGTCTCCAGATAGTACCTGGCCTGGTCAATTGAAACAGGCTTTCCCATGACCAGCTTTCCCAAAGCCACCACCGTGTCCGCGCCGAGTACCCAGCGTTGCGGTCGTAGCGCTGCAACGGCTTTCGCCTTGCGACGCGCATTTTCCCCGGCCAGATCGGCGGGGGCCAAGTGGCGGGCGGTCGTCCCGTCGAGTTCGCGCACCCGTGCTGTTACCACCTCGAAGCGAACGCCCATGCCGCCCAGCAATTCACGACGGCGCGGTGATTCGCTCGCCAGGATGATTTGTTCTTTGGACACGGGAAATGATTTAGCCGGTCCTGCGGACGGCGGTAAAGAACACAAAGAGCATGAAAAATGTTCCTCATTCCCTGGTTGGTTTGGAACGGGCTTCTTCCAAATAGCTAAATACGGCGGGTATTCGTATGGTTTTTGTTAAATTAAACGAGACCCGTTTTTTCTCCTTCCTCTTTTTAAGCGGTCAACGAGGAATGAAGGGAAAAGAGACAAGCACGTTCAGGTGGTAATTCAGACTCCACGCTGATTCGGCTCCCAGATCAGTTTGTGCATCTGGAGTTGCATTCGCACGCGGGGCAATGCATCGGCCATGATGCGCGTCGCGAGATCGAGCGGCGTCATTTTGCCGAAAACGGGCGAAAATAAAATCGCGTTCACGCGGTCCGCCCAGCCCGGTACGCCTGCGAGCACCTGTGCTTTCGCCCAAGCGTAATCTTCCCCGGAACCGATGACGAATTTCACCTCGTCGCGCACGCCCAGGAGCGGCAGATTCGCCATCCGGATGCGCTCAGATTCGCCGCTGCCCGGGCATTTCAGGTCCATGATCCGGTGCACGCGCGCGTCGACGGGCGCGATGTCATGCGCGCCGCTGGTCTCGATCAGCACGGTGCAGCCGTCGTCGCAGAGGCGCGACATGAGCGAATGAACCCGCTTCTGCAAAAGCGGCTCGCCGCCTGTGATCTCGACCAGGCGGCAGGGATATTTTTCCACCTCCGCGACGATCTCGCCGAGTGTGCGCCGTTTGCCGTCGTAGAATGCGTACTCGGTATCGCAGTAAGTGCAGCGCAGATCGCACCCGGTCAGTCGCACGAAAACGCACGGCTGGCCGGCGAATGTGCTTTCACCCTGGATGCTGTAAAAAATCTCGTTGATCGTAAGCGTATCCGCCGCGGTTGGCGTTTGCGGAGATGCTTCCAATTCGGTGCTCATGCCCAAAAGATACTGTCTAACCTGAATTCTGAAAACACGATTACCCGACGCGTCTGGTTGACATCAGATGTGTGATGCGATAGCATCAATTTATGAGAACAACTTTGGACCTCGATGAGGACGTGCTGATGGCGGTCAAAAGCCTGGCCGCAAGCCGCGATAGCACGGCAGGCAAGGTCCTGTCTGATCTGGCGCGTGAGGCGCTTCAACCAAAAAACACCTCCAGAAAGCGCAACGGTTTTACCTTGTTACCGGTTAGGAAGGGCGGCGGTCCGGTTACCATGGAAATCGTCAACCGTCTTCGTGACGAGAACGAATGACCTATCTTCTCGACGTCAATTTGTTGATCGCGCTGCTGGATGCCCGTCATGTCCATAATGCCGCCGCCCATCAATGGGCAGGCAATCATCCTAAAGCCCTGAAATGGGCTACATGTCCGATTATCGAAAATGCTTTCGTCCGGATCACTGGTAATCCGGCGTACCCTAACTTTCTGGGTTCAGCAATGGCTTCTTTGAATACGCTAAGGAAAAACATCCTAGAGACAGACCATCATTTCTGGGCTGACGACATCAGCCTGTGCGACCATGCACTATGGCATAGCTCGGAATTCATGAGCGCCGCCCAGATTACGGATTGTTACCTTCTCGCTTTGGCGGTAAAAAATGGCGGCAAGCTGGCCACGTTTGACCGTCAGATTCCAGCCCACCTGGTGCGTGGCGGCAAGGAAGCTCTGCTCAGCTTACCAGCTTAAAAGTCTGGCGTACGTTTCTTGTGAGGGGGCTACTCCTCCCGCGGTGGCAGGAGCGAGGCGCGCTGCTTGATGAAGCTCTCGACGAAATGGGTGCTGTAACGGCCCCGGCGGAAATCGGGGTCTTTTAAGATAAGCTGGCCGAACGGCACGGTGGTCTTGATGCCGCGAATGACAAATTCGTCCAGGGCGCGCGACATGCGGTCCATCGCCGTGGCGCGGTCGTTTCCGAAAGCGATCAGCTTGCCGATCATCGAGTCGTAATAGGGCGGCACGGTATAGCCCGCGTAGACATGGGAATCCCAGCGGATGCCATGGCCGCCGGGCGCATAGAAGAGCTCGATTCGGCCGGGGCTGGGCCGGAAATCGTTGAAGGGATCCTCGGCATTGATGCGCATCTCAATCGCGTGCTTCTGCGGCTGAAGATCGTCGAAATCCTTGCTGAGCTTCTCGCCGAACGCGATGCGGATCTGTTCCTTGACCAGGTCGACACCGTAAACCTCTTCGGTCACAGGATGCTCGACCTGGATGCGGGTGTTCATTTCCATGAAATAAAAATTCATCTTGTCGTCGACGAGGAATTCGATGGTCCCGGCATTTTCGTAATCGACCGCCTGGGCCAGCTTGATTGCGGCCCGGCCCATGGTCTTGCGTATGGCGGGCGTGATGAAAGGCGACGGCGACTCTTCCAGCAATTTCTGGTTGCGGCGCTGGATGGAGCAGTCCCGCTCGCCCACATGGACGACTTTTTTGTAGCGATCGGCCAGGATCTGAAATTCGATGTGGTGCGGATTTTCAATCAGCTTTTCGAGATAAAGTGCGCCGTTGTTGAAGGCTTTTTCGGCCTCCATCTTGGCGGAATTAAAGCCTTGAACGAGACTGACGTCGTTATGCGCCTGACGCATGCCCCGGCCACCGCCGCCCGCCACGGCCTTGATCATGATGGGATAGCCGATTTGCTTGGCCACTTTGAGGGCTTCCTGGTCGCTCTCCACGACGCCGCTGCTGCCCGGCGTAATCGGCACACCGGCCTTGCGTGCGGTTTCGCGCGCGACCGCCTTGTCGCCCATTTTGCGGATCGCCTCCGGCTTCGGACCAATGAACTTGATGTTGCAGCTTTCGCAGACTTCGGCGAAATGGGCATTCTCAGCCAGGAATCCGTAACCGGGATGAATGGCGTCGACATCTCCGATTTCGGCCGCGCTGATAATACGATCAATTTTCAGATAACTGTCTTGACTGGAAGCTTTACCGATACAGATAGCCTCGTCAGCGAGCTGAACGTGGAGGGAATCGACGTCTGCCGTCGAATATACGGCCAAAGTTTTAATCCCGAGTTCCTTGCAAGCGCGGATGATGCGCAGAGCAATCTCGCCGCGATTGGCAATAAGTATCTTATCGAACATGGATCAGGCAAAAGGGGGAGCTTGGGTTAAACCGATGCGCGATTGACATCAGGAAGGCCGAACGGCGAAGAGGGGTTTGCCGAACTCGACCGGTTTGCCATTTTGGGCCAGGACTTCAACGATAATCCCACGCATTTCGGCTTTGATTTCATTCATGACCTTCATGGCCTCGATGATGCAGACCACGGTGTCTTCCTGGACTTCCTGACCTATGCTGATATAGGGAGGTGAATCGGGTGAGGGGGAGAGATAAAACGTGCCGACCATGGGCGAAACAATTTGCGGGTGGGTGCTCGTCGCGGCTGCGGGGGCCGGTGATACGAAAGGCGCCGCAAGGGGAGCTGCCACCGTCACCGCAGGACTGGGGACAAAAGCGGCGGCCGGTGCGTGGTGATGAACAACCTGGGTGCCTGCGGAGGGCGTGGCCGTCGTTGACCATTCTCCGCTGGGGCCGCGCTTGACCCGAAGCTTGAAGTCGCCCTTTTCGAGTTCGAATTCTGAAAGGCCATTCTTCGTCATCAGATCAATGACCAATTTGATTTCCTTGAGATCCATAGGCTTTGGGTGATTGTGGCAATTACGCGAAAGCCTGTTTTTAGTCAGCTAACTTAGTCAGGTCAAAGGAAATTAGCTTTAATGTTAAAGTTAGAGATGTTTAGGTTCTGGAAGGAGAAAAAACACTCAATACGAGGGCGGCACGGTGTTTCCTGCAAACTCTGACTCACGAATATCGTCTTGAATCGGCACCCGCTTTGCAGTTGGGAACAAGGAACTATTCTCCCGGCGCATACTCGATGGCCTGTTCGGTTGTCAGGGCGCGCCCTTGGGCCCACGCGGTCGTGAACACCTCGTCGCCGAGTTCCGAACGCAGCCCGGCGACAACGCTGGCGTGGTCGTGATGATCGAGAGGGTTCAAACGGGGACCGACGATCCGGTGCAGACTTTCCGCCGCTCCGAACAAATATGCGGCCCGATCCGCGTCGCGTTGCGCATGGGCCACCTTGGCGAATCCAGCCAGGCCTTCAGCGATGCCTCTCCTGTCACGCCTCTGCCGGTAAATACCCATGCTCTCCTTCAAGGCGGCGCGCGCCGCAGGAATGTCGCCTTGAGCACAAGCGACCCGCGCCAGGCACTGGCTTGCATAAGCCACGTCCTTTGTGCCTCCCAAGTAGCCCAAACCCTCGCCCACCCTTACCACGTAATCCCTGCCCTCCGAACTGCTTAGGCTCTCGGCACTGGTCACGGACCGATACATGGTCATGCTCTCTTCCGACAAGGCTCGTGCCTTGGCAAAGTCTCCTTGTGCGTGCTTGGCAATTGCACAACCGAGCAGTGAACGGGCGATTCCGGGCGTGAAGCCGAGATTTCGAAAGATTACGAGCGCCTCCTTGAACAAGCTGGACGTTTCTTCATACCTGCCCTGGTAATGTGCTACGAAACCGAAGTTGGAAAGACTCCAAGCTATCCAGGCTTTGGCTTGCAGTTCGCGATGCAGGGTCATCCTCTCATTCCAGAAACCAAGCGCCTTGACGTAGTCGGATTGGTCAAAAGCCACATGTCCCAACTCCCCAAGTAAACGGGCAAGGAACTCCCTGTCATGAGATTCCCTGGCTAGGTCAAGGCTATCTACGTAAAAGCGATTGGCTTGTTCGCTGTCGCCTTCCACACGGGCTAAATCGCCAAATAATTTAAGCAACCATGCGATGGCCTTTTTATCTCCCAGCTTTCGGCTAATCGTCATGCATTCGTCGAAACATCGACGCGCCTCGTCCGCCCTGTCGTTCTCCGAAGCTACCACACCCAAACGGGCGAGTTCATCTGAGAGAAACGAGTCATTGCCTGTGGCTCTTGCTGTGGCTAGGCCGTCACTGTAAAAGGAACGGGCGCCGACCTCGTCGCCTTGGCAGCTCGCCACTTCGCCCAGCATGAACAGCGCGATTGCGATCTCTTTGTTGAAGCCTGACTGCCGATACGCCTCAAGCGTAGCCTTGAATGATACTGCCGCCGCGGGGTAGTCGCCGGTGGAAAGATCCAAATGCCCCAAATTCCTGAGACTATTGGCGATTCCGCGTCCATCTTTAAAAAACCGAAGAATGGCCAGACATTCTTCGTGAAGCAAACGATGTTTCTCTGGCTCACCTTGAAAAGTCATCACGTTGCCCAGATGGAAAAGAGCGATAGCCATGATCCGCCTGTCTCCCACTTCACGACATAGCTTGATACCTTCCTCCTCAGCCTCGCGCGCGGCGGTGATCTCACCCTGACGAAGCATAATCGCCCCCAACCAAACAAGGGCTAAAGCCAAACACCATTTGTCTCCCAGTTCGCGAGCCATGGCTACACTTTGCTCCAGGAGCGCCCGCCCCTTCGCGCGTTCGCCGCGAAAGCCCTGTGAATTTCCCAAAGAGATTGTCGCCCGAACCAGCCCCCGTTTGTCGCCAAGTTCCCTCCAAAGTTGCAAGCTCTCTTCCATCCAGGAACTTGCCTTCGTCCTGTCCGAAGCGAAATAAGCTGCGCAATCCAGCGCCTTCGCGCGCACGGCGGTGGGCTGCGACGCGTCACGTAATGCAAACAGCATGCCGAAGTGCCTATCCGCTTCAATAATATGTCCCCGTATCACCCAGAAATCCGCCAAGGCCCCTGCCAAGTGCAATCCGCGTTGCGCTTCCTCGCGACGCATCAACCAGCCAAGCGCCGCCCGCAGGTTGTCATGCTCCACTTCCAGCTTCTCCAACCAATTCATTTGTTGGAATCCATGCAACTCGTTCTCTGCCTGCTCGGCAAAAGTGAGGAAAAATGTCGCATGCCGGTTTTGTAATTCTTCGTTCTCCCCGCTTTCAGTCAGCCGCTCCAGCGCGTATTCGCGGATTGTTTCCAACATGAAGAAGCGCGGTTCGCCATCAGAAGCCTCAAGCAGCCGCAGCAGGCTCTTGTCCACCAGTGAGGCGACGCCGTCGAAAACGTCCACGCCCAAATCGCCGCCGGCATTGCACACCGCTTCCACGGTTTCGAGTGTGCAGCCGCCCACAAACACTCCCAGCCGGCGAAAGAGGCGCTTCTCGTTTACGTCGAGCAGGTCATGGCTCCAGGCAATCGCGCCCCGGAGGGTTTGCTGCCGGGTGGACAATTCGCGCGCGCCGCCGGTCAGGAATTTGAGAGGATCTTTCAGCCGCGCCAACATCGCCTGCGGCGAAAGGAGTTTTACCCGCGCGGCCGCCAATTCGATGGCCAGCGGCAGGCCGTCCAGCCGCACGCAGATTTCGGCGACGGCGGGCGCGTTGTCGTTGTTCACCGCAAAATCGGGCTTCACGGCCCGGGCCCGCTCGATGAAAAGCTCCACCGATGCATATTGTGAAAGAGCCGCCAGCGTGGGGAGATGCTTGCAGTCCGGCAACGCCAGCGGCGAGACGGCAAATTCGTGCTCGCCGCGCAAATGGAGCGGGACGCGGCTGGTGACGAGAATATTGAGCCGGGGAGCATTCGCCAGCAGCCCGGCGACCTCGGGCGCGGCGGCGGTGACTTGCTCGAAGTTATCGAGTGCGAGCAGCAGCGTTTTTTCGCGCAGATAATCCTGCAGGCTTTGCAGGATGGATCGGCCGGTTTGCTGCACGCCGAGAGTTTGCGCGATGGTCGAAATCACCAGCGTCGGATCGCTCAGCGGCGCGAGAGCGACGAAGTAAACGCCGTCCTTGTAGTCATCCAGGAGGTCGGCGGCGACTTGCAGGCCCAGCCGCGTTTTGCCCGTGCCGCCCGGCCCGGTGAGCGTGAGGAGCCGCACGTCTTCGCGACGTAGCTGCGCGCAAGCTTGTTCCACCTCGCGCTCGCGGCCAAGCAGAGGCGTCGGCTGAATCTGCAAATTGTTCGGGCGCGCATCGAGTGTCTTGAGGTCTGGAAAATTCGCGGGCAGGGGCGGCGCAACGAGCTCGAAAATCTGCTCGGGACGGATCAAATCGCGCAAGCGATGCGAGCCGAGATCGCGCAGGTGCGCGCCCTCCGGCAGTTGATCGCGCACCAGTTCCTGCGTCGCGAGCGAAAGCAGCGTCTGGCCGCCATGCCCCGCGTTTAACAGCCGCGCCACGCGATTGAGCGGGGGACCGAAATAATCACCATCGCGCCCGTGCGCCGTGCCCGTGTGCAAGGCCATTCGCACCCGCAACTCGCCAATCTCGCCCCATGTTTCGGCACTCAGCGCGCGTTGCGACTCCAAGGCTGATGCCAAGGCATCGGGCGCGATCGGGAATGCGGCGTAAAAAGCATCGCCGACCGTTTTAAAAACGTGGCCGCCGTGCGCCTCGATGCTCGATCGCAGAATCGTGTCGTGACGGGCCAGCGCGATCTTCATCGCCTCAGCTTGCTCCTCCCAACGCCGCGTGCTCCCTTCAATGTCCGTGAAGAGAAAAGTGACCGTGCCTGTTGGATTTGAGGTCATCTGAGTCAGTCAGGTTGCTTAATTGTGCAATGTCAGCTTCCGAGCAAATGATGCCACTGAAATCTAAGGCGATGCTCGCCGTGAGCCCTGCGGCTGGCAATCCTATTTGCGCTCGAAAACCTCACTCGTACGCTCTTGACCACATTTTAAGAATTGTGGCATGGGTCGGATCCGTCAGAGGAAAATTCGGTTTTTCGAGGTGTGAACAAGGCGAACCGGGTTTGCCGCAGCATGGGGAAGCCAAGATGGGACTACGATTGACCAAGGGATGCGTAGCTGCGGTACGTCTAAGGCAATAGACTGAAATCAGAGCAAACATCATGAAAGCTGCCGCTTCTCCATCGGATATTCCAATAATTCCTGTTCCTGATTTCAGCAGGCGTCCACGGCGCATTAATCCCGATCAAATTCTGACCGTGAAAGGCCGCGGCAAACTGAAAATCCGCCCGATCCGGGTCGAAGATGAGCAGGAAATGGTTCGTTTTCACGAACACATTTCCGAGGAGAGCATTTACATGCGTTACTTTGAATATTTAGGCTTGGATCGGCGTACATCCCACGAACGTCTGATGCGAGTGTGTGCCAACACGCCCGAGTCGTATGCCATTGTCGTTGAGCAGCCTGCAACCCCGCATCGCCCGGCAGCCATTCTGGCTGTGGGAAGGCTCACCAAGACTTCAAAAACTTACGTGGCCACTTTTGACACTTTGTTGGCCGAAAATGAGGAGCCGTCTCGATTAGGTAAAGTGCTCCTGGACCGACTTATCAAGCTGGCGCGCGCTTTTGGCTTTCAGGCTTTGACGGGCGAGTTGCTTGTTGCCGATCACGATGCGCTGAACTTGTGTCGCGCACTCGGGTTCACTCTGCAAACCCTGCCTGAAGATTGCCTGGTCCGGGTCACACTCGATTTATAAATCCTTCCACCGGCGCCGACGATAATTCCGTCGACTGAGCCCCACATTCACCGCGGGATCACGGCCAGGGTCAGAATGATTTCATTTGGCGCTCTCTCTCGACTCTTCCAAAAGAATGTCGGCGTTGTGGGCCTGGAACTTGATGTCGTACTTCGGGACGATGCAATCGATGTCCTCGATTTCCGTTTCGATGACCGCATAGCCCAGTCCGTCGGTGGCAATGCTCAAAAAATAGGCCTTTGACTTGTCTTCGAGCAGCTTCCAAACGTGTTGCATCTTTACAACATCCGTGGCGATCCGGGCCTTCCCTCGAATGTTGACGATGACATTCATTTCGTTGTTGGAAAACATCCAACTGACGCTGGGATGAGCTTTGATATGTTGGATTTTTCGACTGTTTGGCGAGGTGATGGTGTAAAGACGAGGCCAATCGTGCAGGGAAAGCGTCGCCATCCAGCGCAAATGAGGCATGCCCTGCTCATCAACGGTTGCCAGGACGCCGGGGCGTTTCCCGTCAGCCAGTTTTTTCGCAATATCGATGACATATTCGGCGTGTTTTGCGGCTTTTGCATTCGGCAACTTGGAGGGGTCGGAGGAAGATTTCATAAACGTAGAGGAGTCAACTTTTCAGGGAAGCAGTCGCCGGTGTTTTCGTCATGGTATTTTTTGGTTTCACGGCAAAGGGTCAGTGGACAACCACCGGATAGAAAACATAAATCAAAGTAATGGCGACAATGCCGGCGACCGTTAAAATGGCCGATACGATGGGCAAAAAGAAAAAGAAGATCGCATCGAGTAGAGGTACGCCGGTGTTGCCAATGTTTTTCCAAGTGCGTGCCCGGGGATGAGAAGTTGCTTTATCAAGCATTTTCATATCCAAAGATAGACGATTGGGTTGGAACCCGCCGGTCATTCCTTGGCCAATAAGCACTCGATTATGTTCTACCTTGCCGCAGGGTTTAGCAATAAATATGACGAGTTTTTGCCATTTCAAGTGAGACTGAAGCCTCTCAGCGAAACATGGAGTCAACCGAAAGCAACATTTGCTTTTCTGAAAGCGGAAAGAGTTCATCCTCATTGCTGGGATTCCATGGCGAGACGATCCAAGAAAAAAACGGTTGTGAAGAGCGGAGCTTCCGCGAAAGCAACCGGGAAGGCCGAGCTTGCTCCACCGCTGCCA
>Ga0182030_10008574_pt1 | contig 21149 bp, 15 predicted proteins | sample 812S3MmetaG_FD_121299 | JGI IMG/M metagenome (GOLD analysis project Ga0182030, IMG submission 121299) | Permafrost microbial communities from Stordalen Mire, Sweden - 812S3M metaG (Illumina Assembly) | ecosystem: Environmental > Terrestrial > Soil > Wetlands > Permafrost | place: Sweden...
AGGAGAAGGCCAGCGTATTTCGGCCGAGACCAAGCGAGGCCGGCGGCGAGCCGCGCGGAGCGTACGACCGTACGCGAGCACGATCGACGCCGGGATCGCGAAGGTATCGGCCGAAAGACGCTGGCCTTCTAAGGTTCGCGGTAGAACCGTGGCACGCGCCTCGAGACGCTGGTCAGGACTTCCCACGGAATCGTTCCCGCGACCTCCGCGATCTCGTCCGCGGTAATCGCAGCTCGCCCGAGAGGCCCGTCCTGCGCGCCGAGGACCACGACCTCATCGCGGACGGACACCCCTGCAACGTCCGTCACGTCGAACATGATCATGTCCATCGAAACGGCCCCGACAATGGGAGCTCGTTTTCCCCGAACGAGCACATGTCCGCGATTGCTCAAATGACGCGACAGCCCGTCAGCATAGCCCATCGGCGCAGTCGCGATGACGGAGCGACGGCCTGCCCTCCACATCGCGCCGTATCCCGCGGCGTCGCCCTTCTCCACATCTCGAAGCGCGACGATCTCGGTACGTACCCTCATGACGGGCATGAGCTTGGTCGTGAGAGCAACACCATCTACGCGCGGAGAAATTCCGAACACCGCGATGCCCGGACGAACACCATCGCCGAGCCCTTGGCCCCTGAGCAGGGCAGCACTAGCGGCGGCGTGGCGCACTTCCGGACAGACGCCCCGCGTCGCGAGCTGGCGCGAAGCATCATCGAAACGTGCCAGCTGCTCATCGGTCGCCTCGCCGGAGGATTCTTCGGCGCAGGCGAGATGCGTCATCAATCCACGAATACGAACTTCGGGATAGTCGCGGAGGCGGTCCGCGACGCGGGCGAGGTCGCCCATGGTCACACCAAGCCGCGCCATTCCCGTGTCGATCTTCAAATGGACGTCAATGGGCCCCGAGGCTAGACCGGATCTCACGACCCGGGCGAAGGCGGCGACCTGCTCGAGATCGTGCACCACGGGAACAAGGCTTCGCGCGACGACTTCATCGTGAGCGCTGCCGTAATGTCCTCCCACAATGAGAATGGGAGCAACGACTCCGGCTTCCCTCAGCTCCACACCTTCCTCGAGCAGAGCTACACAAAAACCGTCTGCCCCCGCTCGCTCGAGCGTCCGTGCCACGGCGGGCGCGCCGTGACCATACGCATCGGCTTTGAGCACGGGCCACACCTGCGCTCCTCCAGCGTGCTCCCGGATGATCCGAAGATTATGCCGCAAAGCTTCCAGATTGATCTCCGCGCGGGTCGGACGCACGGCGTCCGCTGGGGCGGCGCGGCGAGGACGGAGGACACGCTGGACGTAGGGTTGGGCCATGGGCTTGATGCGCGCCTGGGGACCCCCAGAGCGACGTATGGACATCTCCCGTACCACTCGCAGGCCCCGAGGGCCAAGTCCGGAGGCCGACCCGAGGCCCAACCGCCTGAAGGAGTCCGCAGAACCCATCCAAGGAGCAGTTCGTAGAACCCGGAAGAAGGTCGCTGTATTTCGGCCGAGTTGGGCATGCGAGCGCGCGCCCACCTCGCAGCCTGACCGTGCGTTGAAAAACCTCACTCCTCTTTGCGGCTTTGCGGCTTTGCGGCCCACAATCCCAAGTCGGCTTCGCCGCTCTGAGTTTCTTCCTAGCCGAGCGAGCCCGGAGGCGAGTCGCGCGGAGCGTACGACCATACGCTAGGCACGCTCGACGCCGGGATCGCGAAGGGATCGGCCGAAAGACAGTGGCCTTCTAGAGTTTGTTTGTGGCCGACCCTATGCATGTGTGCATGGCGTGTGGCGAGGTTCCCCTTAAGATTACGGATCCGACCGCAACGCCGACGTTCAAAAATTCTGCGCTGTCGCGGTGGTGCAGTCGTTCGCTCTACGATCCTCGCGACGAAGTATTCGTGCGTCTTTCACTCACGTCGGCTTTCGCGATGGCGGTCGCTATGGTCTTGCTCTTCGGATTCTTCCATTGGGCGTTGGCCGCAGCGTACGTCGTGGTCTGGGGATGGCTCACGCCTCCAGTCATCCTGATGCTCCATTGCACGATGCATCGCCCATTCATCAGGGCTCCGCGATGGCTCAATCGCGCTCACGTATACGCGATGAGCCTGCTCTTCGGTATCCCCGTGGCATACGCCCAACATCACATCGGCATGCATCACGTCGAAGACAATATGCCGTCGGATCTGTCGAGTACGATGCGATATCGACGTGACAGCTTTCTACACTTTCTCGCCTATGTGCTGCGTTTTCTGCTGGCGGGCGTCGCAGACCTGACGGCTTATCTGCTTCGCAAACGTCGCTTGGCGATGGCTCGACGCGTCGCGTTCGGCGAAGTCGCTCACCTCGCCGTCATAGTGCTCGTGTGGTCGATAAGCGCCCGCTTCGCTCTCGTGGCCTTTGCCTTTCCCTACGTGGCCGTCCGTTTCATGATGATGATGGGAAATTGGGGGCAGCATGCTTTCCTCAATACTGCCCGACCCAACGACGGACTCTCGAATGCGATCACGTGTATCAACTCCGATTATAACCGCCGTGCGTTCAACGATGGCTATCACATCGGTCATCATCTCAAACCCAATCTTCACTGGACATTGCTGCCGCAGAACTTCATCGACCATCGCGAGAGTTATGCATGCGCGGACGCAATCGTCTTCGAACGCGTCGACTTCTTCCTCGTGTCGCTCCTTCTATGGACTCGGAACTATCGTTATCTGGCAAAACGGTTCGTGCGCCTCGATGGGAAACCGCGGAGCGACGACGACGTCATGCGCATGCTCGAATCGCGCGTGAAGCCCGTGCTAAATTGGGCGGTCGAGTCGACCGCGACGACCCCGGCCGATCATCGGGTCTTTCCTCCCCGGCCTCCAACGTAGTGCCGCGCCCGCGCACGCACGCTGACTAGCAAACTCCGAACGGCTTCGCCCCGCGGAACAATCTCGCCGGCAGCCAGCACGAGAGCCGTGAGCCGGCCGCCATACACGCAGCCCGTATCGATACCCGTCGCCCAAGGCCACAGTTGCGGCTCGGTGCGGGCATTGTGACCGAAAACAACGTGCGGAGGCCCAGCGTAGCGACTGCCCCAGAGAGGTCCACCTTCGGTCGCTCGACTCCAGTGACCCCATTTCGGCGCGGTACGGATCCGCAACAGGGCTTCCTGAGGGGTTTTGCCAAATTGCACTCCTGGAACGACTCCCGCGTGGACGACACGCAGCCCATGGTCGGGAAGGTCGAGCCAGAGCGGCGTCGACTCGATAAGGGCCCAATCTTCCTTTGAGAATTCTCGAGCGAGCCTCCTGTGATCGGGTCCGAGCGATTTCCCGCGTCGATGAGCCGCAATGAGCTTCTGCTCGTGATTGCCTCGGACCCATGTCGCGTCGAGGAGGCGAACGAGGTCCATCGCTCGATGCGAATCTGGCCCTCGCGCCACGACATCACCCACGAGAACGAGTCGATCCGACGGCTGTTCGAATCCGACCGCCTCGAGCAAATCTTCGAGCTCCGCCGCGCATCCGTGCAGATCCCCGACGATTACTGTACGCGGCATGCAAACCACCGGCGAGACACGTGGACGCAGAGAAGCATAAATCGTCGGGATGCGCATCGCCCTCGGGCTTGGGAGCATCGAACGGGTCCGACCAAGTGATCTCAAGTGCGGCAACCGCATGTGGCCGCTCGTTCGTCTGTCGGCTATGAGAGACTGAGGATTTGACTCCACAGGTGGCCATGTCGTCTGAATCGCCCACGGTTTCGGAAGAGCTCACACGGGCGCTCGCCGCGGAGGAAGGAACCAGGCGATGGCTCGGACGTTTGAGCGTGGGAGCCCTGTTCGTAGTCATCGTCGCGGGCGGCCTCGGGTGGAGTGCCATCCACAGGCCTGCCAGGCCAGCTCGATACATTGTGGAAGCGGTCTCCGTCGGCGATGTGATCGAAAAGGTCCAGGCGACCGGCACGGTTCAGCCGCTGCTCGAGGTCAACGTCGGCGCGCAGGTCAACGGTCGAGTGACTCAAGTGCTGGTCGACTACAACTCGGTCGTCAAACGAGGTGATGTGCTCGCCGAAATCGACCCGCTCATTTACAGCACGCAGGTCAATGCGCAGGCAGCAAACGTCGCGTCGCAACGCGCCCAACTGGTGCAAGCCCAGGCAAGCCTGGCGAGCATGAAGGCTCAGATGGAGACGGCGCGGGTGGCCTTCGAGCGAACGCAGCGGCTCTTTAGCGACCACCTCGCCAGCCAATCCGACTTGGACACGGCTCGCGGCAACTACGAGTCGGTGCAAGGTCAGTTTGACGCGGCATTGGCCAATGTCGACAGTGCGAAAAGCATCATTTTGGCGCAATCCGCTCAGCTCAAACAGTCCACGGCCAACCTCGGATACACGAAGATCTACTCGCCGGTCGACGGAATAGTCATCACGCGGGGGATCGACCCCGGTGCAACGGTGGTCGCGAGCTTCCAAGCACCCGTGCTTTTTGTCATCGCGCAAGACCTTCGCAAGATGCGAGTATTGGCCGATATTGACGAGGCGGACGTCGGAAAGGTCAAGGACGGCATGGGAGCGGACTGCATCGTCGATGCGTTCCCCGGCGAGACCTTCCACGGCTCGGTTGCGCAGATTAGGTATAGCCCAAATACAGTATCCGGGGTCGTGACGTATACAGCAGTCGTCGAAGTCGACAATCCCGAGGAGAAGCTTCGCCCTGGAATGACGACGACGATCACAGTGCGAACCCACGGTTCGGTCGGGGCTCTTCGAATACCCAACGCGGCACTTCGATACCGACCGACCCCCGAGACGACCGTGAATGGCAAGCCGGCGACGCTCGCGCCAGAGCCTCCTCTCGGAAAGGGCGAAGGGCGCGTTTGGGTGCTCACGAACGACGTGCCCGGCCAGGAGAGAACCGAACCGCGAACGATTGCCATCGGCGTGACCGACGGAATCCATACGGAGGTGATGCGCGGGAGTCTGCCCCTCGAGACGAAAGTCGTCACGGACGAAGTCGACACTTCGGACAAGAGCAAGTCGTCCAAGGTTCTCTGACATGGCCGCGGTCGTCTCGCTTGCCGCCGGCGTACCGCTGATCCGGCTCTCGCACGTCTCGAAGCACTACGGCACGGGCGAAGGAATCGTGCACGCCATGCGCGACGTCGACCTCACGATCCAGCAGGGGGAATTTGTCGCCATTATCGGTGCCAGCGGTTCGGGTAAGAGCACCATGATGAACGTGCTCGGGTGTCTCGACCGACCTTCTCGAGGCAGCTACGAACTGGCGGGTATCGATGTCGCCGACAAGCACGGGGACGCTCGAGCCGTCGTGCGCAATCGTGTCGTCGGCTTCGTCTTTCAGGGATTCAATCTGCTACCGCGAACGACAGCCCTCGAAAACGTGGAGCTTCCATTGCAATATCGCGGGGTCGGCGCGCGTGATCGCCGACGCAGGGCTACCGCGGTGCTCGAAGCCGTAGGATTGGGCTCTCGCGCTCATCACACCCAGAATCAGCTATCCGGTGGCCAACAGCAGCGCGTCGCGATCGCTAGAGCGCTCGTCACCGACCCTCCGCTCTTGCTCGCGGACGAGCCCACCGGCAATCTCGACACTCGCACGAGCCTCGACGTGCTCGCGCTGCTCCAGAGGCTCAATCGCGACCTCGGCATCACCGTCGTGCTCGTGACACATGAGAGGGAGATCGCAGAATGCGCGTCCCGCATCATTGAAATGCGCGATGGTCGGATCGTCGGAGACACGCATCTCCGTGAACCGGTCGACGCGGCGGCGGCACTCGCCCGACTTCCACCGATTCATGATGCCGTCCGCGATCCCGAAATCGAAGTCGCCATCAAAGAACGTTCTGCCACGCCATCGGTCTCCCGACGGGCAATACCTTTGAGTGTATTCGTGGGGATGTGGGTCGGAGAGGTATGCGGGGAGCTTGCCGCGATGGCATACCTGTCATTCATTCTTCGCGTCCATGCGAGTACGACGTTGTGGGTTGGCGCCATATTCGGGGAAGTGATCAAGGCGTGGGCAGGTGCGCTGTGGGCGCGGCGCGCCCTCGGGCGGCGCGTGACATCGGACGAGCGGTGGGAGATGGCGTTCAGATATACCATCGGCGTAAGCGGATTGGGGCTTGCCCTCGCGACAGCGCTCGCCATGCGAAGTCGGTCCAGCGAGGCGCTTCACCTCTATTCGCTTCTCGATTGGACGGCAGGTTTACTTGCGCACGGCAAGTTGACGCTTCTCGCAGTCGTGGCTGCGGCGTTTGCTGGCATCGTGGTCGTGAGATATGCGCTCCTTTGGGCACTATCGGCGAGGCGCTGATATGATATCTCCCCCCCAACCACCCGCCTGCGGCGACCGATGGGCGAGGGACGGCTTCCGAGGTTTCTTCTCCTGCCAATCGAAAACGCCATGATTCGCACGGGCACAGACGCCGTGCTTCTCGCGCTCGGCATGATTCTGAGGAATAAGACTCGAGCGTTTCTCACGGTGCTAGGCATCTTCGTCGGAATTGCAGCAGTCGTCATCGTAACGGCCGCGGCGACGAGCACGTCTGCGCACATCGGCAGCGAAATCGACAGCATGGCTGCCAACGCGCTGTTCGTATTTCCTCAGCCTGTTCAAGCGTCAGGTGCGAGGGCCAAGGTGGTCGGCCGGCTGACAGAATCAGATGGACGCGCAATCCTTCGGGAGTCGGTCAGCGTTTCCGCTGTCGCTCCCTTTCTGTCGACCAATGCCCAGGTCGTGTTCGGAGATCAGAACTGGTCGACGACTGTGATTGGGACGACTCTTTCCTATTTTCCAATTCGTCGATTCGCCATTGGAAAAGGCCAGGCGTGGACCGAATCCGATGAACTGCTCAAGACGAAGGTCTGCGTCATCGGCAAGACCGTCGCTACGAGCCTCTTCGGAGGTGCGGATCCTGTCGGGCGAATCGTGAGAATAGCTCGCGCTCCAACGTTGGTCGTGGGCGTGCTCGCGTCGAGAGGGGCGTCTCTCATGGGTGACGACCAGGACGACCGCGTGATGATGCCGATAGGGTCATTTCGAGCGCGAGTACTGCCGACGTCGCCAGGGCGCGCTCACCAGCTGATGATAAGCGCTACGAGCGAGATGACCACGGGTCGCGCAAAGGACCAGGTCGAGAGCATTCTCCGTCAGCGCCACGGTGTCGAAGAAGGGCGCGAGGATTTCGTCGTTCGATCGCAGGCTGAAATGCGCGAAAGAACGGAATCGATTTTGAACACGTTATCGGCGCTACTCCTCTCGGTCGCAGGCATCAGTCTGCTCGTCGGTGGGATCGGCGTGATGAACATCATGCTCATCAGCGTCGCCGAACGAACCCGCGAAATAGGCATCCGGATGTCCATCGGCGCTCGAGAACGGGACATCCTGACTCAGTTTCTCGTGGAGGCCATCACCCTCACGATGCTCGGAGGCGTTTTGGGAATCGTGTTCGGGAGCGTGGCGACCGTCGCGATCGGGCGCGCCCTCTCCTCGCCGATGGCGCCGAGCGCGCTGGCCTTGGGCGTGGCGGTCGCCACGAGCGTCGCTATCGGGACTATCTTCGGATTTGTGCCGGCGTATCGAGCTGCCCACCTCGACCCCATCGCCGCTCTGCGGGTCGAATGATGCCTCCGAGCGCGTGGGCCAGCTCGGGAGTCGCGAGACCCGTCGTCGACGCAGCTCTGCTCTCGGTTCGCGCAATCATTCGCCACCCCTTGCGCGCTTGGCTCACCGTTCTTGGGATCCTCATCGGGGTCGCGGCTGTCGTCACGGTAACGGCCCTAGGAACTGGAGCTCGCGAGAATGTCTCGCGGCAAATTCAGACTCTCGGATCCAACTTCGTCATCGTCTTTCCCCAAGCCCCTCAGGTATCGGGTGCCCGCGGCGCGCAGGGATCCGGCGTGCATCTGACCGAAGAAGACGGGCGGGCCATTCTTCGGGAATCGACCAGCATTGCCGCGATTGCACCTGCACTGCGGACCATCGTTCAGGTCGTGCACGCCAATAAGAATTGGTCGACGAGCGCGATGGGAACGACCGTCGAATACCTTTTCGTTCGAAACTGGGCGGTCGCGCGTGGCGCCCCGTGGGACTTACACGACGAAGCGACCAAGGCAAAAGTGGTTCTCCTCGGCGCCACGGCCGCCACCAAACTCTTTGGACGCGATGATCCGATTGGGCAAACGGTTCGCATCGGTCGGTATCCGTATCGCGTTCTCGGGGTCCTCGACATCAAAGGGGAAGCCCCTTTCGGCGACGATCAGGACGACTGCGTGCTGATGCCATCGTCGAGCTTTCGGGCCCGCGTGATGCACACGGCGCCTGGATTTGCCGGAGCCCTGATGGCATCTGCGACGTCTGCGGACTCCACCGATCATGCAGTTCGCCAGATCGATGCCATACTCCGTCAGCGACATCACATCGAATCGGGGGCAAGTCCAGACTTCGTCATCCGCACGCAGAAGGAATTTGCGGACATGCAGGACCGCATCTACACGCTGCTCACCAATCTACTCGTGTTCGTCGCTGGGATCAGTCTTTTCGTCGGAGGCATCGGCGTCATGAACATCATGCTCGTCAGTGTGACCGAGCGCACACGTGAAATAGGAATCCGCATGGCGATCGGAGCTCGCGGTCGAGACATACGCTTTCAGTTTCTCGTCGAGGCCGTTGTGCTCTCGCTGGTCGGCGGTCTCGCCGGAGTTCTTCTCGGCGCTCTGGCGACTGCCGTTTTGCGCGCTGCGCTCGGATGGCACATGACCCTTGCCGTCTGGCCCGCCGTCATCAGCGTAGTCGTAAGCGCTGGCATCGGAATCACGTTCGGGTTCTTTCCGGCTAGGCGAGCGGCGATGCTCGACCCTATCGAGGCTCTGCGTCACGAGTGAGGGGCCACATCAATCCTCCTCGCAGCGTTACTTCGCCTTTCCGTCATCCGGGAACGACGCCTGATATTGCGTATCTCCGATCAGCTCCAGCATGCCGTCCTTGTCCAGCACGGTCATACGCTGCTCATCTCCGCTCTTCAGAAGGACTCTCGCGTTCGCGCGCGGCTTGCCCTGCGCATCCTTCATCTGGACCTTCGTGATCTTTACGGGCTTACTCGAGGACTGAGACGATGCCCCCGACCCGGCCGCTAGCTTGATCTGGGTTGCGGTGACGTTCGCAGAGCTCGAGTCTAGGAGTACCTTCGCTCCAGCGGTTTGCATCGTGACCGTTGCGGCTGCCATCTTGAGATCGCCCGAAGCGGTGGCGTTGAACGTCGTGGCAACGACATCCACTTCTTTCCCTGCGAGAGTGATATTCGGACTCGAGAGGGTGATCCCGCTCGGCGTGACCGCGATCTGACTATCGCCGCAAATGAGCGTGAACCCTTCGAGGACCTCCACTTCCATCGTCTTGGAGGCGTACGCCCTGCCATTTCCCTCGACGTGAACCACGGAGGTCCTATGAGCGGCTCCACCCCCTACGACGACGGTCCGATGACCCGCGTGCCGCTCCGTGTAGTCGTCGCTAAAGGTGTTGATCGTTTTGCCTACGGTCTTCGAATTCACATTCCCGGTGACGGTCTGGTTCAAATCACCGCCGACGTTGATCGCCTGCGTAGCCCCAACCGATACCGTCTCGTTCCCGGTGACAGTCACCGAACGATCAGCGCCGACCGTGACCGTCTGCACTGCCCCTACAGTCACAGCCTGCGCCGCGCCAACCGTGACCGTCTGCACTGCCCCTACAGTCACAGCCTGCGCCGCGCCGACGTTGATGGTTTGCATCGCACCCACTGTGACAGCTTCATTGACGCCGACGCTGCGCGTGCGATTGGCGCCTACCGACCGAGTCTCGTCGACGCCGACCGAGTCTGTTCGATTGACTGTGATCGTCACCGTCTCGTTATTCTTAACGAGAGTGTTCATGTCCTTTTCGGCCTGAACGTAGAGCTCCTCGGCCCCCGTAAGGTCCTCGAACCTTATCTCATTGCCGTTGACGATCGCGCCGCCGGGACTGCTGCGCGTCCGTATCCCGCTTTGGGTCTGATTACTCGGCAGTTTGAAAGGCAGTTCATGCGTCCCGTTGTATACGCACCCAGTGACAATTGGCTTATCGGGATCCCCATCGAGAAAATCTACGATGACCTCTTGCCCCGTGCGAGGAATGAACTGCGACCCAAATCCGGTTCCCGCCCAGGTCTGCGCCACCCGAACCCAACACGACGAAGCCTGGTCGCGATCCCCGTCTCGATCCCAATGGAACTGAATCTTGACCCGACCGTAGTTGTCCGTCCAAATCTCCTGCCCTTCGGGACCGACGACCGTCGCGGTTTGCGGTCCGCGAGCGACCGGCTTTCGCGTCACCCAAGGAGTCCGGAACGTGGTCGAGGCCAAGATCGCACTGAATTCACAAGCAAACACCTCATCCCCGGAGCCACCCGCCGAACGCACGTCCGGCGCTCGCAAGTGAATCGACTGGCTCACAATTAGGTACTTTCCGTCCTGATCCTCCCTCGGATGGTCGACGAGCTTGAGCGTCGCGCCGACGGTGAGAGCTCGCGCGTTGGTCTCCCCGGACCAGCTCGCCGAGTTCGCCCGGCGCTGCGCCAATCGCAGCTTCGCAATGGAGTCACCGGCATCCAGAGTCGAAAACCCGCCCGGATAGTCGTACGCCTCGAGGTTGGGACCTCCATCTCGACTCGGCGCTCCCCCCGCAATCAGGCGAAATCGAGGGCTTGCATAGTCGAAGTCGGAATGCACGACTTGGCTGGTGGATATTTCGGAGACAGACTTCCACAGGCGCACGTATTCACGCGACGCATCGCGTTGAGCATCCCGAGATGCGTATCCGAGCTGCTCGCATCCGGCAACGGGGTCGTGAGCGCTCGCTGAGTCGGCGAGAACCAGTGTGTGCTTCGACTTGCTGTGCCGGAAGTAGTAATAGATTCCGACGCGTTCCATCAGACGGGAGACGAAATCGAAGTCCGTCTCGCGATATTGTACGACGAACTCTTGTGTGTCGTACTTCTCGAAGAGCGTCGGATCGAAATCGGTATAGCCGCGATCCTTGAACACCTTGGCGATGATGTCCGGTATGCGCATATTCTGGTATATGCGACAGTTGGCGCTCTGGGTGAGATACCAAAGCCAGGGTCGCACGTTCATCCGATAGCGCGAATAGCCATCATCTCCCGTTCCGACGAATTCAAAGCCCGTGACGCGCCCGTTCCAATACCGTGGGTCGGTGCTGTCCGTCCGGTCGAGCGTCACTGTCACCGACTGATCGAGCAGATCCGAGGCTTTGAGGTCCGACCTCGTGCTGCGCAGCTCGATGTCGAACGAAAAGATGGTCGATATCCCGTCGTCGCCGTCCATCGAGTGAATCCCGACGGCATCTCCGAGTGGCGTGGTGATTGAGATTGGCGCGGGCTGTTGAGCGTTCATCGGGAATGATTCTCTGGCTGGAGCACGCGGCTCGTCTGGTTGTCAGGCGACATCGATATCGGTCTGCCCGGGAGACGTCACCTGAATCTGCCCACCCCAGTTGCAGAGGAGCTGACAGGAGTCCGTGAGAGCGGCCATTCCGCCGATTGTCACGCACGTCGAGCCCGGCATCCACGGAGCGGTCGTCATCGGGACGCACGGCTGCGGAGTCAGCACACCCATCGCCGCTGCAGTGGCGGCCGCGACTTGGGGGTTCGCTGGCGACTGGCACATCCCAAAGGGACCGATATTCACGTTGGGCATCATGTCCTGCACCGTGGCGGCAGGCTGAGAATCGCCGTCTACCTGGTTGGTGGGAAGCACCGAATACTGCCCCGGGGCCATACCCATCGAACAAGAAAGGGTTGCTCCACTTACGACTAGCTTGGGCATTGATGTTCATCCCCTCTCGACTCGGAAGCCATCGTCCCGCCGCCGCGCCGCGATGGGCGACCCGGCATCCGTAGGTCTACCATCCCAACTTGCCGTTGAGTACCCAAACGTTGCACCTCGAAGGTCCGTGTCTCTCGGCCGATCCCTTCGCGATCCCGGCGGCGGAGTCAGGGCACCATCTAGAAAAAAACTGAATAAAGTGCGGTGATTTTCGTCGAGACCGAGCGAGGCCGGCGGCGAGTCGCGCGGAGCGTACGTCTGTACGCGAGCACGCTCGACGCCGGGATCGCGAAGGTATCGACGAAAAGCACCGTACTTTCAGTCGAACTGGACGGAGCGTCGGGTGAACGCGCCGTCCATCCAGAATCCCGTGATGGGAAACGTCACCTCGGGGCGGGCCTCGCTCGCGGCTCCCGCGGCGAGCAGTATCGGAGCGTAGTGCTCCCACGTCGGCAGGGCGATTTCGGCCGCTGGCGCCCGCGCGCGGAAATCCTGCAGCGCTTCGACATCGAACCTAGCGAGAGCACCCGCCACCCAGTCGTCGAACTCCCTTGCCCAAGACGGAATGCCACGCCGAAACGCATATTTCATGTTGTGGGTCAGAAACCCGCTACCGAAGACGAGCACGCCTTCCTCTCTCAACGGAGCGAGTGCGCGCCCGAGAGAGAACAGCTCCGCGGGGTCCAAACCGGGCATCGAGACCTCAAGGACCGGGATATCCGCGGACGGATACATCGCCACGAGCGGGATGTAAGCGCCATGATCCAGGCCTCGGCTTGGGTCGCGGCGAAACGGGATCTTTCCCTGGTCGAGAAGCCCGCGCACGCGCTCTGCGAGGGTCGACGCATCGGGCGTCGCATATTTCACTTGGTAGTACTTCTCGGGGAACCCGTAAAAGTCGTACACAAGCGGAACCGCTGCGGTCGCACCCAACGTCGTCGGTCGATTCTCCCAGTGAGCCGAGATCATGACTATGCCTTGGGGTTTGGGCATCGCCTGCGCCCACCCGGCGAGCTCGGACATCCACTGGGCGTCGTCGAGCAGAATGGGTGCACCATGAGCCGCAAAGATCACCGGCATCTTCTCGGGGCGTCGCCGTCGCTCCACTTCGTTGGTCGCTGTAGTCATCAACTCCTCTGATGCCCGAGCCCGCAAACCCGTGCCGACGATCGACTCCCGAGCGACCGCCTTGGCAAACACACCGGTTTCGCTGCAAGATCACCCGACACCCATGGGCGATAGCAATCCCTCCGCCGTTTCGACTCATGGCCCAGGCGGGTCAGGACAAACGTTCTACCGATCCATAGGCCCTGACGGTCGTCTCGTCATCTCGGACACTCCCCCCGGAGCTCCCTCACCGCGAGGCACGGCGCCGGAGGTCGTGGTTCTCGAGCCTCCTCCCCCGCGCAGCATCATGAGCGGAGTGGACGTCCGATCGCTCTACCTCGGAGTGGGCGTCGGGATTTTCGCCGGTTTCTTGCTCTCGTGGGTGCTCAGAATACTTCCGCGCGTCGGCAAGATCGTTCTCCTCGCCGCGCTCATATGTGCCGGTGGACTTGCCTACCTCGGGTGGATGCGGCGTTCGGCTGGCTTGAGCCAGGACCTCGTGGCGACACCGCAAACTCTCGTCGATGACGCCAAGACAGCCGTCGAGAAGATGAATCTGCGCTTACGCCAGCAAGATGAAGAGCTCAAGAAGATCGAGGCGGAATCGAAGAAGTAGCCAATCCACCAGGCTATCGAGTGTGTCCACGGTGGACCTGGTACTGGGCGAGAATTTCTTTGGCAAGGAGGCGGCACGGGCCTCGGGTCGCGCTACGCTAAGCGCCATGGTGGCCGTCCCGTCCGCACCCCCGAAGTACATCGATTCGGTCGCGTATCCGGCTCCTTCCGCCGATGTCGATCAGCGCATCGTGCTCAACGGGATCACCTGGCGAGACTACTGCGTGCTGCGCGAGCTTCTCGACAGCCCCGGCGTGCGAATGACCTACCTCGAAGGATCGCTCGAGATCATGAGCCCATCGCGAAAGCACGAAGACATAAAGACGAGAATTGCTCGACTTCTCGAGCTCTATGCCTTGGAGCGCGACATGCCGCTCCAAGGATACGGATCGACGACGTTCCGGAGTGAGCCCCGAGAGAGGGGCCTCGAGCCCGACGAGTGCTACGTCGTCGGAGCGCCGCAAGCGGAGGGATATCCGGATCTCGCCATCGAAGTGACTGTCACGAGCGGCGGGCTCAACAAGCTCGCGGTCTACCGAGGGCTCGGCGTTCGGGAGGTGTGGATGTGGAGAGATGGCGCGATCGCCGTCTATGTACTCGGTCCTGAGGGATACGAGGAGCGATCGGGAAGCGCGGTCGCTCCACATATCGATCTCGGCGCGATTGCTCGTTTCGCCGCGATGCCCGACCAGCACGAGGCACTCAAGGGCTATCGCGCTTTGCTTCGAAGCGGACGAACGTTGCCATTGTGATTTACGGCAAAAGCGAATATAGACTCCACCATTCGACTCTCCGGAACGGTGGGCGAGCGACCTCATTATATGAGTCCGTCCATCGGACAACGGCGGAGCGCAGCGAGGCAATTTGCCATCCGGGAATCTCGGATCCGACGAGCACCGCGCGGCGATCGATCACTGCCAATCCGGTATGAAGTCGAGGTTGACTGGCCACGAGATACGGGCGGGCAGAACCGGCCGCAAGATCGTCGGCGATATGCTCGGGCGTCGTCACCTGCACGTCGAAGACCGCAGGCGTGTACGGCGGTGCGGGATCGACGCGCGCAAATGAGTAGGCACGCAGCGTGTCTATCGATGCATCGTGAAGCAATCGATAAAAGCGCGCATGGTGATTCCAGCCGAGCGGATAGAACGCGAGGAGGACCATGCCAGCGAAGTTCCATCCGACCAAAGCTCGCGCTCCCACGCCGCGTCGTCGAATCCACATTCGCTTCGCCCACGCGACCGGCCGGCCCTGCCCGGGTCCGAATCCGAGGACGAAGAAACTTGTGGCTACGATAACCATGGGAAACACGAATCGCTCTTCCTTATGAGCGATGAGACTGTGCGCGACAAAAAAGGGCACGGTCGTCCACGTGACCACGTGCTTGGGATGCCGGACGATGGTGAGACCAAAAGCCACGACCCATAGGATCGCGACCGGAGCAAACACGTTGGTGACGACCAAATAGGCGTAGGCGAACGGAGGCTCCGTACCGAACCGAGAGGCTACGCCTTGGAGTACGTTGACCTTGAAATAGAGCCACGGCGTCGGCACAAAGCTCCCATATCCCCAGCGATCCACAAATATGCCCAGAACCATGGGAACTATCGACGCGAGCGACACAGCGACAAGGTCGCGCGGCTTATCCTGGCGAATCATCGCGAGCCAGGCGAAGAGACCGACGAGGAGGAAAGCGGCCTGAAACCTGAACTCGAAGGCAAACCCGAACGCCAGCCCTGAGAGCGTGCGCCACCCCGTGCAGCGGGAGAGCACGGCGGCAAATCCGAGCGTGAATGCTGCCGCCGCGAAGGTCTCCGACGACGTACGCACGCAGAGGTAGGGGAGCATGCCGAGGAGAGTCACGACCCGCACATGAGCTCGACGCTCGTCCTCCCCGCCAAACCAGCCGACGCTCACTCGCAGGAATACAGCGATCGACACCCAAGAAATCAGACCGGTGACACACCTGAGGACGGTGGCAATGGCAAACGCGTCATGCGCCCCACAGAGCTCCGCGGCGCGCGCGATGGCCACGTAGATCGCCGGTTGCATATAGGATCGAATTCTCGCTGCATGCTCCCACGGAAGGTGACCCGGGTCGAGCAACCCGAGCTTTGCCCACGTGAAGGCAAGCACTTGGAAGTATTCGTCCTCGTGGAAGTATCCGTAGCTGCATACGGCGGTCACCGTGATGACCCACAGACTCACGAGCAGGTGAGCCTCGACGAAACGCCCTCGAAGCGGATTCACGGGCTACGTCACCGGAGCGAGAGGACGCGGTGGCTCTCGCCGAGCGATCAAGTGGAGAAACGATGGCAGGAACACGAGGCCCATCGATACGCATGCCAACTCTCCGAACATCGCAAGCGTTCCAAATGAACGAAGCGCCCCGTTGTCCGACAGGAGCATCGATGCGTATCCGACAACCGTCGTGTAACTGCATAGAGCGACTGCGCCGCCGGTGCGCGCCAGCGCGGAGGTTACGTCGCCCCGTAATAGACGCGTGCGGTCGTAGACATTGAACGGATATTCGCAGCCAATTCCGAACGTGATCGGTAGCGCGATGAAATTAAGAAAATTCAGTTTCGTGTGGACCAGTGCGGCAAACCCGATCAGGCATGTGACACCCATCGACAGCGAGAGCAGAACCGATAGGCCCCCGCGCCACGTATGAGTGGCGAGTATGACAACGACGATCACGGCGAGGAATGCCGCGGCCGTCGCGAGCGGTGCGTCGCGGTTCATGGACCGAATGATTTCGGCGAATATCGTCGCGCGGCTTGCGGTCTGCACGACGGTTCCGTCGTCGAGAGCCACGGCGTCAGTCGCTTTCGCCATTCGAAGGAGAGTGTGGCCATTGGAGAAGGACACGCCAACCTTGTATTTGACGTACATCGGCGTTCCGATCCGGCCGTCGTGCTCCTCGAACCTGCGCCGAAGGAGCAGCGGAAGGTCCTTGCCTTCGACGATTCCGAGAGCCTCTGGTGGGATCATCTCACGGACACGCGACTGTTCGGCGGCAGGTAGATCGCCGATCACTCCGGGGGTCAACCGCTCCCGAATCGTCGCGAGGACGCGGAGTTTGGCCTCCTGCTCCGAGCGCGTTCCCGGAAGGAAGTCGGCCATCGTAACGATATCGTCGATTAGGCGACCTTGCGGATCCGCCGCGTCCGACGCCAATATCTTAGCCTTGACCAGCGGCACTTGGTCCGCGGAGTCCGCGAGCAGGAGAACTCCCGATATGTTGTGTTTCCCCTGGAATACGGCGTCGACTCGATTGCTCCACTCTCCAGCGCCTCCGACCTTGGACGAACGCGAATCGAGCTTAGAGAAGTCATATTCCCAGGGATCACGGAAATACCCAGGGAGTTGCGACGCCGCAAGCAGGCATACGGCGCTCGTGGCGAGCACAATGGGAACACGTCCGCGCTGCGTCATTTTCGCCAAGAATCGAAGAATTGGCCCGCTCGATCCGTCATTTCGCATTCCGTATGACCAATCGCGCCAGCCGAATCTCGCCGAGAGCCGCTCGACAACGACAACGAGCGCGGGAACGACGGGGATGATCGACACCCAGACAAATAGCATTCCGACGAATCCGATCGCCCCGAACTGGCTGAACCCGCGAAATTGGGTGATCGTGAGCGAGCCGTACGCGATGGAGGCGACGCTAGCTCCGACGAGCTCGGACCGGAAGGCGTTGAGGACAGCCTCCACGCGCGCGACAGGCTTGGGAATCCCCCGGGCGCAAAACTCGCGATAGCGGGATAGCAGAACGATAGGATAGTTGATGCCGTTGCCGAGGATAATCGCCCCAAGGAACGCCCCCGGCAAATTGACATATCCGAACACAGCCGAGGCGAACGCATACGCTGCCGAAACGCCGAGTACGGCCGGCACCACGATGATGATGAGTGACGCAACGGAACGATAGGTGACGATGATGCCCGCGACGATGAGGATCAGAGCCGCGACGGTCGCCCAAACGGCTTGGCCCAGGATGGACTGTTTCTCCGCCACGGCGTTCGGGACGTCGCCGGCAAAGCCAACGCGCATGTCGGGGTGGTAGCGATGCGTCACATCCAGCGCCTTCACGCGCTCCGTCATCTCGGCGAGAAATGCATCGCCCGATTCTCCTCCCATCCCCGAGGCGTTCGTGACGATCCGAAGCACCATGGTCGTTCCCGCGTCGTTCGCGAAGTAGCCGGTCGGAAAGTCATTCAAGCGCGTCGCGGCTGCGTCCCAACTCTCGCGATACTTGTCCAGGCCTAGCGCTGGCTTGCCGGAACGGTCCCCGGGCGCCTCCGAGCCCCCATGTGCACCTTTCGACGGAGGCACGTCGTCATCAGACAGGTCTTCGACCATCCCGCTACGAACCGCGATCTCCGAATCGAGCTCGCGGTCAGCGCTCTCGAGATCGCTCAGACTCGCATAAAGCCATCTCCTCCCAGCAAAGAAGTCCCGTACATCCTTGGTACCTGCCTCCACGTAGTCGATGGGGTCTCTGCCGCACGCGACCCCGCAGCGCGCACGCTCCTCGCTCGCCGATCGCAATTGCGCCGCCAGGTCGTCGATCAGTCGTTCGTTCGACTTGCGGTCGGGGGACTCGACCCCGACCAAAAACGTCGCTCCGCCTCCGACTCGACCGAGCTGATGCTCGAACGCCCGGAACGCCGGACTGTCGCGAGGCAGAAGTTCGATGAAGTCGGTGCGCAGCTCCAGGCGTCGCGCAAAAAAGAGGCAGCTCACGAGCACGAGAGCGCTCGCACCGAGCACTATCCAGGGCCGGGTTGCTGCAAAATCAACCACTTGTGTGACAAGTCGCTTCAACTTCATGGTCGCTCGGTTGTCGGCTCACGTCGGGTGGACATCGGCCAGAACTTGGCCGAAGTCATTCAAGTCGAGGACGATTGTCCTACATGAACACACGCGGTACCCTTCGCCTGGTCATTGCGATCGTCGCTTGGCTCGGGATGGCCCCGGCCCATGCCGCGCAGATCGCACGGGACGGACGCGAGGAGGGGGCCCAGACTCGAGTGCGGCTCGAGCCGAGCGGCGTCGGTTCGGTGGACTATCAATTCCGATACCGTGTCGTACACGGGGCCGTCCACGCCATCGACATATTTGGAGTCGACCCAGCGGCAATGATAGAGCCGCGCGTCCTTGTGTCGGGAGACGACGGGCGCGAGGTAATGGCTCGGGCCGAGCGAGGCAATCAAGGCGGCGTACACCTCGTTGTCGACGATGCAAAAGGGCTCACGCGAGGGGTGTTCAACTTCGAGGTGCACTGGCAAATAGACCTGCTTGTGACGGGGTCGCTCTCCCGGCACGACACCGGAGCCATCTTCGTGTGGTCGTCCCCTCGCGCCATCGACGGATTCGACGGTGCGCGCACCGTCTTCGAGTTCCCCGCGGCGCCCGACGTTCCGCGCCCTATCTCGGCCGCTACAGGAGTCACGGACGACGCGACCGGTGCGATCGTGCGAAGGTCCGCGTCCTTCGACGAGCTTGAGCTCGTCATTCCGCACGTGTCGCCCGGCGAGGTCACGGTCTCCACGATCCGCCTCGACCCGCGAGCATTTCCCGGCGCGGCGACCTCCCTGCCCTTGCCGAAGTCGCATGCCGCGGTCACTGATGAATCCAATCGAGTGACGTGGGCGATCCTCGGAACTGCACTCGGTCTGGTCGCGTTCTTGTTTTCGCTCGCAATGTCCCACGTGAACCGAGCGGTTTCCGCGGCCTGCAGGGCATGGGGCGCGCCGAAGCCGCGCGGGGTTGTTCCCGTTCCGGACGCAGTGCGCATCGCCCTTGGGGGTCTCTCGTTCGCAACGGGGATCGGGCTGCAAGCCTACGGAGAGTACACGTCTGGCGCCGCATGTGTTGCGCTCGCAACCCTGCTGTCGGCAATTCGCCCCCCGCTTGCTCCACCGTGTGCGAGGGGTCCAGGGAGCTGGGCAGCGCTGACCCTCGAGCAGGTAAAGTCTTCGGATGGCCGCGATCCAAGCCTGCAACCCGCGACGACACGTATGCGCTACGCGGCCGTCGCTGCGCTCGGCATACTTGCCATTGCAGGGGTCGCGCTAGGGCGCTGGCTCGGATTCGAAGACTCGTGGCTGCCCGCCCTAGACGTGGCGCCAGCCATTCCACTGCTTCTCAGCGGTGTGCGTAGCCAGCCGCGGGGCCAGAGCAGCGCGGTCGATTGGATCATGGACGCGTATCGGAAACTCCGACGGTCGGCCGAGATTCGCGCGGTCCTCTGGGGGCGGATCGCAGGCGAGCGGGCAGCCGCCGACGAGCTGCGAGTTCTCGTCATGCCAAAGTGTCCCCTCGCGGGTCTTCTTGGAATTGAACTAGGCCTCGCCTGGAGCGCCACGCCCAGCGGCTGGTTGGGCACCCCCGAAGTGCTCGTGCGGGTTCGCGCAGACAGCCCCGCGTCCGCCGCGCTTTCGTCGGCTTTGGCGAAGGTTCGCACGGTATCTGGCCGTCATCCCGACGAGCGGGTCGCCCGATTGATACCGCGAACGCCCACATTATCCAGTGCCCTCACGGTTCTTCGGGCTGCCGCAACCCACATGACCGACCGCCGCACGTGCTGCGCCTCGCCCTGGAAGGCCCCCGAACGTCGGCGACCGGCTGAGTTTCTTCCGAGCATCTCTGCGCCGATCGGGGCCTCGTCGCGCGGAATCGGAGTCACTGCGTAATGCAATCGCCCCGCGAAGACGGTAGAAGGGTCCTTATCGCATGCATGTCGCTCCTCGTCGCCCGTCTCAGAAACCGCTCGCTGCGTTCATCGAGGCGCTCGCCGTGGACAAGTCCGTGCTCGTCATCGGCGACGCATCGGACAGCCTTGGCTCGTTTCTCGTAGAGCTCGGCGCCCGAAGCGTTGAGCTCTGGGACGCAGACGAAAGGCGAGCCATATCCGCAAGGAAGCAAGCACCGCGCGGCCTCGTGGTACGACCGCTCCCTACTGACGCGGTCGAAGTCCGAACGACCGGTTTCGATTTTGCCGTCGTCACGGACCTCGGGGCGCTCGACGACGCCGAACAGTGGGTACGTTGGATTTGCCGGTGGGTTGGGGATCGAGGCGTCGCAATCTTCGCAACGCCGTCGGGGCCTCCCCCCGAGCACTTCGACTACTATGAGCTCTACGACATCCTAGCCGGCCAGTTTGCGAACGTTCGCATGGTCGGGCAGATACCGTTTTCAGGCGTGGCCTTCGCCGAGTTCGGCGTCTCGGAGGATTGTCTCGCCGTCACGGTCGACGGTCAGCTCGCAGACAGCGAGCGCGTCCCCGAGGCGTTCGTCGCGGTTGTCAGTCAGCACCCCATCTCCATCGATCCGTATCTCATCGTGCAGTTGCCGCGGCACACCCAAGCCGTCGACGCGCAATTTCCTATCCCGGATCCGCCCAGGTCCGATGCGTCGCTCGAATTGCGGCGTGCACTCGAGGAAAAGTCAGCCGAAAAAGCGTACCTTGCCCGCGAGGTCGACGCTCGCACTGCCGACGTCACCAGACTTTCCCGCGAGGTCGAAGCTCACACTGCCGACGTCACCCGACTTTCCCGCGAGGTCGAA